>Ga0164242_10008671_pt1 | contig 11020 bp, 10 predicted proteins | sample OricomgcompostMG_FD_108783 | JGI IMG/M metagenome (GOLD analysis project Ga0164242, IMG submission 108783) | Miracle-Growth compost microbial communities from Emeryville, California, USA - Original compost - Miracle growth compost (MG) ...
ACCCGATCGCCCATCGGTAGTCCAGGCTGCCGTGGAGCAGATCAGTACACCGAAGCGATGCCTGCCGGACGATTCTTGAAACGCCGATGCACCCAGTAGTACTGATCGGGCAGGCGGACGATCTGCTGCTCCAGGAACGCGTTCATCCGGGTGGCGTCGGTGGCGTCGTCACCTGACGGAAAGTCCTTCAACGGCTCGAAGATCGTCATCTTGTAGCCCTTGTAGTCCGGCAGCACTTCGGTGACGAACGGGACGACGCGGGCACGTCCGAGGCGCGCGAGGCGGGACACGGAGGTGATGGTGCAGGCGGGAATCCCGAAGAACGGGACAAAGACGGAATTATCGACGCCGAAATCCATGTCCGCGGCCAGCATCACCGACTGGCCCGTGCGCAACCGGGCAACCACCGAGCGCGCGCTGTTCGAACGCAGCATCATGCTCGCACCGAATCTGCCGCGCCGCCGGGCGGCCAGCGCGCAGAGCCGCTTGTCGGACATCGGCGTGTAGAGCGCCGTGACGGGAAAGCGAGTCGAGTAGAGCATGCAGCCGACCTCGATCGCGACGAAATGGAATCCCATGAAGATGGTGGGGGGCGCGTCAGGATCGTCGAGGTCGATATGCGACTCTAGTTGCACCAGACGCTCGATCGCCCGGGTCGATCCGAACCATTGCACTCCCCGCTCCAGGTAGCTGCGCAGAACATGACGGAAGTGCGCACGGCCCAGGACGTCGCGGTCGGCGTCGCTTTTTTCCGGAAAGCACAGATTCAGGTTGACGAGGACAATGCGCTTGCGTCGGCTCGGAATGCGGTACAACAAGGCGCCCAGTGCGCTGCCGGCTCGCGCGACCCACCCGTAAGGCAGCACCGACAGCATGCGAAGCAATCCCACCATGAGCCAGAATACTAGTTGTTTCATCAACGCGATCGCCCCCAAAGATGCTGGAGCATACACGCGTTGCCTGCGTTTTCCGTTACATATTGTGAACGCCGCACGGGGTGGAGCGCTGGCGGCGATCCTGCGGCAAACATGAAAGTGGCGTGGAATTGGAGACGAAGGAGACTGCGGAAGGACCGCGTTTTATGTCGAACGCACAGGCGTGGCGGCACTATCGAAGGTGCCTTCCATGGAAACACCTTCTTGTCTTTTGGAACCCGAACTTTATTGCGAGTCGGCCATTCTCCGGCCGTCAGCAGCACTCTGCAAGTCGCCGGACATGCGATTGCAGAGTGGCGCCTGGGGAGGCTAACGGTGCTCAGCGTCAGGTTGACTCGGTGATTTTGTCCAATGTGATGGGAAGGTTACGAATGCGTTTGCCAGTGGCATTGAAAACCGCGTTCGCCACTGCCGCCCCCACTCCGGTGATGCCGATTTCACCGATGCCCCGCGCGCCCATCGGTGTGTGAGGATCGACTTCGTCGTTCCAGATGATGTCGATTTTCGGAACGTCGAGATGAACGGGCACGTGATAGTCGGAAAGCGACCGATTCACGATACGACCGCTTCTTTCGTCGAACTGGGTTTCTTCCATCAGCGCGAGGCCGAGGCCCATGACGATGCCGCCACGAAACTGACTGGCGCCCGTCTTGGCATTGATGATCCGGCCGCAGTCGAAGGAACCGAGGAAGCGGCTCACACGAACCTCGCCGGTCACGGCGTTGACACGCACCTCGCAGAACAGTGCGCTGTGGCTGTGCATGGACCAGTGCTGCAACTCGAAGGGCATCGGCGCTTGCGCCTCGACGGACAGCTCCTCGCGCCCGGCGCGGGTGAGTATGGCGGCATAGCTCTCGAATCGGCTTTCATCGTCCAGCGCGCAGAGACCGCCGTCGCGTCCACCCACCTCGTCCGGCTGCAGTCCGGAAAGCGGCGAGCGACTGCCGGCGAGCCCTAGCAATTCCTTGACGAGCTTGTGATGGGCCGCGCTTACCGCGGCGCCGATGGCCGCCGTCTGCTGCGAACCGCCCGCCAGCACTTCTCCCGGCAGAGTGGAGTCCGCGTATTTGAAGTCGACATCGTCCATGCGCAGCCCGAGGCGCTCCGCAATGATCTGCGTCTGGGCGGTCGAAGTGCCCATGCCCATTTCGTGCGCGGCGATGCTGACGGTCGCGCGTCCCTTGTCCGTCAAGACTATCCGCGCGGCACCGCCCGGCATCCGATAGTACGGGTAAGTGCCCTTAGCGCAGCCGATGCCCACGAACCAGTCTCCCTCGCGCCGCGTGCCCGGCTCCCCGCGCTCGGCCCAGCCGAAGCGCTCGCGACCCGCCTTCCACGCATCGACGATGCCGCGCTGCGAGAACGGCAAACCGGTCGTGGGATCCTTTTCCGGCTCATTTTTGATTCGCAGTTCGATGGGATCCATGCCCATCGCGTGCGCGAGTTCATCGATGGCCGATTCCAGCCCGAACGTGCCGACCGCCTCGCCGGGCGCGCGCATGAACGTGTTGGCCGTCATGTTCAGTCTGACCGTCTCGACGTCGAGCAGAAAGCTCCGGGACGCGTATGCGTTCTTGGCTGGCAGAATAAAGGGCTCGGGCATGTTGTTGTGCGGCGTCATGGCGACCGTGCCGGTGTGGATCAGCGCGTCCAGCGTTCCGTCGGGTTGTGCGCCCAGCGCCACGCGCTGTTCAGTGAGCGTACGGCCGCCGACGACGCGAAACACGCCTTCCCGCGACAGCGTTATCCGCACCGGGCGCCGGGCCAGCTTTGCCGCGGCCGCGGCCAGCACCTGATGCTGCCAGACCGTCTTCGAACCGAAGCCTCCACCGACGTAAGGCGACGTGACGTGCACATCCTTCTCGTCGATGCCGAACACCTGCGCGATCGACCACGCTTCGTGCGCCACGGCCTGCACGGCGTCGTGGATGCGCAGTGCGTTGCCTTCCCATGCGAGGGTCGCCGCATGCAGTTCGATCGCGTTATGGTTCTGGCGAGGAGTCGTGTAACGCACGTCGATCCTGTGGGGCGCCGCGGCCAGCCTGGCCTCCGCATCGCCGATCTCGAGCTTCAGCGGCTCGCCCATGAAAACGCCGGGCTCTGTGCCTTTCTCTTTCGCGGCGCGCAACGACGTTAGTCCGTCGGTGCCGACTTCACAGGTCACCTCGATCAAGGTCTGGGCGTAGTCCGCCTGCTCCTGCGTCTCGGCCAGCACCAGTGCAATCGGTTGGCCGTTCCAGTGAATCTGATCGTCCTGCATGATGGGGACGTCATCGCCGCCCACGGCTTTCGGCTGCGTCAGGAACGCGGGCAGCGGCTTGAGGCGAGGCGCGTTCCTGTACGTCATCACCAGTACGACGCCTGCTGCGGCCTCGGCTGCGGAGGTATCGATTTCGACGATGCGCCCGCGCGCAATCGTCGAGTACTTGAGCGCCGCGTAAGTCATGCCCTCGAGCGGGAACTCCGCTGCAAACGCGGCCCGACCGGAAACCTTCAACGGGCCGTCGATCCGGCTCACTGGCGCGCCGATCAAGCCGTGCTTCTGATGAATCAGCGGATCCGGCTTGCCGCCGGGGATGAAACTGTCAGGCGCGAGCGCAATGGCCTTTTTCATGACCGTCTGGATCGTGTCCTTGATGATGGCCATCAGCGGGTCTCCTGAAGTGCGGTGAGCTTCGCCAGCGTGTCGACAATGACGCGCTGAGCCAGTTCGATCTTGAACGCGTTGTCGCGCAGTCCCTGGGCGGAAGCGAGTTCCGCCTGCGCCGCAGCGAGAAACGCCGCCTCGGTCGCCGGACCGCCCTTCAGCGCCGCTTCCGCTGCGGTGGCGCGCCACGGTTTGTGAGCGACGCCGCCGAGCGCGAGCCGCACCTCCTTCACGAGACCGTCCTGCACATCCAGTACCGCCGCCACGGAGACGAGGGCGAACGCATAGGACGCGCGGTCACGCACCTTTCGATAGCGCGAACGGCCCGCGATCGACGGCGGCAGCGTCACGGCGGTAATCAATTCGCCCGCTTCCAGTACCGTTTCGGTTTGCGGCGTGTCGCCGGGCAGGACGTGGAAATCGACGAGGGGGATATCGCGTGCGCCGTTGCTGCCTTCCACCGAAACCACCGCGTCCAGAGCCGCCAACGCGACGGCCATGTCCGAAGGATGGGTGGCGACGCAGGCATCGGACGCGCCCAGAATCGCATGCATGCGGTTGAAACCGTCGATCGCGTCGCAGCCCGTTCCTGCCGCGCGCTTGTTGCAGCGCGCCGCGTCATCGTAGAAGTATCCGCAGCGGGTACGCTGCAACAGGTTGCCGCCCACCGTCGCCATGTTGCGGATCTGGGCCGATGCCCCTGCGAGAATGGCCTCCGACAGCACGGGAAAGCGTTCGCGCACACGCGGGTCGGCCGCGACGGCGGTGTTCTTCACGCCTGCGCCGATGCGCAGGCCGCCGTCGTTCGTGTCCTCTATCGTGCACGAGAGACCCGAGACGTCCACCAGCAAGACCGGATGCTCGATCGTCTCGCGCATCAGATCGACGAGGTTGGTGCCGCCGCCCAAGTATTTGGCGCCCGTTCGGGTGCCGAGTGTCAGCGCGTTTTTTTCGTCCGAAGCGCGTTCGTAGGCGAAGGGATTCATCAGACCACCTCGCGCTTGACGGGCTCGGTCTCGACGGCACCGAACGTTTCCAGGATCGCGTCGACGATGCCGTTGTAGGCGCCGCAGCGGCACAGATTGCCGCTCATGCGCTCTCGCAGTTCCGCATGGGACAGCGTGAAGCCTTCGGCGGCCACGTCCTCGCTGACATAGCTCGGCACGCCGCATTGCAACTCCCGGGCCATGCCGACGGCAGAACAGATCTGACCCGGCGTACAGTAGCCGCACTGGAAGCCGTCGTGTTCCACGAAGGCCGCTTGCAGCGGATGAAGCTCACCCGGTGCCCCTAATCCTTCGACGGTGGTAATTTCGCGATCCTGATACTGGACCGCCAGCGCGAGGCAACTGTTGATGCGGGTTCCGTCGACGAGAACGGTGCAGGCGCCGCACGCACCCTGATCGCATCCCTTTTTTACGCCGAACAGGTGTAACCGTTCACGAAGCAGATCGAGCAGCGATGTCCGGGGATCGAACTCCAGCTCGATTTCGTTGCCGTTGATGACGAAATGCATGCTTGCTCCTCTCGAGTTCGGAGTCGGGCGGTAGGGGGAAGTCTGCACCTCTGCGACGGGGGAATGCAATACCGCACCGTGCAGGCAGGCGGGCTGTGGCTGATAGCAACGCCACCCGCTTTAAGTAGTATGTCGCGCGGCCAGGGCTCTTCCTCGGCAGCAACGGCTCGATGATAGTCAGGGATCGATCCGTAATCCGCGAGCCCCGACGTGTGGGCCAGCAACTGCCGCAGCGTGTAGCTGGCACCATTAAGGCGGCCATCCAGATCGAGTACTCCATCCTCGCATAGCTTGAGAGTGCAAACTGCAATAACCGTTTTCGGCTTGTTGCGAATGGTCAGATTAGAATCATTGCTGGGGACTTCGGCCACAACTGCACGAGCAGCCTTACGGATTGCCAAAATGCCGGACGGCGCGGTCGACTGTCCGCTCGTGGCCGCATCGCGTCCCACGACTCGGCAAGAGGATCGGATAATGCGGGCAGCGGCAACCCGGGGGCGCCATGCAGTTCGAGACGGCTGAGTTAGACCATCTGCGTTAGCGGCCGCTTGCAGTTCAACGCCCCCTCGCTTTATGCCTGCCAGGAATGACTGTTATCGACGGCTCCTGCCTTCTTCGAGCGGGCGCTGACCTTCATCATTTGCTCACCGTCAACCAACAGGAGCACAACGATGAGCAACTTCCAAACCTACACGATCGATAACGCACCGGCCGCCTCAAAGGCCAGCCTCGAAGACACGAAGCGCGCCTTTGGCTTCGTTCCCAACCTGCAGGCGCATATGGCGGAATCGCCCGCGTTGCTGGCCGGCTACTCGGCGTTGTGGGACCTGTTCTCGAAAAGCACGCTCACGCCGCACGAACAGCAGGTCGTCTACCTGACCTCGAACTTCGAGAACAACTGCCACTACTGCATGGCCGGTCACAGCGCGCTGGCGAAGATGATCAAGATGGACGCTGGCGTGATCGCCGCGCTGCGTGCCGGCGCGCCGCTGCCCGATGCAAAGCTCGAAGCGCTGCATCGCTTCACGACGCTCGTGGTGCGTGAACGCGGCTTCGTCCTGGACGCCGATGTCGACGCGTTTCTCGCCGCTGGCTACACCCGTCAGAACGTCCTCGAAGTGATTCTGGGCGTGGCGACCAAGGTGATGAGCAACTACACCAACCACATCGTCCACACCGAACTCGACGGCTTCATGGCCGGTAACGAGTGGACCAAACCGGTCGCTGTCGCTGCCTAAGCCGTAGTCGACTTCGGGAGCCCTGGCGGCTCCCGTCCAATCCCATACCGATGCACACCGAGGAACTGCCATGTCCACGTTTGACCGCTATAAAAACGGCTACCCCAACGCCACGCTGACCCGCACGCCGGACGGCGTACTCGAAGTCCGGTTTCATACCGACGGCGCAAAGCTCGTCTTCAATGATCATACGCACGAGCAGTTCACCAACATGTTCCACCAGATCGGCGAAGACCCGGATAACCGGGTGGTCATGGCAGCTGCGTAAAACGCAGCCTGACTCGGCTAGCCACTCAGTTCTTCTGTTCCTCAATTCCACTATCCCTCTCGACGGAGAATACTCATGTCACTGCAAGACAAACTCGACGCATTCCGGGCCGACTTCAAGGCTGGCAAGCCGCCATTCAATGCGCCTCCGGAGATTCATCCGGTGATGGAACGCGCAACTGCCGAACTGATTGCCAGCGGGCAGGCGGGCCGCGCGATCAAGGCCGGCGACCGTGCGCCGCATTTCAACCTGAAAGATCAGGATGGCAACGACGTATCTTCCGCGGCGCTACTCGTGAAGGGGCCGCTGGTGGTGACGTTTTATCGCGGCGTCTGGTGCCCGTACTGCAATATCGAATTGCAGGCGATCAACGAAGTGCTACGGGAGATTCAGGCCTACGGCGCGAACGTCGTGGCTATCTCGCCGCAGACGCCGGTCAATAGCCGCAAGTCCGTGCGCACCAACGAACTGGGCTTCCCGGTGCTGAGCGACGTGAACGGTCAGACAGGCGCCGACTTCGGATTGCGTTTCGCGTTGCCCGACTATCTGGTCGAGTTGTACAAGAACCTGAAGAACGATCTGCCGGCGTTCAACAACGACCCGGGCTGGACCTTGCCAATGCCCGCGCGCTATGTCATCGGACAGGATGGGATTGTGCTGTATTCGGAGGTCAACCCGGATTACACGCGTCGTCCCGACCCGTCGGACATGTTCCCGGTTCTGGAAAAAGCAACGGCCAGCGCCTGACCCATACCGCTCAACGCTCACTACGCCGCGCCGGAGAACCCGGCGCGGCTTTACGATTCTTTCCGGTTCGTAAAGGACATTTGATGACACAGCGTAGATTTCTCGTAACCGGCGCGACCAAGGGCATTGGCCTCGCGTTGACAGAACGGCTGATTGCCGACGGCCACCACGTGGTGGGCCTCGCGCGCGAAGCAAGCGATTTTCCGGGCGAACTGGTCCGCGTCGATCTGGCGGACCGTGCCGCAACGGGTGCGGTGCTCGATGACCTCGTGCGTCGTCATGCGTTCGACGGCGTGGTGAACAATGTCGCGCTGGTCAGGCCTCAGCGCCTGGGCGAAATCGCGCTAGACGATCTTGATGACGTCCTCGCGCTGAATCTTCATCCGGCAGTGCAGATCGTTCAGGCGCTGCTTCCCAGTATGCGGGCACACGGTTGGGGACGGGTCGTGAACATTTCCAGCCTGACGATTCTCGGCATGACGCAGCGCACGGCCTATGCAGCGGCCAAAGCAGCGCTGGTGAGCTTTGCGCGTTCATGGGCACTGGAACTGGCCGGCACGGGCATTACGGTGAATGCCGTCGCGCCGGGTCCGACGGAGACCGTGCTGTTTCGCGCGAACAATCCGCCGGGGAGCGAGGGCGAGAAGCGCTATCTGTCCGCGGTGCCCATGGGCCGCTTCGGCAAGCCCCATGAAATTGCCGCGACGATTGAATTTCTGCTTTCTGACGCGGCCGGCTTCATGACCGGTCAGACGCTCTACGTCGACGGCGGGGCGTCAATCGGCAAGCTCGCTTTCTGAGGGCGTGCCACCCTGGCTATTGCCGGCGACACCGAGTATCTCTTCCACGAAGGCGACGAAAGCTCGCGCCTTCGCACTGACCAGGCGTCCGGCGGGAAAGACCGCCCACAGGTCGATCGAGGGCAATTCCCAGTCGGTCAGTACGGCCTGAACCGTACCGTCGGCGAGCTCTGGAGAAAACATCCACTCCGACGCGATCGCAAGGCCCAGACCACCAAGCACGGTCGTACGCATCCCTTCGGCAGCACTCACGCTGACGCGCCCGGAAACGATAACGGCCACTTCCTTGCCGTGCTGGCTGAATGCCCACGACTCACCGCCGCCGCGCAACGAATACACGATCACCTGATGCTGGCTGAGGTCCGCAGGCGTCTTCGGCACACCAGCTTCGGCGAGATATGTGGGCGTGCCGATAACCAGCCGGCGGCTTTGCGCAATGCGGCGTGCGGTCATGGCCGAATCGTCAAGCGATCCCATACGCAACGCAACGTCTACGCCTTTTTCGAGCAGGTCGATGGTGCGATCGTCCAGCACGATATCGATCTGCTGGTTGGGGTGCCGGTCCAGAAAGGTCCTGAGCGCGGGCAGGATGTGCAGGCGCGCGAAGGTCACGGCGGCACTGATGCGAAGCACGCCGGATAGCCCGGTAGACGCGTCGCGCGCGATATGCTCGGCAAGGTCCACTTCCTCGATTGCGCGCCGCGCGTGCTCGTAGAAGCGCTGACCTGCATCGGTGGGCGTCAGTCCGCGCGTCGAGCGCAGCAGGAGTCGCACGCCAAGCCGCTCTTCGAGTTGCGCGATCGACTTCGATACCGCCGGTTGTCCAAGTTTGAGTCGCTTTGCGGCTGCCGAGAACGAACCCGCCTCCACCACACTGACATACGTTTCCATTGCTGCCATCCGGTCCATGCTGCTGCTTCTCCTTGAAGGACCGTGAAGTCCATATCGTGGCTGAGATGTTTTCAGCCGGAAGTCTATCGCGTCAGAACCAGGTCGATGCGATTGCAGGTGTCGGGCCGTCTTTGCAATCTGCATCGCGATCACAAGCCACGGAAACGATGCGCAGAAACAAAACGGCCCCGTCGCAGGCGATCCTGCGGCGGGGCCGGTTACAACGCTCGCTTCCAGTTCAGATAACCGGCGCGGTGCCGTGGAAGGAGTAATCGGTGTAGCCGCGCGCATCGCCACCATAGAACGTCGAGCGGTCGTAACGGTTCAGTGGTGCTCCGACGCGCAGTCGCTCGGGCAGATCCGGATTGGAGATGAACAGACGCCCGAACGCGACGAGATCGGCGTCGCCTGCTTCGATCATGCGATGCGCACTGTCCGCAGTGAAGCCGCCCGCCGCGATGAGCGTGCCTTTGAAAACGCGCCGCAAGTCTTTCGCCGAAATCGCCGACGCCGCTGCGTCGACGTCATCGTTACCGCGCACGCGTGGTTCTACCACATGCAGATACGCCAGCCCATAGCCATCCAGACGACGCGCGACGTAGCCGAACGTAGCATGCGGATCGCTATCGGACATCGTGCCGTACGAGCTTCCAGGCGAAAGACGAACCGCGATCTGGCTAGCGTCCCACACCGACCCGATTGCATCGAGCACTGCGAACAGGAAACGCGCGCGGTTCTCAAGCGAGCCGCCGTATGCATCCTTACGGTGATTCGAGCCGTCCTGCAGAAACTGGTCGGGCAGATAGCCATTGGCTGCGTGCAGTTCGACACCATCGAAGCCTGCCTGTTTCGCCAGCGCCGAAGCGTGACGGAATTCTTCGATCACGCCGGGAATCTCTTCTATTGCAAGAGCGCGCGGGAGCACCTGTTCGACCTCGATAACCTGCCCGTTTTCGTCATGGATTGCCGAGTGTTCATAGGCACGCACGGCAGAAGGCGCGACCGGCATTTCACCGCCGATGTTGGCAGGATGCGCCTGTCGTCCCGCATGCCACAGTTGCAGAAAGATACGTCCGCCCTTTGCGTGGACCGCGTCGGTGACGCGTCGCCATCCGAGCGCCTGTGCTTCGGTGTAGATACCTGGTGCGCCCACATAGGCGAAGCCAAGCGCAGACACCGACGTCGCATCGGAAATCAACAAGCCGCCCGACGAGGCGCGCTGCGCGTAGTAATCGACCGAATGCCACGCAAAGTTCGTCTCACGTCAAGCCGACATCTCTCTTAAAGGATTACACGCCGTGTACCATGTTTATGCATTCGCTACGCCGAATTCCGTTAAGGTGCCGATCGCACTCGAAGAACTCGGAATTGACTACACGCTGCATGCAGTCAACGTTCGAAAGGGCGAGCAGAAGGTTGAGCGGATAGGCCGCCGCTCAGCTTTCCGGCGACGCGAGTGCGAAATGGCACGGCCCCCGGCATTGCGACGAGTGATATCTATCAAGCGTGTTGAGCGGCTGGAAATGGTGCGTCAGTCCACTGCTCGCTCATCGTCCATAACCGACGGGCCAGTTCCGGGTCGGCCGCGCAAGGGCGCACCCCGCCTTTCTTGCTTTCGGACATTGCCAGGGGCGCGATATCGCGGGACCGCTATCGTGGGTGAAAGAGCCATTCGACGGAGATTCCCGACGTCGGCGCGAACGTCGGCTTGTGGCCGCACTACGACGCTGCCATATCGCTGATACTCGACCAGCGCGACCAGCAGGCGGTTGGGCACCATGTACCGGATAGCGCTGGCACCCACCGAACACACGCAGCATGCGTTTGCCGACGACTTCAGTCAGGCTTCGCATCCTTTGGCTTGGGGCTCCTGGCCTCAGCAAAGCGGCTTTGTACAGCGACGAGCTGGTCATCAGTGGTTGCCACCAGCCACAAACGATCGTGCTCCGCGATTTGGCGATTGTGGTCCTTCAACGGG
>Ga0164242_10008672_pt1 | contig 11020 bp, 11 predicted proteins | sample OricomgcompostMG_FD_108783 | JGI IMG/M metagenome (GOLD analysis project Ga0164242, IMG submission 108783) | Miracle-Growth compost microbial communities from Emeryville, California, USA - Original compost - Miracle growth compost (MG) ...
AGGTGACGGAGCCGATGTTGCGGAACGACTTCGCGGCCGTATCGGACTTCTCGGGGACCGCAATGAACGCGGCGTTGTGGCGGGCCGAGAGCTTCTCAAAGCCCGAGATCGCGGCAAATGCCTTCATCGCGCGGGCCGCCTCGGCGGTCTTCGGCGCGCTGAAGCCGAAGCTATCGACGAAGAGCACCTCGCCGTCCTTGAGCTTGCGCGAGAGCGCCATGAAGAGTGCCTTCGCGCGCATCTTCTTCGGGATCTCGCGTGCGTAGCTCTTTTCGTTGCGCGGACCGTGAGTCACGCCGCCGCCGCGCCAGATCGGCGAGCGGATCGAGCCGTGGCGGGCGCGGCCGGTGCCCTTCTGCTGCCAGGGCTTCTTGCCGCCGCCGCGGACGTCGCCGCGATTCTTCGTGTGCGCGACCGGAGTGCGGGCATTGGCCTCCATCGAAGTCACGACCTGGTACATGAGCGCGTTGTTCCAGGCAACGCCGAAGACGCTCTCCGGGAGCTCAACCGAGCCTGCCTTCTTGCCCTCCTTTGTGTAGATATCTGTTTTCATATGATCAAAATTAGCCGCGGATCTCGACGAGCGTGCCCGGGCGTCCCGGGACGGCGCCGGAGATGAGGATGGTGTTGGTCTCGGTGTCGACCTGGAGGACGCGAAGATTCTTCACGGTGACGCGGTCGCCGCCCATGCGGCCTGCCATGCGCATGCCCTTCACGACGCGACCGCCTGCGCGGCCGCCGCCGCCGATCGAGCCCGGCGCGCGCTCTTTGTTCTTCTGGCCGTGCGAGCGCGGACCGCCGCGGAAGCCGTGGCGCTTCACGACGCCCTGGAAACCCTTACCCTTCGAGATCGCCGAAACGACGACGACGTCGCCCGGAACGAAGATCGAGATGTCGATCGTATCGCCGCGTTTCGCCTCGCCTTCGAGCGGCATTTCGCGGAACGTACGGACCATCGGGAGATCTTTGAGGTGACCCTTCTGTGCGCCGTTGACGTTCTTTTCGCGGCGCGTGCCGGTGCCGACCTGGACCGCTTCGTAGCCGTCCGCGTCCTTCGATTTGACCTGCGTCACGACCATCGGGGTCGCCGTGATCGCGGTCGCGGCATGGACGACGCCCTTCTCATCGAAGACCTGCGTCATCTTGCCCTTGGTGCCAAGCATGAATTTCATAGATGTATGTGTGAAAAAATCCCGCGCTAGCGGGACCCTCTTTGAGAATCTCGCCAGTGGTCCGTGTGCGGACTTGGGTAGACAGGACTATACACAAGCCGCGCGCATTGCGCAACTCTTAGCCTAATCGGTGCTTACTGAGTGGCGCCCGGCATGTGCTTCGGGTGCAGGTGCTTGAAGTGGCGGTACTCGAGCACGGCTCCGAGAATGAAAATGAGGAGGAGCGCGGTGATTCCAAGCCAGACGGCGATGAGGTAGTCGGGGCCGGTGATGCCGAAGGCGGCGCTCATGTTGCACAGGAGGCGCGGCCCGCTGCAGGTACCCACGAGCGGCGCGGCCGGCGCGTCGGTGACGGGGCGCCACGCGATATCCTGCGGGGTGATCCCCTTCGACTGCGCCTGTGCAGAGAGCGCCTGCACCATGGCATCGATCTGCGATTGCGACATCGACGCGGTGCGTGGATCGCCCGCGAGCGCCGCACGGACAGAGCTCTGAAGATCGGTCGACTGCGCCGCCGCCATCGCCGGCACTGCGAGCATGAGCGCGAGCCCGACAGCGAACGGAGCGATTTTCATCCGACCAAAAGAATTAATGTGCATAGTTAGATCTCCTGGAAGGTCGGAATAAGGTTGATCGTCACGCTGCCGCTCACCGTTGGCGGATACGCGCCAGCGATTGAATTGCAGGTGAGCGTGTAGACCGTCTGCTGCGTGATCGGCGAACTTACGACGCCGCTCCCGCCCGAGGATGCGCTGGTCCAGTTATCGGTGCCCGTACTGCTCGTGATCGAGCAGCTCTGCGCATTGGCAACGTTCCAATAGAGACGCGTCGTTGAGCCCGGGGCGAGGAGGACGGGACGTGCGCTGAGCGCCCCCGATGCAGCGAAGCTCGTTCCGTCGGCGCCGGTCGCCGTAAAAGCATTGAACTGCGCGGCAGGCGGCGGGACGCAGGCGCCCGCGCTGCAGCTCCAGTTGGTCGGGCACGCGATGTCCGAGGCGTAGCACGAGCTGTTGACGTAGTGCGCGGTCGTGCTGTTGGTGCACGATACGGTCGCGACGCACCGGCCGATAAGACCAGTCGTACAGATACCGTTTGCCGGGATGGGGCTCCCGTCGGGGCAAGTCGTCGGCGCGCCGGTGCAGGAGCTGCCGGTGCAGCCCGACGGCGGCGTGGATGTGCACTGGTCGTTGAGCGTGCCCGGGCCGCAGCCGCTCGGGAGGATCGAGCAATCTCCGCTGTAGTGAGGGTACGAGGGGCAGGACGCAGGCACGATCGCGAGGCCGTGCGCCGAGCTATCGGTGAATGCGACCTCCGCAGAGCGGAACGGCGTCGCGGTCGATCCGACGGCGCCGAGGATGCCGATCGCGAGAATGAGCATGAGGATCGTCGGGGCATACGAGCGCACAGTGCGCAGGACTGCTCTCGAATGACGGGTCATGCGTGAATTGTACCGTACTGGAAGACCGTGCCGGCGCGTCAGTGTGCATACGGAACGCATCTGCTATCGTGCACGCATGGAGCGCGACCAGCGTACACGCGTATATGACGCGATCCGGCGCGGATTTCGGCGCGGCGCCGAAACGGCGTTCGTCACCGAGGCTGGCGGTACGCCGGCGTGGGTCTTTGATCTGCGCAGCGCACTTCTGAGCGGATCGTCGCTGCCCGATATCTGCGACCTCATGCTCGAGGCGCTGCGCAAGGAAGGCCCGGTGCAATTCGGCGGTCTCGAAACCTCCGCCATCGCGCTCGTCGCCGGACTGGTGACGCGCGCCGCGGCGACGGATCCGGGCGTCTCGGGGTTCTACATCCGCAAGTCGCGCCGCAAAGATGGATTCCAGAAACACATCGAGGGCACGCTCTCTGAGCGCGACATCGTGCTCGTCGACGACATCCTCAACAGCGGCAGGAGCCTCATGCGGCAGATCGCCGCGCTCGAGGCCGAGGGTCGCCGCGTCCGCGCGGCGTGCGTGCTCATCCGCTATCGCGACGCCTCCTTTTATACCGAATTCGAGAAGCGCGGCATCAAAGTGCACGCTCTCTTCTCGCTCGAGGATTTTCCCGAGACAGGCGGACTCCTGCACGAGCCGGCACCGCCCGCCCCAGCGCGTCCGCGCTTCGAGACTGTGTGGAAATTCGCGAGCGCGAATCCCGCGTACGCCTTCGTCATTCCGAAATCCGCGCCGGTGACTGATGGCGAGCGTGTGTATTTCGGCGCAGACAACGGCACGATGTGGGCGCTTCATGCGACGGACGGCTCGATCGCGTGGAGCTACCGCACGCTCTTCGGCGCCGGAAAAAAGCGGATCTTCTCCTCCCCTGCGCTCGCGTTCGGGAATGTGTATTTCGGCGCGTACGACGGCAACTTGTACTGCCTCGATGCAGCGACCGGCGCGAAGCGGTGGGTCTATCGCGAAGCAGATTGGGTCGGCTCATCGCCCACGATCGCGAGCGATCTCAAGAGCCTGTTCGTCGGGCTCGAGTTTGGGCTTTGGCATAAGGAGGGAGCGCTCGCCTGTCTCGATCCGATCACCGGCGCGCGAAAATGGCTCTACGAGATCCCCACTCTCGTGCATTCGAGCCCGCTCTACGTCGCCCGCCACCGCCTCGTCGTCGTCGGCTCGAGCGAAGGAGTGATCTACGGCGTCCACGCGAAGCGCGGATCTCTTCGGTGGAGCTTCCGTGCCGGGGCCGCCGTGCGCGCCTCGTTCGCCTACGACGCATCGACCGATACGATCTCCTTCGGCTCCGAAGATGGCTCGCTCTATATACTGAATGCAAAGGATGGCACGCTGCGGCACAAGATCGCGACATACGAGCCGATCTACTCGACGCCGACCGCGCACCGCGGTGCCCTCTTCGCGGGACTGCTCGACAAGCGCGTCGTGCGGATCGACATCGCGCGCGGCGCGATCGAATGGGAGCACTGGACGCACGCACGCGTCTTCGCGCAGCCGGTCGTGATCGGCGAAAGCGTCTATATCGGGTCCAACGATGGCCGACTCTACGAGCTCGATGCGGCGACCGGGCGTGAACGCTCGTACACGCAGTTCTCCGAGCGCATCGTGAACGCGGTGGCGCATGACGCGGCGAGCGGGCGGTTCTTCGTCCCTACGTACGCCAACGAACTCTACTGCGTCGAGGAAGTTGCCGACTGAAGCGACGCACGGATCGCGACGACGTTCTTCTGGATCGCCGTACGAAGCGAATCGAGCCCATCGCTCGCGCTCGCCGGATCGTTGCCGGGATACGCGGTGAGCCACTGGGCCTCTGTCACCGCGCCGACGGCGGCTTCGGCGCGCAGCGCATCCGAGAGCGCATCGTTCGGGCGGTGCATCTCGAAGAGCGCCGTCGCTTCGGAATTGAGGAGCCACGGATTCGTCGGGAAATATGCGAGGCCTTTCAGCGCGGCGACAGAGGCATCGACGAAGCGCCCGGCTTTCAGCAGCACCCAGGTGTAATCGTTGATCGCCGCCCAATCGTGCGGATCGAACTGCAGGTAATGATCGTAGTCATTCGCCGCCACGTCGTACTGCCCCGCGTAGCCTTCGATGAGTCCGCGCACATAGTAGGAATTCGGTTCCTTATCACCCCAGAGGAGGATCTGGCTGTTTATGTCTTGGAGTGCGAGCGTGAAATTGCCTTTCAAAAACGCGATGCGCGCGAGCTCATGGTAGAGGAACGGAATCGAGGGGTCGATGCCACGCGCCGCCTCGAAGTAACGCTCGGCGCGCGGCAGGTCGTAGAGAAGCGGAGATGAGGCAGAAAAATGCCGCTCGCCGTATGCAAAAGCTCGCGGTGCCGAGGGCGCTATCGCGAAGACGATGTCTTCGTAACCATCGACAGCGTCCACATAGAGCGGCTGCCAGAAAAAGGCTGCGGCAAGCGCAGCAATACATAGGACGGGCCAGAGCACACGAGATCTCGCGGTCACGTTACTGCTGCGATGAACTTTGGATAGGAATGGAAATATCAGATGGCTTCCAGCCGAGGCTGCTGAGGAGGGCGGTAAAGCGACTATCGAGTTGTGCAAGGAGCGCGGGATTCTGTCTTGTCGATGAGCTCGTCGTTGCAGTACGCGAGATCTTCAGCATCTGTGTGAATGACGCATAGGATCCCGTGCTCGATGCATACACTGGCGTGAGAATCGACTGTACCTGCGAAGCATTGGGATTGGGCTTCCATGCTTCATAGAGCGCGTAGTCGTAGTAGACGTACGCATTGCTCTCGCCGCGGTCGGCGTATTCTTTGAGCGCGGCGTCGAATGCTGACTCTGCCGTACCGAGCGAGGTATCGCCGAGATGATTGAGCTTACCGATCGCGATCGCACGGTCGAGCATCGCTTCTGGGACCTGTTCGTTGTCGGCGGGATTCGTCCGCATCTGCGCAATATTGGTATCGGCAAGGCTGATGCGTGTGAGCGCGTCGCTCTTGAGCGCGGCCACCTCTACAGAGGTGGAGGCAGTGGGATCGCGCAGAATCACCTTCTGCAGATCCGACGCTGCGAGCTTAAGCTCTGGGATCGCAAGCGGATAGTATGAGGTCGAGTATTCGAGGAGCCGCTCGTACGCGAGCGAGACATTGGTACCCACAAGAAGCTGCGAGAATGGATCCCCTTCGAATACTTCGATCACGATGGGATCCCGGATCGTATTCTTGTGCGGAATGAGATCGAGTTCGAGAAAGGCCGCCGCGCGCAGCTTTGGAGGATAATCGGCGCTGGTCGCGACCGATTTGAGAATCGGGATCGCTCCCGAATCGTCGCCGCTATTCCACATGACAACCGCTTTGAGATATTGAATCTGCCCTTTCTGGGCGGGATCGCTCGCTTCGAGCATGGCCTGATCGTAGAGCTGTTCGATCGTCTTAGGATCACCGCCGCTCAGTCGGAGCTGCTCGGCCTGCTGAAACGGCGGATTGCTCGCCTGGAGCGCTGCCTGTGCTGTGACCGGCGTCGTACTAAAAACATTTTTCCCGAGGATGCGCTGTGAAAGCTGGCCACGGTATTCGTAGGCCGCAGCCGCACCGACAATCAGTGCGATCACGAGCAAAATGCCCGCGAGCTGGTGCGGTTTCAGCATGTGGTGACGCTCTTGAGTAAAGGTTTCTTGAGGCATATCAAAGCGAAGCTACTCACCCCCCATCGCCGCCACTGCCGCCGCCGCTATCGCCACCACTGCCCGACCCGCAACCACCGCCATCGCCGCCGCCTGATCCACAGCCCGAGCCGCCGCAGCCGCCGCAGTCGCCACTACCGCTATCGCTGGCGCTGTCGCCGCTGCCGTCTACTGTGCAGAAGCTGCTGTCGCCGTAAATGGTCGGTGCATCGGCGTGCGCGATGTTGTCGTCACCATGTGCGATTCCGCGTGCGACACGTTCGAATTTTGTGTACCGATGCGCGCTGACGAAGAAGGAGAGTATGAACGCGAACGCCATGAAGAATCCATACGTCGCCGTCTTGATTACGCCCTGGATGAAGCGCTGCATATGCTTTCACGTGATTGTATCACGTACTGCGTCCAGAAAGAGGCGGCTGGTGATAGCGTGGCCGCTCGCCGCGCGCGTATACTGAGCCGTGCGCATGACACGAAGCACTTCCGGCGACTTTGCAGCCGAACTTCTCAAACCCTGTGGTCGATTCCGCCCGCAGCTGTCCTTGGCTGAACGCCTCCGCGCGAAGACGCGGACTCTGCTCGGCGATCTCAGGAGGGGTGCTCCAGAAATAGTGACTCCGACCAATTGGATGCACCTCCTCCGCCTCCTTCACGAGCGCGGCATGATCAATCGGCCGCTCTTTCGTCCGATGCGAGGTATCAGGACCGAGCCGCCGCTCTTTCGAGTATCGCTCGACGCCACACGGGAAGAAGGCTCACACGGCTACGCCGCCTACACGGGCGGATTCGCCGCCACGTTCTCTGAGGAAGAATCGTGGTCGAAAGCGATCGGCGAGATGCTCGAGCGCTCGCTCCTTGCCGCTCCGGCAGGCGCAATGACGCGGGCGTCGCTCAATGACCTACACCATCAAGGAGACGCCGCACTCGATTCGAGCTCGCTGCCCGGCTTCCTTCCCTTTCAAGACGCCTCCATTCCCGAACGATGGCGCTCTCCCGAAGAAGCGCTCGAGTGGGTCGAGGCGAAGCAGCTCGACGGTGCGCCGATCCTCATCCCCGCGCAGCTCGCCTTTTGGATGTACAAGCGCGCTGCCCCCGAGCCGCTCATTCAGCGCGCGACGACGAGCGGCTGCGCCGGCGGCTTTACGCGAGATGAAGCGATCCTCGGCGCGCTCCTCGAAGCGATCCAGCGCGATGGCTTCCTGATCTACTGGCTGAATGGCATCGCGCCGCGCGTCATCGACATCGGAAGCATCGAGGGGCGGACGAAGACATTCATTGAGAGCCTCCGCGACGCCGGCCTCGATCCTGTCTTTCTCGACACGACGACCGATCTGAGCATCCCCTCGTGCGCGTGCATTCTCCGATCGCACGGCGCGGAGCCCACGATCGCGCTCGGCGCGAGTGCGGGCTTCGATATTGAAAGCACCATTCTTCACAGTGCGACGGAAGCGCTCTCGGTCTTCGAATACGTCGCGCGTCACCCGCGCTACGTACTGCCGGCGGAGTATGCCCCGTTCACAGCACGCGACATTCGCCGCGACGAGCGGCTCTTCGCGTGGAAGGGTGCCGAGATGGCCGAGCGTTTCGCCTTCTTCCTTGCGGGTGAGCGGCACGCGCTCGCATCGTTTCTTCCCGAGAATCTTCCATCGGGAAGCGCGGCGCAGCTTTCCTTCGTGCTCGATCGGCTGCGTGCGCTCGGCGAGGGTTACGAGGTGATCGTCTATGAAATTAAAAATGAATTGCTCGATCGGCTCGGGTACCACGTGCTCCGCACGATCGTACCGGCGCTCATGCCGCTCTACTTAAATGAGTACGCGGCGACGCTCGATTGCAAGCGGCTGCGCGAAGTGCCGCCCGCGCTCGGATTTGAAGCGGCGGAGCACTACACGCCCTGGCCGCATCCCTTCCCATAAAAAGAAGCGTCCAGGCTGCAACGGCCTGGACGCTTATTCTGAACGGAGATCGATCAGCCGCGGACGCACTGCGTCTTGCGCGGAATACCCTGCGAAAGGTTACCGCCGGTGACCAGCATTTTGCCACCGTGGCAGTGCTTGCGAGTGTAGTTGTTGAACACGCAGATCGTCTGGCCGGCAGGCAAGCCGCCGGCACCCGGTACCGACTGCACCGGATTGGCGCAGCGCGAGGCGGCGTGCGACGGAGCAGAGATAAGGGCACAAGCAGCGGCGAGCGTGAGTGCGACCGCGAAACGACGGATCATGGAGCTCCTCCTTCCGTATGCCTGGCGGCGCCAGGCGACCAGCGCCTATTAGATAGAGCCGGGCCGCGAAGGTCAAGCTCGTGCAAATGGCGTACTATGATACGGCTATGCTGTTCGACGGCGTTCCCTTTCTCGATCTCTTGAAGCGTAAACGGACCTTTTCCGATGAGGCGCTCGCTGCGCTGACACGCGTCGTCGAAAAAAAGAGCGGCGGCCGGCTCCTCTTCGATGCCGGCCAATTTCCCCTCAATGATCCCTCGCTCGCTGAGCCCGAGCTCATCGCCCGCGCGTTGCGCGAGCGTGGTGTTCTTCTCAGCTGCTCCTTGAGCGAACGCCTGCCTGATGAGCCGCCGACAAAAGCGTGGCGCGCGCAGTGCAGCGGCGAAAGACGGCAGCAGGTCGGCGGCGCCTCATGGACGAGCCACGAGGATGCGCTGTACGCGACGCTCGCTGAAGCGCTCGAGAGGTTCATCTGGACGGAGCGGACCGAACATTTCGAGAGTCCCGTCCGCGCGAACGTGGCCGCGATGCGCAGCGAGAAGCGCGCCATGCTCGCGCCCGAGCGGTTCGTATCGTTCTCTTCAGCACATCGCAACGCAGATCGTCGCAAACAGCTCCGGGACGACGCCTCCTACCAGTGGATCCGCGCTCGTTCGCTCGTCTCGGGCAATGCGCTGTTCATTCCTGCGCAGGTCGCGAGCGGTGTGAAGCTCGATCACGACGAGCCGCTGATCCGCGACCGCAACACGAACGGCCTCGCGACGTTCCCCACCAAAGACGGCGCGGAGCTCGCCGGTATGCTCGAACTCATCGAGCGTGACGCGTACCTCATCCTCTGGCTCAACCGGCTTTCGGCGCCGCGCATCGCGCTTGAGGCGCTGCGTGCGCGAGAGCCGAAGATCGACGCGGTGCTGCGCACGCTCGCGCGCTACCGCATGCGACTCCATGCAGTCCAGATGCCGACCGACGCGCCGACGCACGCGATCCTCGCAGTCATCGAAGACGAGACCGGCCACGCGCCGCGCTTCTCTGTCGGGCTCAAGGCGCACCGCGACCTCTCACGCGCCGTCGAAAAGGCCGCACTCGAAGCGCTGCGCGCCCGCAGCGGCGTACGCCGCGCCCCCTCCGTCGCGGGCGCCGAGCAGCGCGAGACGCCGGTCGATCGTATCGGTCACCGCGAGCGTCTCTACTACTGGGCCGATCCGGCGCACGCAGACGAACTCTCCTTCTTGATCGAAGGCGCTGAGGTCGAGGTGAACGGAGCGGTGTGGGAGAGCGATTCAGAATCAGAGCACCGCGCGCGTATCCTCGCCTGGTGCAAAGCGCGCTCGTACGAATGCGTATCGGTCTCGCTCACGCATTCGCCGTGGAACCCGACGCCGTGGCACATCGCCATGATCGTCATGCCGGATCTCCACCACCTCTGGCTCACGGAACCGAATCGACAGCTCGCCGGCGATCGCTGGCGGAGCGTGCCGCCGCTCTTTGATCTGCCGGTGCGCAGTGAGCCCTACCTCGATGGCCCACATCCATTTTCCTGATTATGAATAGTTTCATCCTCCGCATCCATGAAGAGATCCGCGCCGCGCTCCGCACGCGCCGCGGCGCCACGCATCATCCGAAGGATGTGCTCCGCTTTTCGCACAAGCGCTATCCGCGCATGCCGCAGCATCCGCTTCCGGCTCCGGCGCCGCTCGCAATGACGCTCGACGCCGCCCTCGCTGCGCGGCACTCGTCGGATCACGGCGACGCGAGCACGTCGTACACGCGCGCCGAGATGGGCTCCCTCCTCGGCCATGCGCTCGGCGCACGCGGCGACAAGCACCGCAACTATCCCTCCGGCGGCGCGCTCTACCCGGTCGAGACGTACGTCATCACGGATCGCTTCGACGATGCCGTGCCCAGCGTCTTTCACTACGATCCCACCGCGCACGCGCTCGAAGAGCTCTTCCCCCTTCCCGCCGATTTCGACCTGAAGGATCTCATCCCTCATGCTGAGCCACCACTCTCGGCGCTGATCGTCTTTACCGCGGTATGGGAGCGTTCGTCGGCGAAGTACGGCGACCTCGCGTACTCGCACGGGATGCTCGAGGCGGGCCACATGTCTGAGAACGTGCTCCTCGTCGCTGCGGCGCTCAATCTTGAGGCGCGCCCCATCGCCGGATTCGACGACGCGCTTATTACCAAGCTTCTCGATCTTGGTTTCGGCGAGCAGCCCGTGCACACGATCCTGCTCTCGAAGAGCGCCTCGCGATCGTGACCTATACTGTGGGCATGACACTCGAATCCGCACGAGCGATCGGCGCACGCATCCGCACGGGCTACCGCCGCACGTTCGCCATCGAGGAGATCGAGAACAGTGCACTCCTGCAGTGGATGTTTGCGGCGCTCCTCCTCTTCTTTTTCGTCGCCTTCCGCACGTGGATGTCGGAAACGGCGGGCACGATCGAGGCTGCGCGTGGCGGCACCGCGATCTGCTGGCCGTTCTTTCAGAATTGCGCGCGCTACTACTTCCTCAG
>Ga0164242_10008673_pt1 | contig 11020 bp, 12 predicted proteins | sample OricomgcompostMG_FD_108783 | JGI IMG/M metagenome (GOLD analysis project Ga0164242, IMG submission 108783) | Miracle-Growth compost microbial communities from Emeryville, California, USA - Original compost - Miracle growth compost (MG) ...
ATCAGAACCAGTCAAACCAGCCGCCGCTCGATGTCTTGGGGGCGGCGGCGGGCTTGGACGCGCCCTCGCGGCGCTCCATCTCCGTATTGGCATTGATGACCTGGCCGTTGTTGGGCTGCGGCGCGGTGCCCAGCAGGCGGGCGGTGAAGCCCGGATCGGCGCCCTGCATGCTGGCCTGGTCGGATTGCAACTGCTCGCGGATGCCCGGATCGGCGCGATTGATGCCGGCCGTGGCCAGCAGCATGCGCTCGGCGGGCGAATAATTGCCCTGGATGTTGGCGGCGATGGTGGCGGTGTCGCCGGCGCCGAACATGGCGGCCTGGGCCTGGGCGTCGGTGGCCAGCGCGTTGGTGGGCGCGGCGCCCGGCGAGGGCGGCATCAGGTTGAAATCGGGCGGCACGACCAGCGGCGCCTTGGTGGTGACGGCGAACTCGTCCGGCGGCTGCTTGGTCATGCCGGCGGCGTCGCGCAGATAAGTGCAGCCGGACAGCGCCAGGGCGGCGGCGCACAGGCCGAGGGCGGGATATATCGCTTTACGCATCGTTCGAACGCTCCGACGACTTGAGCACGTCATAGATGAACGCCACCGCGCCCAAGGTCACGGCGAGGTCGGCGATATTGAAGACATACCAGTCATAGCCGAAACCGTGAAAGTGGAAAAAATCCGCCACCCGGCCATACAGCAGCCTGTCCAGCAGGTTGCCCAGGCCGCCGCCCACGATCAGGCCGCAGCCCAGCACCACCACCGGATCGCTGGATTTCCACAGCCACCAGGCCAGAAACGCGATCACCGCCAGCGTCGCCAGTTCCAGGATCACGGTTCCCAGCATGCCGGACGCGGGGAACAGGCCGTAGGAGATGCCGGGGTTCCAGACCATCACCAGGTTAAAAAACGGCAAGACCGGTATTTTATCGCCCGGCGCCATGTCGCGGAAGCCCGCGCCATAGAGCAGCGCGATCTTGCTGCCCTGGTCGGCCACGAAGGCCAGCACCGCCGTGGCGATGCCGAGCAGGCGCGGCGTCAGGGGAGGCGTCGGGCGCGGATTGCTCACGCCGCCCCGCCCGCGAGGACGGCGGCGCAGCGGTCGCAGACATGCCCGGCATGGGTGGCGACTTCGGGCAGCACCCGCCAGCAGCGGCCGCATTTGCCGCCCTCGGCCCGCGTTACCGTGACGGCGGCATAGCCGGGGGCGCGCGCCGGATCGGTTGCGTCCAGCGTCTCCACCCGCGCCGCCGAGGTGATGGCGATCTCGGCCAGGTCCACCGTGTCGAACAGCGCCAGGTCGTTCGGATCGTCAAGCTGCAACAGCACCGCCGCCTCCAGGCTGGAGCCGATGGTCTTGTCCTCGCGCTTCAGTTCCAGCGCGCCGGTGACGGCGCGGCGCAACGCCCGGATGCGCGTCCAGCGTTCCAGCAGGTCGGCGCTTTCCCAGTCGGACGGCGTCTCCGGGAAATCCTGCAAATGCACGCTCTCGTTCATCCCGAAGCGCGTCGTCCAGGCTTCCTCCATGGTGAAGCAGAGAATGGGCGCGAACCAGGTGACGACGCGGCGGAAGATGTCGTCGGTGACGGTGCGGACGGCCCGGCGGCGGAACGACTCCCTGGGGTCGCAATAGAGCGCGTCCTTGCGGATGTCGAAATAGAAGGCCGAAAGGTCGTTGGTGCAGAAATTGAACAAGGTGGTGGTGACGCGGTTATAGTCGAACGCCGCATAGGCCTCGCGCACCGCCGCGTCGATCTCCGCCAGCCGCGCCAGCATGAAGCGCTCCAGTTCCGGCATCAGGTCGCGCTCGATGCGCTCCTCCTCGCCGAAGCCCGACAAATTGGCCAGCATGAAGCGGATGGTATTGCGCAGGCGGCGATAGGATTCGACATTGGCCTTGATGATGTCCTGGCCGATGCGCAGGTCTTCGGTATAGTCGCTCGACGCCGCCCACAGGCGCAGGATCTCGGCGCCGTTCTTCTCGGCGATCACCTGCGGCGCCACCGTGTTGCCCAGGCTCTTGGACATTTTGCGGCCCTGCTCGTCCAGCACGAAGCCGTGCGTCAGCACGCCCTTGTAAGGCGCGCGGCCACGGGTGCCGACGCTTTCCAGCAGCGAGGACTGGAACCAGCCGCGATGCTGGTCGGACCCTTCGAGATAGAGATCGGCCTGCGCCGCCCTGGGCCAGGCGGGGTCGATCGGGTCTTCAAAGACGAACGTATGGGTCGAGCCGGAATCGAACCAGACATCGAGAATGTCGGTGATCTGCTCATACGCCTCCGCCTTGTGCCCCTCGCCCAGGAAACGCTGCGGCGGCGAAGTGAACCAGGCATCGGCGCCCTCGGCCGCGAATATCTTCTCGATGCGGTCGAACACCGCCGCATCGTTCAGCACCTGGCCGCTTTTCTTCTCCACGAAGATGGCCAGCGGCACGCCCCAGGCGCGCTGGCGCGACAGCACCCAGTCGGGGCGGCTTTCCACCATCGCACCGATGCGGTTCTCACCGCGCGGCGGATACCAGTTCGTCTGCTTGATCGCGCCCAGCGCCAGTTCGCGCATCGTCTTGCCGTGCAGAAAAGGCTTGTCGATGGCGACGAACCATTGCGGCGTGGCGCGGAAGATCACCGGCGCCTTCGACCGCCAGGAATGCGGATAGGAATGGCGCAGCGTGCCCTTGGCCAGGAGCTTGCCGTGCGCGATCAGTTCCTTGATGACGGCGCCGTTGGCGTCGCCCTCCTTGCCCTCGGCGGTGAGGATACGCTTGCCGGCGAAGGCCGGCACATCCGGGGCATAGGAGCCGTCGGGCAGCACCAGGTTGAAGGCGTCGGGGTTCCGGGCGGGATAGTCGCGCTCGCGCCCCACCATCAGCTCGAAATCGTCCTCGCCATGGCCGGGCGCATTGTGGACGAAGCCGGTGCCGGTGTCGGCGGTGACGAAGCCGGCGGGCAGCACCGGCACGTCGAAGCTGTAGCCCAGGCTGCGCAGCGGATGCGCCGCCACCAGCGTCTTCAGTTCGTCCGCCGGCACGGTGCGCACGCGGCTGAGCATCATCTTGGCGTGCTTGGCCACCTGCTCGGCCAGGGTGTCGGCCAGCAGCAGCGTCTCGCCGGGCCGCGCCAGCGAACCTTCCGCCGCGTCGGCGATGCGGTAAAGGCCATAGGAAATCTCTTCCGAGAAGGCGATGGCGCGGTTGCCCGGAATGGTCCAGGGCGTGGTGGTCCAGATCACGATGAAAGTGTGCGCCAGGTCCGGCGCCACCAGCGGAAACTTCACATAGATCGTCGGGCTGGTCTTCTCGTGATATTCGACCTCGGCATCGGCCAGGGCGGTCTTCTCCACCGGCGACCACATCACCGGGCGGAAGCCGCGATAGAGCAGGCCGTTCTCGACGAACTTCATCGCCTCGCGGGCGATCCTGGCCTCGGCCTTGAAGGCCATCGTCGTATAGGGGCGGGCGAAATCGCCGATCTGGCCCAGGCGCTGGATCTGCGCCGACTGCACCTCCAGCCAGTGGGCGGCGAAGGCGCGGCAGGCACGGCGCAGCTCGTCCTTCGGAATTTCGTCCTTGCTCCGGCCCTGCTCGCGGAATGTCTCCTCGACCTTCCATTCGATCGGCAGGCCGTGGCAGTCCCAGCCCGGCACGTAAGGCGCGTCCTTGCCCAGCATGCCTTGGCTGCGGACCACGAAGTCCTTCAGGATATGGTTGAGGCCGGTGCCGGAATGGATGTCGCCATTGGCGTAGATCGGGCCGTCATGCAGCAGGAACAGGGGCCTCTTTTTGCCCGCTTCTTCTTGGGCCTTGGCCCGCAGCTTTCCATACAGGTCCATCTTTGCCCAATGCTTCAGCCATCTGGGCTCGGCCTCGGGCAGGCCCGCCTTCATGGGAAAATCGGTGGCGGGCAGGAACAGGGTATCGCGAAAATCGCGGGATTGGGCGGGCTTGTCGGACATGGCCACGCTTCTAACAGGGGGGGTAGGCGGTTTCCAGAGGCCCGCCTCCCCCTTTGCGGGCGGAGCACGCCCAAAGGGGGAGGTGTCCGCCGGCAGGGCGCCCCATCTTCTTGCGCGCTTCGCGCGCAGGGGCGCCCGCGAGGCGGACGGAGGGGGTAATTCAAGCGTCCAGCGCGGGAGCCCTGGGATGGCGGGCCAGCAGCGCCCGGGCGCCCTGGCAGTCGTCGGCGATCTGGGCGATCAGGGCCGGCAGGCCGGAAAAGCGCATTTCGGGGCGGATATAGTCCACCAGTTCCACCGACAGATGCCGCCCATACAGGTCGCCGTCGAAATCGAACAGATGCGTCTCCATCAGCGGTGTCTGTACCGCATACATGGGGCGGACGCCGAAGCTGGCGACGCCGTCATGGCGCTCGCCGCTCTCGCCGTCCGCCGCCTGGTCGTTGTCGAAGATGGTGGCGCGCACGGCATAGATGCCGAAGGCCGGCGCCAGGCAGTGGCCCAGATGCATGTTGGCGGTGGGAAAGCCCATGGTGCGCCCGCGCCCGTCGCCATGCTCGACGCGCGCCTCCACCGCCCAGTGCCGGCCCAGGAGCTTGGCCGCTTCCAGCGGATGGCCGTGGCGCAATGCGTCCCGGATGCGGGTGGAGGAAATCTTCTGCCCGCCCGCCGCCAGCACGGTGTGGAAGGCGGTGACGCGAAAGCCGTGGGCGGCGCCCGCCCGCCGCAGCGTCTCGAGATTGCCGCCCCGGCCCTTGCCGAAGACGAAATCCTCCCCCACCACCAGGGCGCAGACGCCAAGCCCGTCCACCAGCACGTCGCGCACGAAGACATCCGCGTCACGCGCCGCCATGGCGGCGTCGAACGGCACGGCGAAAAAGGCATCGACGCCCAGATCGGCCAGCAGCCGCGCCTTCATCCTGAGGGGCGTCAGGCGGAAGCTTTCCGGCTCCGCGGGCGGCTGCCCGCCTTCGTGGTTATGCAGGCGATGGAAGAATTCGCGCGGATGCGGCTCGAAGGACAGCACCGCCAGCGGCCGTCCCGCCGCGCGCGCGATCCGCGCCGCCTCGCCGATCAGGGCGCGATGGCCCAGATGCACGCCGTCGAAATTGCCCACCGCGGTCACCGCGCCCCTGAGCGGCCCGGGCACATCGTCGAAATGGCGGAAGATGCGCATCAGCCCGGCGCCTTCGGCCGCTTGGGCGCGATGACGCGCGCCTCCATCCGCGCCACCATGGTCTCGCCGGCCATGGCGACACAGTCCAGCGTGACGTTGCGGCCCGCGATGGCCTGCACGGTGCAGGTCACGGTCACGGTGTCGCCCGGACGCACCGGCGCCCGGAAATCGACGACAGCGCCGGCGAAGATCGTTCCCGGCCCCGGAAGCTGGTTGCCGATCACGGCCGAGACATAGCCCATCAGCAGCGCGCCATGGGCGACGCGGCCGCGGAACACGGTCTTCCTGGCGAAATCCTCGTCGAAATGCACCGGATTGCGGTCGCCGGTGGCCTGGGCGAACAGCTCGATATCCTCTTCGGTGACGGTGCGGGTGAGGCTGGCCTGCATGCCCGGCGCGAGGTCTTCCAGATAGACGGTCATGGCCTCACCATTTCAGATCGCGCAGCGCCGCCGTCGCGGTCACGCCGTTCCTGGCCAGCAACTGGGTGAGGTGCGCCGGCGTGTAAGGCTCGATCTCCTCGCCATGGATGCCGTCGGCGATGAAAAGCGCGTCCAGCCCCTGGGCGTTGGCGCCCTTGATGTCGGTCGGCATGCCGTCGCCGATGGCCAGCGGCCGTGTCGCGGGCATGCCTTCGCGGAAGGCGGCGATCTGCGCCCGCGCCATGTCATAGACCGGCGCATGGGGCTTGCCGTAATAGATCACCGGCCCGCCCAGCGCCGCATAGTCGCGCGCCAGGGCGCCCGCGCACCAGTAAAGCCGCTGCCCCCGATGCACCACCAGGTCGGGATTGGCGCAGAGCATGGGCAGGCCCCGCGCCGCGATCCTTTCCAGTTCCGGGCCGTAATCGGCGGGCACTTCGCGGTCGTCGTCGCGCAGCCCGGTGCAGAGCACCGCCTCGGCTTCCTCCAGCGCCGTCAGCGTCACGTCCAGGCCGTGGAAGATCGAAACGTCGCGCTCGGTGCCGATATAATAGAGTGGCAGGCTTTTTTTGTCGGTCGCGCCGCCAGCCCGCCGCGCCAGTTCGGCGCGGGCGGCGCCGCCGGAGCTGACGATGCCGTCGTAACAATCCTCGGGCACGCCGATGCCGGCGAATTGCTCGCGCACGGCGGCGGGCACGCGGGGCGCGTTGGTCAGCAGCACCACCGGGCCGTGGGCGGCGCGGAAACGGCGCAGGGCATCGCAGGCCGCGTCATGGGCCCGGTGGCCGTCATGCACCACCCCCCAGACATCGCAGATCAGGGCGTCGTACTGGCCGGCAATATCGGAAAGGCCGTTGAGCAGGCGGATGGACATGGCGGCGGAACGGGTCGCATACGCCCCGGGCCGCGTCAATGCACAGCATCCCACCCTCCCCCTTGAGGGAGGGGCGGACCTAGCCGGCGCGCCGGAACGGAATGACCGGCGCCGGCTCGGGCTGGACCGTGGCCGGGCGGCTGGCGTCGTCGCGCACCGCCCGCGGTTCGCCGAAGAGGAAGCCCTGGGCGAAGTCCACGGCATAGTCCAGCAATTGCAGCACGGTCTTCTCGTCTTCCACCCGCTCGGCGATCAGGTTGAGGCCGTGGCGGGACAGCAGCTTCTTGAAATCCTCGGCGGCGACGGCGGCGCCCGCCCCGCTCATGCCCTCCAGCAGCGTGCCGGCCCGCACCTTGAGGTGGCGGAAGCCGATGGTCTTCAGCCGCACGAAATCCAGCGCCAGGGTCTCGACATGGTCCATGGAGAGGGCGAAGCCCATCCCGGCCAGGCGCGACAGATTCTTCTCGCCTTCGGGCCCGCATGCGAGCACGGCGTCCTGGGCGAATTCGAAGATGATCAGCCCGGCCAGGTCCTGGTTGGCGGCCATATATTCCACGAATTGCGGAAAGAACTCGGCATCGGCCAGGGTCTCGGCGGAGATGTTGCAGAAGATGCCGATCTCGCGGGTGCGCACCGCCAGGCGGCGCAGCACCTGGACGCAGCGGAACAGGAGCAGGTTGTCGACCACGCTCATCAGCCCGGCCTCGCCCGCCACCTTGATGTATTGCGCCGGCATGATGACCGCGCCGTCCGCGTCGCGCAGGCGCGACAGCGCTTCGTAATAACGCAGCTTGCGTTGCGGCAGGCTGACGATGGGCTGGAGATAGAGATCGACGCGATTCTCCTCCAGGCTGGCGCGGATGGTTTCCAGCAATTCGTTCTTGTCGCCGAAGCTGCCGAGATAGGCGGCGGCGGGGCCGGTGGACGGCATGCGCCTGACCTGCGCCTCGGAGGCGCCGCGCGAAATCTTGCCGGCGAATTCGCGCATCAGGCTTTCCAGCACTTTCAGTTCGGAGACGATCTTGCGGCTCTGGGCGTTGGTGCGCTCGTCGATCAGCGCGTCCAGCGCGCCGATGCGGGCGCGGGTCTCGTCGATCTGGTCCTGGAAGGCGATGGTCATCTTGCGGATCTGGGCGAATTCGCGCGCCGTGGCGCGCTTGTCGCCGCGCCGCGCGAACGCCGCCATGATGTGCTGGGTGGCCAGGAAGCACAGCCCCGCCGCCACCAGCGCCAGCGGCCAGCCGGTGAACAGCACCAGCGAGGCGCCGACAAAGGCGCAGCCGAAAAAGCAGGTCAGATTCACGAGAATCCTGGTCATGGCGGCGATGATGACGCCGGGCTGTTTCCAATTCGTTAACTCTAGAATTCCAGCGCGGGGGCGGAGCAGGCGCCGGCGTTAGGGATTTGTTTACCGGCGGCAGTCGCTGAGACGATCCTTCCCAGGTTCCCTCTCCCCTTGCGGGAGAGGAAGAAAAATCATTGGGTTGGCGGAGCGATAGCGACGCTCAACCCAATGATTTTTCAGGTGAGGGGGATTTTTCAGGTGAGGGGTCAGTGGGTGTCACGGACCCACCCTCACCGGCACGCTTGGCCGCGCGCCCGTCCTTCGGACCCCGCAAGGGAAGAGGACTTAAAAAAACGCCTTCGATCACAGCGCAGCTCGTTTTCACCCCCATCGCTGGACCATCCTTCCGATGTTCCGTATTTCTGCTCCCATGTCCCAGGATCCCGAATTGCTGCGCCGCCTGCTGCGCGCCAAGGACCGCATGGACGCCGCCTCGCACGAAGCCTGGCCGGTGGCGCGGCTGGCGTCGGTCAGCGGCGTCTCGGCGGCGCATTTCGCGCGCGCCTTCAAGACCGCCTTCGGCCTGCCGCCGCACCGCTATCTGCTGACGCGCCGGATCGAACGGGCGGTGGCGCTGCTGCGCGAAAGCGACCTCGCCGTCACCGCGATCGCCTTCGAGACCGGCTGGAACAGCCTGGGCACCTTCGGCCGCGTCTTCCGCGACATCACCGGCGAAAACCCCGGCGCCGTGCGCGCCCGCGAACAGGCGGCGGCGCAACGGCCCGGCCCGGTGCCGCACTGCATCCTCAGCGCCGCCCACCGCCCCGGTCTGACAATGGCAGTTTCGGAGAAGCGGCGGCGCCAGGCGGCGGCTAGCGTGCGCCCGTCGAAACGAACGGAGACGTCATGAGCGAAGGTGTGGGTGTGGTCGGTCTTTATGTGCGCGACCAGGACGAGGCGCTGGAATTCTATGTCGGCAAGCTGGGATTCAAGACCCATACCGATGTGCGCAACGGCGATTACCGCTGGCTGACGGTGCAGCATCCCGGGCAGCCTTCCTTCCAGCTCGGCCTCTTCGTGCCGCGGCCGCCGGCCATGGATGACGCGACGGCCGAAACCGTGCGCGCGGTGGTGGCCAAGGGCGCCATGCCGCCCCTGGTGCTGATGGTCGATGACTGCCGCGCCGCTTTCGCCCGCATGAAAGCGAAAGGCGTGGAGTTCACCCAGGAACCGGTGGAGCGCTATGGCACGGTGGATGCGGGCTTTCGCGATCCCTCGGGCAATGGCTGGAAGATGATCGAGGCGCGCAAGGCCTGAAGACCGCCCGGGCGGCGAAAAGAAAAAGAGCCCGGCGGGGACGCCGGGCTCTGCCATGTTGCCGGGTCCGCTAGAGCATTTTCGCGTTTCTTTGAATCGCGAAAATGCTCTAGGTCGTTGATTGGTCGCGGTTCCGGACGGAAAACCGCTGCACACTTTTCCTGGAACCGCTCTAATGGGAACGGCCGCGATCGCCGCGGTTGCCGCCGCCGCCACGATTGCCGGCGCTGCCGCCGGAGCGCGGCAGGAAGCGGCCGTTCTGGAAGGCCCGCCCGCCAGTCTGCGGCTGGGCTTGCGGCGCCGTCCGGGATTGCGGCGCGCCGCCCCGGTCGCCGCCGCCCCGGTTGGTGAAGCCGCGATTGTCGCGCTGTCCGGCGTTGCGCGAATTGCGGAAGCGCTCGCTGCGATAGAAGTCGCGGCCCAGCGCCGGGCCGGTGCGGCCTTCGCGCCACCAGCTCGGGCGCGCGCCGCGCCAGCCGTCGCTGTGCCAGCCGCCATGGATCCAATATTGCCGGCGCCCGCCGTAGTCGCGGTAATAATGCGGGCCATTGAACCAGGAGCCGCCATAATAGACCGAGCCGTAATAGAGCGGCATGTCGTAATAACCGTCGGGGCAGCCCCACGCGTCGCAATAGCCGCCGCCGGCATAGTCGTAATAGCCGTCGTCGTAATAGCCGCCACCCGGGCCGCCATAGTCCGCATAGCCGTCGTAATAGCCGGGGGCGCAGCCCGCCAGGCTTGCGGCAACCGCCAGCGACAGGGTTGCCAGCGCCAGTTTCCAATGTCGTCTCATGCGTTCCTCGATTCAGCGGCGGACGGAAAACGAAAGGCCCCATGCACCGGGGCCTTTCGCTGTTCGCCTCGCTCTAGCGGTGGCGGCGATACCCGCCGCGATAATAAGGCCGGCCATAGTAGCTGCGCCCGTAATAATAGGGCCGCCCGTAATAGCGGTAATAGCGCGGCCCGTAGTAATAAGGCGCGCCGTAATAGCTATAGGCGGGATAGCCGTAATAGCCCGGATAGCCGTAGCTGAACGAATAGCCGGGGCCGCCGACGCTGAAGCCGAACGACTGAGCCGAAGCCGGCGCGGCGGTGACCAAGGCGGCGCCGGTGACCAGCGCGGCCGCGAGTGCGATTTTTGCGATGACCTTCTGCATCTTTGTCTCCTGAGACCTGCCCTGCCCGATGACGCCGGATATCCCATGGTCCGGCTGAACCGCGCATGAACAGGCTCCTAGCCTCTCACGGCAGTGAAAACGCCGGGGCCCGCCCCCGTATCCGCCCGGGGCCCCATTCGGGCCAAAGCGCCCAGAAATCACCCCAATCGGGCCAGAATCCGCCGCGGCCGCCTTGATCGCTGCGGCGGGCCGCCCTAAATACCGGGCGCGGAGGTTGGCACTCATCGAGACAGAGTGCTGCAACCTACGCGAAATTCAACAGTTTCAATATCTTAGGAGAGGCACATGAAATTCCGTCCGCTTGGCGACCGCGTGGTCGTCCGCCGCGTGAAAGAAGATCAGAAGACCGCTGGCGGCATCATCATCCCCGATACCGTCGCCGAGAAGCCCCAGGAGGGCGAGGTGATTTCGGTCGGCCCCGGCGCTCCCGACAACAACGGCAAGCTCGTGCCCACCACGGTGAAGGCCGGCGAGTTCGTGCTGTTCGGCAAGTGGAGCGGCACCGAAGTGAAGATCGATGGCGAAGATCTCCTCATCATGAAGGAGAGCGACATCATGGGCGTGCTCGAAGGCCGCAAGGCGTCGAAGAAGTAATTTCCGAAGAGATTTAGGAGAACAGAACAATGGCAGCCAAAGACGTGAAATTCGGCGCCGACGCCCGCGAGAAGCTTCTGCGCGGCGTCGACATCCTGGCCGACGCGGTGCAGGTCACGCTGGGCCCCAAGGGCCGCAATGTGGTGATCGACAAGTCGTTCGGTGCCCCGCGCACCACCAAGGACGGCGTCACCGTCGCCAAGGAAATCGAACTGGCCGACAAGTTCGAGAATATGGGC
>Ga0164242_10008674_pt1 | contig 11020 bp, 5 predicted proteins | sample OricomgcompostMG_FD_108783 | JGI IMG/M metagenome (GOLD analysis project Ga0164242, IMG submission 108783) | Miracle-Growth compost microbial communities from Emeryville, California, USA - Original compost - Miracle growth compost (MG) ...
AGTTGGCATGTTGTGGGAAATGTTGCGCGAAGATGACATGCTGGTTGCGGCGTCTCAAACCTTGCCGGAATGGCTGCAAAAAGTGCTGGCATACGCACAAAAAAATCCTGGCGCGACTGTAGCGGAATTGACGCAACTGGCGGCTTTCAGCCCGGCGCAATTCCGGCGATCTTTCGCACAATGGATGCAACTTTCACCGCGCGAATACTTGCAAAATCAACGATTACAAACAGCGCAAAGTTTGTTGGAACACACAGATTTAACGGTCAACGCCATCGCCCAGGAATTACATTTCACCAGTGCTACTCATCTTGGAAGAATTTGGAAAAAAGCGCATGGCGTTTCACCTGCCGCTTATCGAAATGTGATTCGATCCGCCCAATTATAGCATTAAAAAATTGAGCGAAAATGCCGTCTCATTTGAGCGTTGCGAATCATGCAATCTATTCAAATGTAAATCATAATAGAAGCATGGAACCAAATCTTACTGAATTACAAGAGCAATTTGACCGCGACGGTTTTCTGGTAATGCGCAACGCGCTCGATGCAAATCAAGTGCAGCATTTCACGCAAATTGTAGATCGTTTAGCACACGAAGAACGTGGCAATGACGAAACCCAAACCGTGGAAATCCGCAACGCAATTGCACGCGACGCGGCGCTGCTGCCATTGCTGGATTGGAAAAGTACTTTTCCGTTAATCGCGGCGATTCTGGGTTGGAACATTCAGCTCACTACATCACATGTTTTTGTGCGGCCATCCACGCCAAAAGAAAATCAGCAATTTAAAGCAATCGGCTGGCATTGTGACGGGCCAAACCCCAACTTTCCTGTAATTGAAAATCAACTGCCGCGCATGTATGCGAAAGTGGGATTCTTCCTGACGGATTTATCCGAGCCGGATATGGGAAATTTGCGAGTCGTGCCTGGCTCACATTTATGTGCGGAGAAACCCAAATGTGACGGCAATGGCGAACCGATCGATGCTATTCAAGTATTGACAAAACCCGGCGACGCCGTATTTTTTGAACAACGCACATGGCACGCAGTCGGACCAAATTACGCGGCGCATGCGCGCAAAAATATCTATATCGGTTATTGTCATCGCTGGCTGAAGGCGATTGATTTTATTACGCAAGAGGAAGAATTAATCGCACAGGCAAATCCTATTCAGCGACAATTGCTGGGCGCAGTCAGTGATCCCATTTCATTTTATTTGCCGAGCCGTTTTCCAGAAGACGTGCCATTGAAAGAGATAATGGATGGCACACCTTAAAAGTACTTTTGGCTCATATCCAAAATTTGTGCCCATTGTCAGGCTGAGCGAAATCGAAGCCTTATCAAAAGTACTTTTGGTGTGGTCATATTTGTCGCACTTCGACTTCGTTCAGTGTGACAAATATGACGTCTGAAAAATACTGGTCATGTGCCAAGTACTTTTGTGCAAGAACATCAAAACAAAAAAGCCCTGACACTTTTATGTCAGGGCTTTTTATTTAATTCCAATTAAACCGCAGAATGCGCTTCATCGGGAGATCCTTCGGGAACTGGTTCTCCCCGTAAGTGGGCGCGGCCGCTGCGCACATATTCCTTTTGATCTGCCGGCTTGATGGTGCGCCATAAGAGCAGCTGTTTGCGCAAATCGCTGATGAATCCACGGTTAGTCCGTTTCCATGCAGCGATCTCGCCGCTTTCGCGCACCAAACGAATTTGCAATTCAAATAACTCTTCTTCTTCGGACGGCATCAAAATGATATCGGTATCTTGCGAAACACCCATATCAAATGGCGCCAGCCAAACCCGCATACTCAAGCGGAATATCTTTGAATCCGGGCTTGCTGCAATTTTGCCCAACTCCAACTGGGTAAATGCAGGTTCCTCAGCCTCTTCACCGGCAACACGGGATTCCGCGCGTTTACTCACAATCGCGGGCGGCAACGCATTGAGCAGTTCCACTCCTTCTTTCAAAGAAAGTGTGTCAAATTTCACATCGTCCACATAAAACTTGCCCACAGAAGTATCGGTGTGCGTCTGGAAAAACTCCTGCAAGAACATGGCGACGCCAACCGGCTGCTGACCGGAAACAGTGAAGGGGAACTGGAAGCGCCACACATCGCGCACCGGATCGCTCATCTGCCATTTACGTTCGGTATCCGGCTGCGACATACGGCTAGCAGCCATGGCCGGATAGATGGTAGACAAAAGCACCGTGAGCATCACAATGAGCGTGGACAAAACGGCGGAACTGGAAGAATAGTTCAACGTGATGCCTGGCAAAACATTGTAATGAGTGATAACTTTGGCGACCACTTGCGCAATTAGATAACCGGATATAGAGCCAAGCACAGCAAATACCGCTGCTTCCGCGATAAACAAAGCGGCCACGTGAATCGGCGCCAAGCCAATAGCCGAATAAATGCTAATTTCCTTGGTGCGTTCAAACACAGAACCCAGCATGGTGTTGGCAATAATAGCCGCCGCAATCAAAATCGGAATGAGAAGCGAAAGAAAACCGGCGTAGCTAGTACTTTCCACCGATGAATATAGCTTGGCTTGCAACTTACCTTGCGAATTTTTAGTAGCGCCAAAGATGCCTAACGCGGCACGTTGCATCAAGTCATTCAACTGCTGTTGTGGATTGGCTGTATTCTCAAAACCGGCGGCGATGGAGCGTGTGTTTCCGCCCATCATAAGTACTTTTTCATACGGAATCAGCAACAACGCGTTGGCATCCATATGCAAATAACTCTGCACTTGCGGTTCCGCTCCACTTTGACTGGCCACATCCTGACTACTGACTTCCTGCTTATTTTGATCATTTTGATAATCGACAGGAGTAAATTGTTCATCATCAAGATCATGAGCATCACGGAAAGCCTGGTCATCAAAAACTCCAATGACGGTAAAAATCTCACCGCCGACTTCCACTTTTGCGCCCACAGCGTTCTTTATTGTTAAGCCCAACAAATAATCGGGGACACTGTTATTGGCCGAAGACTCCGTGCTCTTAGCGTCATTCCCAATTGATTTTTGGGTTTCAGCGGCACGGTCATTTTTATCCAGTAACGCCCACCGTGGCAACAGACACACATTGGGCGAATCGCCTTTCTCAAACCATCTTCCCGCCACTACAGTTTTTGCAATAGGTGAGCCAATGGTTTTTTCATTGGGAGTAAGTCCCACTAAAGCGGGAGCGTAAAGAAAATCCTCCGGATGAGCAACATTACTGACACGCACTTGCAATAGATCTGTTTGATTACGCGATAGATACCAGGCACGGCGCGCCACATCACCAAAACGCTGCTGGAAATCATTGGTCATGGAGTTGACGGCCACCTCTTTCATACCGCTCCAATCCGGCATGCGCACCATTAATCCAGCATAGCCGGGAGGCCGCGTTGCATCTCCGTAAGGCCTGGCAAAATTAGAAATGCTGGCCGTGACAGAAGTGAAGCTGAGCACCGTAAAGGTGAGCAAGATAAGCGTAATACAAGTGAGCGCTGTGCGAGTGGGACGGCGGCGCATATTGGCAATACCCAATCCCAGCGCGGCGGAAATAGCCGAAAGACGACCAACATCCGCATAGTGAACGCCCTGCTTGAGACGTTTAATTTCTGATTCAAATTTGCTGGAGAGGAACAACGTCACCACTACTGTGAGTGCCAGAATAATAAACGCCAGCAGAATAATAAATGGCGTCAGCGCCAGCTCGAATGCCGGATGCACAAACCTGATCGAGAAAAATGCTAAGATAAAAGCTACCGAAGTGCCCAATATCTGTTTGCGCACATCCGGGAATCCGAATAACAACCGTTCCAGGAAGAAAGAGAATGGAAGCAACAAGGCAAGATAGAACAAAATGCCCTTTAACACATCCTGTGAAGTTCCTTCCACATCAGGATATGCCCGCGATTCCAATCCAAAGGCACGGCGAGCTTGAGTATAAAACTGATCGTAGTGAAAACTTCCAAGCGCTGCTGTGGCCGCTGCAATAGCGCCGCCTGGAGGCGCCATTATGGAGTCTGGAGGACAAGTCGTTTTCGTAGGATCCTTCTCATCGGCTGGACAGCCTGCCGCGCCGTGCAAATAATCAACGCGTTCATTGCTGATGCCAAATCCTTTCAACAACTGGATTCTCTGTTGATCCAAAGTCCACAAGTCTTGTGCTGTTTGATAGGCAACATGTACTACGCTTGCCGTGGGATCTTCCATTTCAGGAACAGGAACTCCCGCACCGTCATAATACACTTTGGGTTTGCCCGTCGCCGGATCAATATTGGGCTCACCTGTCTTGGGATTAACACGAGGATCTGTCATGATGATGACCATGCGTTTACCCAACAATCCCGCTGCCATGAGCAGCTTAAAACGCGTCCCCGGCGGTCCATATACCACTGCGGCAGGAGCCATATCTGCCATGTCCGTAGGGGCCATTGGCGGAATAAAACCATATTGCACCGGATTGGCATCTGTTAATGCATCCAGCACGTTCATTTCTGTAAGGACAGAAAAATAGCGCTGATCGAGTGTGTCATATAACGCCACTCCGCGAGTTTTGAAACACATTACAGAGGCGTTACTAATATATTCACCCGTTTTTTTATCTTTGAAATCAAGCTTGGCAGTAGTCTTGAACGTGGGGGTGAAACGCAGTCGTTCCGCTCCCATATCCGGTGCAAAAATGACGTGACCGGAACGATCAACGGAAAACGCATCCACTGTTTGCGGCGTGACGCCTCCTCCCTTGGGATCGCCCACTCTAGGACCAGCAAAAAGGAATTGCGCCACCGGCTTAACATCCAATATCGTCGGGTGCCCCGGCTCTGTTGATACTTTCGTGGTTCCATTGGAGAATTGTGCTCTCTCGATAAATGCGCCACGTACACCAGCGTAACTTTTGTATTCTTTGGTGCGATCGGAAATATACGCCACCGCAGCAGTTCCCTGCAGGAACTTCTGTTGGTCTGGTTTCAAATACTTCTGATCAGGAATCTTGGAATCGGGAATAGGAGTATCCGGCAAAAACGAGGAACTCTGGGATACATCGCGCGAAATTGCCTGGGCTACAATGTAACCAAAGTTAGCGGAGAATGTCCCCGAGCTAGGCATGTCCGACATACTAGACGCAGTTTGTCCTAACAGCGAGGTGATGGTATTAACTTGCGTGGCAACATTGGAATATTCCACCTGGCTTGGCAAGTCATACGGCGTGTCCTGCAGCTCACGCACATCATTAGCTGTGGCAAAAGAAATTCCCGGCAATTGCGCCATGGTTGCTACTTCGCTATCCAGAGCGACCAGAGACGGCAGATAGCTGCGCCACGTGCGGCCCTGTTTGCCTGTGATGCCATCCACGTAAAACTCATCCGTTGGAACGCCCCAGCGTTTACTGAGGGCATCCGCTTGATCATCCACCTTTTTCGCGTAATCAGCAAATTGATTGAGCAGGATGTTTTCGCTAGCAGTAGTCATCTGGTTATAAAACCAGCCTTTGGCAAAAAGTCCCACGGTGGAAGTATGAGAGGTGAGATCCAACCCAATAAATGCGCGATAATTGGCTATCTCAGCTTTGAGACTTTTGCCGCCTTTACCGGTGGCATCAATCAAATGCTTTGCCGCAAAAGCGCGCATTCCCGCCAGTGCCACATGATGAGCGCCGTCCGCAAGAAATAAAACATTATAGGGAAGAGGATGCGCTTTCAAATAACGCGCAACTTCAAGAAAAGCGCCAAAGTTAGCGGAGGCTTCCGCACCAGGAGCAATATCCGGCGTAACCGCCATAGAATCATAATAGCTGCCAAGAATAACAGTGTTTCCTGGCTTTGAAGTTACAGAAGAATCGGTTCCCGGCAAAAAGCCCATAATGTTCTTTGCCTGCACTCGCTGCCACTGCACCTGTGACTTCACAGTGCCTTGTCCCAACAACTGCGCGCCCTTCGTGCCCTTTTTCAGCCCACTGGATAACGCCACAGACAACTCTGGCGGAGCATAAAAACGGGGCATCTCCAAGGGCACATTGGCAAACTTACGTTCTGCCTGTCCCCTGGAACTACTATTAGTGGAAAGAAATATCACCGCTCTGGCGCCGAGATCGGCTGCCGTAAACCAGTTCATTCCCGAATTAAAATCCAACACCACAATGGAACCTTTAATTGGTTGTCCATTAAAATCCCGGGGAGCTCCCTGACCAGCATAAATAAGTTGCCCCGTAATTCCATCCAGCGGCGTCGAGGATGGCACTACGTGGTTGGGATACATCGGCGCAACCTTCCAGGATTTTCCTTTAAAGTTCAAACTTGCCGACTGCGTGACGGGAACTGTCACCAGGAAATTTTCCGCATGCACTTTTTGCAAACCAATATCCTGGAATTGTTGCTGCACATATTGCGCCGCAGCTATATTTCCAGGCGTTCCGGGGACTCTGGAAGGATACTTCGACAATGCCGCTACATCAGACTTTAGACGCGCCACCATCGCTTGATTGGCTGGTGGCAGTGCCACGGAAGGATTGCTTGGCTTGGGCGCAGCCAACATCCGTTGCGCTAACAGTCCGCCTGATAAAGGAAGGAGCAAAGCAGCGACAGCACAAACGCGCGTGGCGGTGCGGGATAACTTCGGAAATTTCACGGAAAAGCAAGCCTTCATTTAATAATTCCTTGCAAAAAATGTATGATTAAAGATACCACAACTTTCAATTATACTCAATACAAACGGCTTCTTATGAATGACACCTCTTCCTTAAAAAACCTTGAATCTTATCTGCAAAGCCTCACCCGATTTGGCATCAGACCCGGCTTGAATCGCATCAATGCACTTCTGCAATCGGCGCAACTCACTCGTCTGGCTTTCCCGTGCATCTTGGTGGGCGGAACAAATGGTAAAGGCTCCACCTGCGACTTTTTGGCGCGCTCGCTCGCGGCGGATGGATTGAAAACGGGACTTTTCACTTCGCCGCATCTCTACCATTATAACGAACGTATTCGAATTCTTCCCTCCAACGATCATCAATTGTTTGAAGGCGCTATCAGCGATGCGGATTCCAGCGCGCTTCTCGATGCAGCGATGCCGGCTTTGCAGCAAGTGTCGCAAAAAATGCATGATCCCACAGAATTTGAATCACTCACTCTTTTGGCACTGCTACATTTCACCCGCCAGCAAGTGGATGCGGCCGTGTTGGAAGTGGGATTGGGTGGACGTTGGGATTGCACCAATGCCGTCGATCCGCTGGTTTCGGTTCTCACGCACGTTGATCTGGACCATTGCGACCGGCTTGGAAATACGCGAGAGGAAATCGCTTTCGATAAAGTGCACATCGCCCGTCCCGGACGGATTTTGGTGAGCGCCGAAACCAGGCCCGAAGTCCTAAAAGTACTTTTCGATTATTGCCAGGACACAAAAGTACTTTTCCGCCCCTGGCGCGCGCCGCAATATAAAACAGACCCAAATTGGAATGCGCCGGCAGAAGACGTGGACGAAAATGATTTTCAAACCATCAACCGCCAAACAGCAATGCAGGCGCGTTTAGCTTTCTATGAAAGCATCCATCAAGCCGCACCACAGCAACAACCAAAAGTACTTTTATCCGCCGTTCCCGGCCGCTTTGAAATCATCCGTGAGAAACCAATGTTGATCGCCGATGGCGCCAACAATCCCGATGGCGCGCGTCATTTGGCCAGCAGATTAAAACAGGAACTTTCTCTGCAACCCAATCGGAATCTAATCTTGGTTCTGGGGATTTTGGCGGATAAAGATTATGAGCAGATGATCGAAATTCTCGCGCCGATGGCAAGCGCTGTTGTTGCGACGCAATCGCAATCGCCCCGCAGCGCGCCGGCCGAAGACATCGCCGCCAAAGTTTCTTCGCTGGGAATTCCTGTACATACAATCCGCCCGGTGACGGCTGCGGTGCAAAAAGCATTAGAGATTGCAACGCCGGATGACATTGTGGTTTTAACGGGTTCGTTTTACACATTGGGCGAATTGGACCGGGACAAAGTGCTGGCGTAAAAGTACTTTTGCAATAGTACTAATGGAACGTAACGCCGTCCAATGTGTCTGCTACAGCTGAAATTAAGTGAATAGGTTAAAGTACTTCCGTGAGTTTTCATTATTTATCCAAATTGCCGGTCTGGGCGCGGCCGATTCCGCCGTGTATTTTGCTGTGCGGCTTTGCTGCACTGGGCTACACCGTCCAACAACACTCGTCGGCGGCGCCCGTTTCCGAACCGGTTGTTTCGCCTCAATCAGATACATCTAATAATCAAACGCCGCCCGTTTCAAATCCCGGCCAGGGACCGCTATTCACGGTTCCCGGCGCTAACGCCACGAATCCAACGATAACACCAACCACGCCCGGCATTTCTCCCGGTTTGGATTTGAAGGGAAATTCCAACGCTGGCGCTTTACTCACCAAACCATTAACGCTCAGCAAAAATGGCGCTGCCGCCGCATCGCTGGAAAAATTTCGCAACAGCCCATTAGCAAAATCGTTTGGCAAAGCGCTGGAAGATCAGAAGCAAGGAAAAACCGCCGACGCCATCGCCGGTTACCGCGACGTGCTGCATCAAATGCCCAATGCCTTGCCAGCGCACCTCAATCTTGCCGTTGCCTATTTGCAAGCCGGGCAACCAGCCAAAGCCATTCCACACCTGCAAATCGTGGCCAAGGCTGATCCCAATAACGTGAACGTTCAATTTGAACTGGCAAAAGTACTTTTATCCCAGAAGCAACTGGACGCGGCGCAAGCGCCGCTGCAACGCGTGGTGAAATTGATGCCACAAAATCCGCAACCGCGAGTTTTGCTGGCGCAGTTATATTTTTCACAAAAGAATTTTTCAGCCGCTTTCGATCAATGGACAGCGCTGGATGGTATTGACGCGGGCAAAGGCCAACCGGCATTCGCTGCAGGATCCATCGCCGCGCAGAATCTCAAAGATCCCCAAAAAGCGCTGCCATGGCTTCGCAAAGCGCATCGCCTTGCGCCCTCAAACGATCAGGCCACGTTATTGCTGGGACAATCTTTAGCTGCAACCGGCGACACCAAAGAAGCCGAACCATTGATTGCACAAATAGCCGCCAAAGTTCCCAAAGATGCAGGCTTGGTGCGGATGTTGGCGGATATTCAATGGCAAAGCGGCGATCATGACGCAGCTATTTCCAGTTTGCAGAAAGTGATTTCTCTCGATCCAAATAACAAAGAAGCCAGGTCGGCTCTGGCGCAGGCGCTCAGCGCGCGCGCAGATGATGAAGCGAAAGCAAAAAAATATGCAGATGCTTCCAACACCTGGCAGCAGGTGCAACAGCTTTATCCAGACAACCAACTGCCCCGCGTAAAACGCGCAGAATTGATGCGTAAAATGGGGCGCGATGATGACGCCAAACAATTGTATCAACAAGTTCTACAAAGCACACCCAAAGATCCCAACGCGCTGCTGGGTGTTGCCGGCATTGCCATGAAGAACAAAGATTACAACACGGCTTACGATAATTTCTGGCGTGCCATTCAGGTAGAGCCACAATTCCAGCCAGCATATGAAGCGTTTGTAGCTGCGGCCACAAAAACACATCAGGAAAAAGATGCCTATCTGTTGCTACAAAATTGGGTGAAAAAACATCCTCATCTTGATCCGGCGCAAAAAGCGCTTCAAGCATTGACGCCCGCTGCTAATAAACCACCCGAATTAACCCCGTTGAGTCCAAACACAGGAACGCCGGACATCACCACCGATCGTCCGCCAACGCTGAAGTTGCCGACAAAATCCGCGCCAACGAAACCGTCCGAAAAGACAACAGCGCCACCGGCCGACAAACCGCAGATGACACCGGCAGGAAGTAACACCGCAAAATCACGCATCAGTCCGGTGAAATCAGTTGCGCCACAAACGACGACGCCAAAAGTGAATCCTGAAGTAACGGCTCCAAAAAATTAAAAAACAGGCGTCCCGTAAAAGTACTTTTACGGGACGCTTATTCATTTGCGCATCGCTTATTGTTCCAATACATACGCAAAAATCAACGGCGCTACAATTGCAGCGTCTGATTCAATAATATATTTCGGCGTCTCAATTCCCAGCTTTCCCCAGGTAATTTTTTCATTGGGAACGGCGCCGGAATAAGAACCGTAACTTGTCGTCGAATCGCTAATCTGGCAGAAATATCCCCACAGCGGCACATCCTCAATGCGCATATCGAAGGATAACATCGGCACCACGCAAATCGGAAAATCGCCCGCGATGCCGCCGGCAATCTGAAAAAATCCCAGAGAAGTACTTTTGGTCTTTTCCGTATACCATCCCGCCAAATGCATCATCGCTTCGATGCCGCTTTTCACGGTATGTTGATTCTTCACATCACCGCGCAGGCAAGCTGCGGCAAACATATTTCCCAATGTAGAATCTTCCCAGCCCGGCGTCCAGATCGGCAAATTCTTTTCCATCGCCGCCAACATCCAGGAATCTTTCGGATCAATTTCGTAATACTGCTTCAATTTCCCGTCACGCAAAATGCGATAGAAAAATTCATACGGGAACAACCGTTCGCCCGCTTGATCCGCTTTCGTCCATTCATCCAACATCGCGCCTTGAATGCGCAACATTGCTTCTTCTTCGGGAATGCACGTATCGGTGACGCGAGCCAAATGGCGATCCAACAAATCCTGTTCATCCTGCGCCGTCAAATCGCGATAATGCGGCACGCGTTCATAATGGGAATGCGCCACCAGATTGAAAATATCCTCTTCCAGATTCGCGCCGGTGCAAGTGATGGCGTGCACTTTACCCTGGCGGATCATCTCGGCCAGCGAAAGTCCGATTTCCGCCGTGCTCATCGCGCCGGCAATTGTAACGAACATTTCGCCGCCATTTTCTAAATGATCCACATATCCCTGCGCCGCGTCCACAAGCGCAGCCGCGTTGAAATGGCGATAATGATGTTTGATGAATTGAGTGATGGGTGAATTAGACATGTCTTTTATTATAGGAAACTTTTAAAGACAGGTCGCTAAAAGTACTTTTACATCAGAT
>Ga0164242_10008675_pt1 | contig 11019 bp, 13 predicted proteins | sample OricomgcompostMG_FD_108783 | JGI IMG/M metagenome (GOLD analysis project Ga0164242, IMG submission 108783) | Miracle-Growth compost microbial communities from Emeryville, California, USA - Original compost - Miracle growth compost (MG) ...
GGCGCGCTTCTCGATCAGGCCGAACGCGGCCGCATCCCAGAAAGCGGTCGAGCCGCCGTTGGCGAGGATGATCTCGTAGCCGTCGGGCAGGCGGAAGAGCTCGCCGAGCCCTTCGCGCACGCGGCCGACGAGGCTCTTCACCGGCGCCTGGCGGTGGGACGTTCCGAGCAGCTCGGCGCCGCGCGTGACGAGCGCGTTCACCGCCTCCTGCCGGATCTTCGAGGGGCCGCAGCCGAAACGGCCGTCGGCGGGCAGCAATTCATCGGGAAGCGTGATGCTCGGCATGCTGCAAGCTTATTGGCCCGGCCTGCGCGCCCCTTCCATCTAGGCTGTAGAGAGGCGGGTGTCAAGAGCAATCCGGCGGGATTATGAGAGGTACGGATGACTGATCTGGTCGACACGACAGAGATGTATCTGCGCACGATCCTCGACCTCGAGGAAGAGGCGATCGTTCCGTTGCGCGCACGCATCTCCGAGCGGCTCGGGCACTCGGGCCCCACCGTCTCGCAGACGGTGGCGCGCATGGAGCGCGACGGCCTCGTCATCGTCTCCGGCGACCGCCACCTCGAGCTCACCGACAAGGGCCGCCGCCGCGCCGTCGACGTGATGCGCAAGCACCGGCTCGCCGAGCGCCTGCTCTCCGACGTGATCGGCCTCGACTGGGAGTTCGTGCACGACGAGGCCTGCCGCTGGGAGCACGTCATGAGCGAACAGGTGGAGGAGAAGATCCGCCGCATGCTCGGCGACCCGACCGAGTCGCCGTACGGCACGCCGATCCCGCCGATGGACGACGAGGGCCACACGCTCTCCACCGTGTTCCTGAAGGACGTCGTGAGCACGGTCGAGGCGGTCGCCTCGGGCGAGCCGGTCACGGCGACCATCCGCCGCCTCGGGGAGCCGGTGCAGTTCGACCCCGAGCTGCTCGCTCAGCTGCGTCAGGCGGGGGTCGTGCCCGGCAACACGGTGACGCTCTATCCGGCAGGCGCATACGTGCTCGCCGAGGTCGACGGCTATGTCGGCGGACTCGAGCTTCCGCACGAGGTCGCGAGCCACATCTTCATAGCCGCGTGAAAAGATTTCGCTCAGCCTGAGAGTTCTTAACTCGCGCAGTTCTGAGTGTGACATTTTCGTTACCTTCCCCTATTCTCGATCGAGTCGAAAGGCTGAAACCCGGCCGCTAGACCCGAGGCGAGACGCTCTGAGAATCCGTCGCTCGCTTCGCGACGTACGAAGCCCACCCCACAGGGCCCAGACCAACAGGACGGACTCGCGCGTGCGCGCGGGAGCGCCGGAGGTGCAGACCTTGGCAGAACCCAACGAGACGAATGGCGCGCTGACGCGCCGCGAGGCACGTGAGGCCTTCCAGGCGCGCACCGGTTCTAGCGCCGGTGCAGTGAAGCGACGCACTCCCGTTGAGTTGCCGACCGTGACGGCATCGGTCGCACAGCCGAAGCGGAAGCGCGGGCTCAAGAGCTTCGCCAATGTCTTCGTGCTCGTCGCGGCCGCCGCGATCGTCGGCACGATCGCCATTCCCGCCTATGCGTTCAACCCGAGCTCGCAGGGCCACGCCGACACCAGCTCGCAGTACATCGACACGATGAAGAAGGCGAACGCGCAGTCGGCGGATGTGGCAACGGATGCCCCGGCTCCGGTCGCCGCTCACGAGGACTTCCAGGCGACGAGCGTCGCCGATCTGGCGAATGCGCGCCAGCAGGCCGCGCTCGCCGCCGCTGCCAAGGCCGCGGCCGCGAAGGCCGCCGCCTACACCGCCGCGTACAGCGGCCCGACCGCCGCCGACTACCTGACCCAGGTTCCGGCCGGCACGAGCTACAGCCTCGCCGCCGTCCTCGCGAAGGCGAAGACCTACGCCGGCACCCCGTATGTCTACGGCGGTTCGACGCCCGCGGGCTTCGACTGCTCGGGGTTCGTCATGTTCGTCTACGCGCAGTTCGGCGTCTCGCTGCCGCACTCCTCGAGCGCCCAGGGCCACATCGGCCAGACGGTGTCGCTCGCGGACGCCCAGCCCGGCGACGTGATCGCGCTGAACGACGGCTCGCATGTCGGTTTCTACGCAGGCAAGAACTCGGCGGGCGACGTGATGATCTACGACGCGCCGAAGCCCGGCGGCGTCGTGGGTGAGCGCCCCATCTGGACGAGCGCGTACCACATCCAGCACTTCGGCGGCTGATCCGCCCCCGCCATCGGCGAGGCGCGATGCCGGTGCGGCCATGCCCGCGCCGGCATCCGCAGGTTAATTCCGCGCGACGACACGGCGTGAGATCCCTGCACGCGCATGCGTGATCCGGACATTCCGAGTTACGCTGGCCGCGTCGGTGCGCCGCATCCGGCGGCGCTCCACAGGTGGGAGACGTCCGTGAACACGACCGGCATGAGCGACATGCGCTCCTCGCGCGTGCGCTGCAGCGCGGTCATGCGGCGGGCTCACCACCGGCACCATCTGCACCACGTGCACCACTTCTGCCCTCGGGCAGTTCTATCCGGCGTCGCCCTTGTGGCGGCGCCTTCGTCGTTAACGGCGGGGACTCCGGCGGCGCCGGCGAACTCGCCGACACGGCCCCCATTCGTCGTCGCGGCCAGCCAGGTCGCGCCAACGCGTCGAGGAGTCTCATGCGCACTCTCGTCCTGAATGCCGGCTACGAGCCGCTCGCTGTCGTCTCGTTCAAGCGCGCTCTCGCTCTCGTGATGAATCACAAGGCGACGATCGTGCAGATCGACACCGGGCACCCGGTCTTCGGCATCTCGGCGGAGTGGGACCGCCCGAGCGTCATCCTGCTGACGCGCTATGTGCGATTGCCGCACGGCCGCGCGGTGCCGGTCTCGCGGCGCGGAGTGCTGCGCCGGGACGCGCACCGCTGCGCGTACTGTGCGAAGCCGGCGTCGACGATCGACCACGTCGTGCCGCGATCGAAGGGCGGCGAGGACTCGTGGGAGAACCTGGTCGCGTGCTGCCTGCGGTGCAACAACGTGAAGGGCGACCGCTCGCTCGCCGAGATGGGCTGGGTGCTGCGGTTCACGCCGCGGATGCCGCACGAGCCCGCCTGGATGGTGCGCGGCTCCGAGCATCTGCTGCCCGAGTGGGAGGACTACCTTCAGCCGCAGGCCGCCTGATGTCGGTCCCGGGGTGAGTTCACCCCGAATTCATCGCGGGTGCTTACCTTGCCCGCCATGGACGCTCTCGCGATCGTCATCCTCGTCGTCGTTCTGGGTCTCGTATTCGATTTCACGAACGGATTCCACGACACGGCCAACGCCATGGCCACGTCCGTCGCCACCGGAGCTCTGAAGCCGCGCGTCGCCGTGCTGATCTCGGCGGTGCTGAATCTCGGCGGTGCATTCCTCTCGACGGAGGTCGCCGCGACGGTGTCCGGCGGGATCGTGAAGGAGGGCCAGGGCGGCATCGAGATCACGCCGGTCATGATCTTCGCCGGTTTGGTCGGCGCCATCATGTGGAACCTGGCGACCTGGTATCTCGGGCTGCCGTCGAGCTCGACGCACGCCCTGTTCGGCGGCCTGATCGGCGCCGCGATCGTCGGCAGCGGCTTCAACGCGGTCGACTGGGCCAACGTCATCTCGAAGATCGCGCTGCCCGCGCTGTTCGCCCCGATCGTCGCCGGAGTCGTGGCGATGGTCGCGACCTACTCGGCGTACATGATCACCAAGCGCGCGACGAGCCGTGGCGCCGAGCGCGGCTTCCGCTACGGGCAGACGGTCTCGGCCTCGCTCGTGTCGCTCGCACATGGCACCAACGACGCGCAGAAGACCATGGGCGTCATCACCCTGACGTTCGTCGCGGCCGGCTACCAGCACAGCGGCACCGCGCCGCAGTTCTGGGTCATCCTGGCCTGTGCGCTCGCGATCGCCGGCGGGACCTATTCGGGCGGCTGGCGGATCATGCGGACCGTCGGCAAGCGGATCACCGAGGTGACGCCGCCCCAGGGGTTCGCGGCCGAGGCGAGCTCCGCCGCCACGATCCTCGTCTCGAGCCACCTCGGCTTCCCACTCTCGACGACGCAGGTCACGACCGGATCGATCGTCGGGTCGGGGCTCGGCAAGCGGCTCGCATCGGTGCGCTGGGGCGCCTTCGGGCGGATGGTCGCGGCCTGGGTGGTCACCGTGCCGGCCGCGGCGCTCGTCGCGGCGCTCGCGAGCTTCATCGTGAGCACCGGCGTGATCGGCACGGTGGTCGTCGTGGTCGCCGCCGTCGCGGGCATGGCCGCGTTCTGGATGCTGTCGCGGCGGCATCCGGTCACAAAGGACACCGTCAACGACGACGAGGACGTGCTCGCCCGCAAGCCGGCGACCGCCTCGGTGGAAGGAGCGAAGTGAACATCGCCTGGGGCTCTCTCGGACTCGAGTTCGTCGTCAGTCTCATCTTCGCGGGCGGCCTGGTCAGCATCTTCGCGCTGGGGTTGCGGCTGCTCGCGGTCGGCGCCCCCGACCAGGCGCGGCAAGGGGCCGACGGCGAGACCACCGAGCGCCTGGCGGACGGGGAGCTGTCTCTGTCCCACGAGAGGCCGACATGGGCGTCGCTCGGCGCGTATCTGTGCTTCGCGATCGCAGTCGCAGTCGTGCTCTACGGGATCTACCTGATCATTCCGCAGTTCCAGTGAGCCGTCGCTCGGTCGAGGCTGCCGCCGGCTAAGCGTGTCCTGACCACTCCGACACGTCGGCGTCGGGAGCATTCGCGGCGGATGCCTGCAGCACGATCCCGTTCCCGTCGGGGTCGTCGAAGGTGACGAAGCGGCCCCACGGGGCATCCTGGATCTCGCTCGCCGTCACGCCCTTGGCCGCCAGCGCCGCGACATCGGCCTCGAGATCGTCGGACTCGAGCACGGTGCCTTTCAGCGAGCCCGGGGGCATCGAGGGGAACCAGGTGACGAGGGTGAGCGCGGTGTGACCCCCGGGCGGAGCGACCATGACCCAGCGCATGTCGGGGGTGAACTGCCGGTCGGCGAGCAGCGTGAAGCCGAGGATGTCGACGTAGAACTCGCGGGCCCGGTCTTGATCTGAGACCGGAACGGAGACGACCTGGATGTGTCGAATGGCCATGGACCCATCTAGGCAACCGGAGGCGATGAGGTCAAGGGATGACGGTCAGTCGGCGCCCGACCTCGCGGATGCGCGCGCCCTCGAGCTCGAGAAGCCGCAGCTTGCGATCGAGGCCGCCCGCGTAGCCGGTCAGGCTTCCGGTCGACCCGATCACCCGATGACAGCCGACGATGATGCTCAGCGGGTTATGGCCGACCGCGTAGCCCACCCGGCGCGCCAGGCGCGCGTCGCCGAGCTCACGCGCGATTCGGCCATAGGTGGTCGTCGTCCCATAGGGCAAGGCGTCGAGAATCGCCCAGACACGTTCGTCGAAGGCGCCGCCCCGACCGCGATGCGGCACCTCGAACGCCGTGCGCTCGCCCCGGAAGTACTCGTGCAGCTCGCGCGCCGTCTGCGACAGCACCGGGTCGTCGTCGACGCCCACGCGCTCGCCGACCGAAGTCGCGGCCGGCGGGTACTGGTGGTCGGGGAAGTACACGCCGCTGAGCTCGTCCCCGTGCGCCACGATCAGCAATTCGCCGATCTCGGTCGGCACGTAGGCATGGCGCGCCACGTCGTTCATCCGATCACCCCTCGGCCTCCATTCTGGTCCCGGAGTCTTCGCTGAGAGCGACAGCCTGTGTTCGGGCGTCTCTCGAGACCTTGACCGGTCGCGACTCGCTCACAGGACCTGTCGCGGCGGGATTGTTCGACACGTGCGCGCGGATCGGGCAAAGCCGGACAGCGGCTCGTGTCCGATGGGGCTAACCTGTGATCTCCCGGGCCTGGAGATTGAGATGCGTCGTGAAACACCCGCCATCGTTGTCGTGGGTTTCGCCATCCTGTTCCTCCTGCTGCTCGTGCTCCAGGTGCGCGTGCTCCCGGACACCGTCAACGCAACAGCTGCGACCTTCCCGGAGGTCGCGCCGCTCGTGCCGGTCGCGATCGCCTGGGGTGCGGCGGCCATCGCTTGCCTGCAGTTGGCGCTCATCATCGCGATCTGCCACGCCGTAGGTACCCGGCTGCAGCCGTCCGGTCGGCCACCGCGTGGCTGGCTGCTTACGATCGTGGCCTGTCTCATCGGATTCCTGGCACTGGTCGTCGCCGCGGTCATCACGCTCATCGCGTTGAGCTACACGAGCCCGGGCGTGTTGTACGGACTCATCGTCGCCGCTCTACTGGCAGTGGTGGTGATCATGGCTGTCGCGCGACGTGTCCGGGTTGCGACCGCCGTCGGCCACAATTAAGGATGGTGGCCGCTTCGCTTGCGGTTTTGCGTGCACGCTCGTCCCGGCGTCCAGTCGGCCTTCGCTACGATTGACGGGTCCGCCTCTGTAGCTCAATGGAAGAGCAGTTCCGTCCTAAGGAAAGGGTTGGGGGTTCGAGTCCCTCCAGGGGCACCGTCGCCACGGCCGGTGCCGGGCAGCCGCGCGTGGTCATCACACCGGCGTTCCCCGATTGCTACCGGGCTTCTCAATAAGCAGTCCGTCGTGCTTCCGCTCACGGCATTCCGTGACGAACGGTATGGCCTCGAGCGGCGCGCGCAGTAATTCCGCGTATCGCTCGGGATCGACCTCGAAGTACTGACTGCACGGACGCCACCCTAATCGACGGCCGCCGTCGAGTAATCCGTTTCGCGATATCCCGCCGGAATACAGGGGAGCCCTCATAGATCTGCACTAATCTGCAGAACGACCGGTATCGCGGATATCGGCGCAGCGACTATCGAGGGATGCCGCATATGAAGAAGGTCATCGAACAGCTCGTCGACGATATCTCCGGCGACGTGCTCGCCGACGGCGCGGGTGAGACCGTGTACTTCGCGATCGACGGGAAATCGTACGAGATCGACCTCGGCGAGAAGAACGCCGCCAAGCTGCGCGAAGTACTGCAGCCGTATATCGCGGCGGGTCGACGCACCTCATCGCTCTCGACGCCGGCGCGCCAGTCGGCGGCGCGTGCCCCGCGCCCGTCGAGCGCTTCGCACTGGACCGCCGGTTATGCCGTCGTGCGCGAGTGGGCGCAGGCCAACAACATCGAGGTCTCGCCGCGCGGCCGCGTCGCGGACTCGGTGATGAAGGCCTACGAGGATGCGCACAAGTAGGCGGCATCCGTCGACCCGCTGAGTGCCGAGGAGGAAGCTGTAACGGCTGCTGCACGGGGCGCTGCGCGAAGCGCGAGTACGGCGTACGCGGGGGCGAATTCCTAGACGGGCGTCATCCCTTGGTATGAACTTCGTGTTGCGCGCGTGACCGGGGCGGACGCCGGCCATAGCGTGTCTCGCATGAACGCACTCCTCGCGCGTGTTCGCCATGGGCTCCCGCTCGCGATTCCGCAGCGGTATCTCAATGTCGCGGTGCGGTTCCTGCCGGTCGTCGGGGCGGTCATCTACGCGATCGTGTGGGTGGACAAGACCTATGGGGCGTGGCCGTGGGGTCAGAAGCTGGTCGCGACGTTCGCCTGGGCGGCCGTTCTCGGCATCGCCGGGTTCTTCCCCTGGGCGACGGTCATCGGCAGCCTCGCCGTGCTGCTCGCCGAATGGGCCATGGCGCTCTTCCTCGCGGGCACGGCGCACGCCGGGCTCGCCTGGGCGCTGAACCTCGGCACGACCTGGCCGATGTGGTGGGTGGCGCCGGTCGCGCTCGGCTTCGTCGCGGCGACGACCGCCGAATGGCGGCTGAAGCTCACCGCACTGGCCGCGGGCCTCCTCGGCGCCATCGGCTACGCCGGCCTGCTCGCCCGCGAGGGCTGGCCGCAGTGGCTCATCAACCGCGACTGGGGCGGCGTGTGGGTGTGGCACTCCGAGGCCGTCGAGCCCTTCGCCGGATTCCTCGGCCTCATCGGCCCGCTGCTGCTGGTCGTCGTCGCGCTGTGGCTCATCGGCATCGGGGTGTCGGCGCTCTGGCGGGTGCGTGTCGTCTCGGATCGCCTCGAGACGACGACGGCCAAGCTCGACGATGCCGACCTCGAGCTGAGGCTCGCCCACGATCGCGGCCGCATCTCGCGCGACATCCACGATTCGCTCGCCCATTCGCTCGCGGTCATCGTCGCGCAGGCGGAGGGCGCGGCGGCGATCCACGAGTTCAAGCCGGAGGCGGCTCCCGAGAGCCTCGCCAACATCGCGGCCGTCGCCCGCGACGCGCTCGGCGAGGTGCGCCGACTCGTCGAGCGCATCAACGACGACGAGGATGTCAGCGAGCACACGAGCCGCATCGAGCACATTCCCGCACTGGTCGACGAGTTGCGCTCCACAGGCGTCGACGCGACACTGCGGACCCTCGGCGAGATCGGCCCGCTTGCGCTGTCGAAGCAGGTCGCGGTGTTTCGCATCGTGCAGGAGAGCCTCACGAACGCGCTCAAGCACGGCGGCCGGCGCAGCGCCGTGACGGTCACGCTGGATGCCCAGGGCGCCGGCCTCGCGGTGCTGGTCGTCTCGAAGTCGGGCGGCGGCGAGCCGCTTGTGAACGGCGGCGGTCGCGGCATCGGGATCGCCGGAATGAAGGAGCGCGCCCGGCTCGTCGGCGGCTGGCTGACGGCAGTGCCGAGCGATGACGAGACCTTCGTGGTGACGGCCTTCATCCCGCCCGACGCGGAGACCGCTGCCGCCGAGAGCGCCCCTGCGCCGGAATCCCTCGACCTCATCGACGCCGAGTCCGAGACCGGTGCTCTCGCGATCGAGGGCGCGCGTGGCTGAGCCGGCGGTGATCCGCGTCGTGATCGTCGACGACCAGCCGCTGTTCGCGGCCGGTCTTGCGATGCTCATCGACGCGCAGCCCGACATGCGCTGCGTCGGCACCGCCCATGACGGCAATGCGGCGGTCACGCTGGCTCGGCAGGTGCGGCCCGACGTCGTGCTGATGGATCTGAGGATGCCCGGCCTCAACGGCCTCGACGCGACGCGGCTCGTCGTCGACGAGCCCGAGCCGCCGCAGGTCGTGGTCCTGACGACCATCAAGCGCGATGAGGCGGTCTACCTCGCGCTGCGCGCAGGCGCGACGGCCCTGCTCACGAAGGACGCTCTGCCCGCCGAGGTGCTCGGCACGATCCGCACCGCGGTGGCGGGGGAGGAGCTCGCCGGGGCGTCCGACACCGTCGACGTCGTGCGCGAGTTCGCGAACCGCGCGCAGACGCGCACACCCGACGACACGCTCGCGCCGCTGAGCGCGCGCGAGCGCGAGGTGTTCCTGCTCGTCGCGCGCGGTCTGAGCAACGCCGAGATCGCGGCCGCGACGGTCGTGGCAGAGGCGACCGTGAAGAGTCACGTGCGGCAGGTGCTCGCCAAGCTCGGCCTGAAGAGCCGGGTGCAGGTGGTCGCCTTCGCCTACGAGAACGAGCTGATGGGGGTGAACAGATGAGCATGACGGATTCCGTGGGCGTCGGCCCCGCGTCGATCGCGCTGCCCCCGACCGCCTCGGTCGACCTGACGGTCCTCGTGGAGACGGAGCTCGCCGCACGTCCGGTCGCGGCGGCGGCCTGAGTACTCCTCAGGGCTACCCGTGGTTCACTTCGCGTCACCAGAATGGGGGTCACCCCTGACGGCCGTCCCGAGCCGTCCGACCGAAAGAAGGACCATGCGCACGAAGCTCGTGTTCGGGGGTGCCGCGCTTGCGGCATCCGTCGCCCTCATGATCGCCCAGCCGGCCATCGCCGCCCCGGCCCACGGCAACCCGAATCACCCGACGCCCAGCCGCGACCCGCTCGCCTGCTCAGCCTCGATCGATGCCGTCGGCTACAGCGATGCGCTCGACAAGAACGTCGCCTTCGGCGCCGAGGTCAGCGGCCTGTCGTCGATCGCGTGGGATCAGCGCCAGCGCGCGTGGGTCTCCGCTCTCGACAACAACGGTGCGACGCCCGAATACGTCTGGTCGTATCGCGATCTGAGCGACCCCAAGGTCATCCACGCGCCGCTCGTGCTGAAGAAGGCCGACGGCACGCCGTACGACGGCGGCAACATCGCGACCGATCCCAACGCGGCGGATGACGAAGGACTCGCCGTGCTGAAGGACGGCTCATATGTCGTGAGCTCCGAGACCGAGCCGTCGATCCGCATCTTCGGCCGCGACGGCCTGGAGAAGGCATCGCTGCCTGTGCCGGCGCGCTTCGCCGTGACCGGCTCCACGCCCGCGGGGGAGGCCACCTCGAACGCCACGCTCGAGGGTCTGACCGTGACGCCGAACGGGAAGACGATCATCGCCTCGATGGAGGGAGCGCTCTCGGGAGACGTCTCGGCGAGCGGCGACGCGAACGCCCATCGCCTGCTCGTCTACACGCAGGGTCGCCACGGTCAGTGGCAGCTGTCGAAGCAGATCGAGTACAGGACAGACGACGGCATGCGGATTCCGGAGGTGGCGGCCTACTCGAACGACGCGATCGTCGTCGAGGAGGCCGCATGGACCGCGACGACCGGCAATGAGGTGAACCTCTTCGCGGTGACCGGACTGTCGAGGGCGCGGGATGTCTCGAAGGTCGCGAACCTCGGCGACGCGCCCGCCTCGCTCGCGGTGCACAAGACCGCGCTCGGCGAGCTCGTGAACTGCCCGACGCTCGGCGCGACGGCACTCGAGTTCCAGCAGAATCCCCTGCTCGACAACTTCGAGGGCATGGCGATCACGGGGCGCGAATCGCACGGCCGGTACGGCGTCTCGCTGATCAGCGACGACAACAACAGCGCGCAGCAGCACACCCGCATCCTCAACCTCGCGGTCAAGCTGCCCTAGTCACACGTCGTTTTCCACATTGCGCCCCGTTAGGGGGTGTGCGTGTCGGTCGTCGCTGATAGGCAAGGAGACATGACGAACTCAGCCGACCAGAACCCGAACGCCACCCCCGCGGGGCGTACCCCGATTCCCGGCAGCGGTCGCGAGCCCGCGGCGCGCGCCACCAAGGTCAATCCGCCGGCGGGCGCAGGGCAGCACATCGAGGTGACCCTCGTGCTGCGGCGCCGCAACGAGCTGCCCGAGTCGGTGCTAC
>Ga0164242_10008676_pt1 | contig 11018 bp, 9 predicted proteins | sample OricomgcompostMG_FD_108783 | JGI IMG/M metagenome (GOLD analysis project Ga0164242, IMG submission 108783) | Miracle-Growth compost microbial communities from Emeryville, California, USA - Original compost - Miracle growth compost (MG) ...
CCGCATAGGGGATTGCGCCGCGATGATTTGCCACTAGGCTTGCGCCACTTTGCAATCCGTGGCGGCAGCACAGCCGCTTCCCCGGGGGATGTTTGTATGAATTGGCGCATAAAGCCGTTGGACGCGATCCTCGCGACGGCTGAAAAGAAATCGCTGCACCGGTCGCTCGGCTGGTTCCAGTTAACCATGCTCGGCATCGGCTGCGTGATCGGCACCGGGATCTTCGTGCTCACCGCTGCCGCCGCGCAAAAGGCGGGGCCGGGCATGATGCTCGCCTTTGTTGTCGCGGGCGCGGTGTGCGTCGTCGCTGCGCTTTGCTACGCGGAAATCGCGTCAATGGCACCGGTGGCCGGCTCCGCCTATACCTATACCTACTCGGTAATGGGCGAATTTCTCGCCTGGACGGTCGGCTGGGCCCTGGTGCTCGAATATGCCGTTGCCGCCAGCGCCGTGGCGGTCGGCTGGTCGGGCTATTTTTCCGGGTCGATACTGCATTCAATGCTGGGGATCGACTTGCCGACGTGGCTCACTGTCGGCCCGCAGGCACCCGGCGGCTTGATCAACCTGCCAGCGGTTGTGATCGCCTTGCTCGTTACCTGGCTCTTGATGATCGGTACGACGGAGAGCGCGCGAGTCAACGCGGTGCTGGTGGCGATCAAGGTTGCCGCACTCACCGTCTTCGTCGTCTTGACGCTACCCAAGACACATGCTGCCAATTTCGAGCCATTCCTGCCAGCAGGCTTTTTCCGCACCGGCGGCGTCGGCGTGATGGGGGCGGCAGCGACAATCTTCTTCGCTTATGTTGGTTTCGATGCGGTTTCGACCGCGGCGGAAGAGACCAAAAACCCGCAACGCAACGTGCCGATCGGCCTGATCGCTTCGCTGGGCTTCTGCACGATCTTCTACATTCTTGTCGCCGCGGGCGCGGTCGGCACGATCGGCGGGCAACCGATCATGGGGTCGCCGGGCGTGCCGCTCGAAACCGGCTCGCCCGCGCTGCTCGCGCAATGTGCTGCGATCGTGCAGTCGGGGGGACAGCAGCCGCTGGTCTGCTCGAATGAAGCGCTGGCGCACGTCCTGCGCGAGATCGGCTACGTCAATTTCGGCAACTGGATCGGCGTCGCTGCTTTCCTCGCGCTGCCCTCGGTCGTGCTGGTGCTGTTGTTCGGCCAGACGCGCATCTTCTTCGTCATGAGCCGTGATGGCTTGCTGCCCGAAATCCTCTCGCGGGTGCATCCCAGGTGGCGCACGCCGCACGTGGTTACCGCGATCACCGGCCTGTTCGTCGCCTTCGCTGCGGCGTTCCTACCGGTCGGGGAGCTCGCCGATTATGCCAACGCCGGGACGCTCTACGCCTTCGCGATGGTGGCATTGGCGCTGCTGATCCTGCGCCGAACCGATCCGAACCGCGTCCGACCGTTCCGTACGCCGGCGGCTTGGATCATAGCGCCGCTCACCATCATCGGCTGCATCTACCTTTACATCTCTCTGCCGCTGAAGGCGATTTTGGTGCTGCCGCTGTGGGGCATCGTCGGCCTGTTCATCTATTTCGGCTACGGCTTCCGCAAAAGCCATGTCGCGCGTGGCATTATCGAGGTGCACGACCTCGATGCCGAGACGCCACCGGTCGCGGTTCCGCCGCTGCCGGATGCGCCGACGCCGGGCATCAAGAACGCCTAATCGGGGTACGAAAAGGGGCCGCGAACGACGTCGTTCGCGGCCCCCTTACTATTCGGGCGATTAGCCCAGCCGTTCGGTGATCAGCGCCTTCATGTCGCATTGCGGGCGAGCGCCGACATGGCTGATGATCTCACCAGCGCAGATCGCGCCGAGCTTAAGCGACTTGGCGAGGTTCATTCCCTGCGCCTGGCCATGGAGAAATCCGGCGGCGAACAGATCGCCCGCGCCGGTCGTGTCGACCACCCGCTCGATTGGCTCGGCCGGGACCGACACGGTCTCGCCGTGCGAGACTGCGATCGCACCCTTTTCGCTGCGTGTCGCGACGAGTGTCGTCACCTGCGGCGCGATACCGGCCACGGCCGCGTCGAAATCGTCGATCCTGGCAAGCGCGGTCAGCTCGTTCTCGTTAGCAAAAAGGATATCGATCAAGCCATCGGCGATCAGGCGGCGAAAGTCATCACCGTGGCGCGAGATGCAGAAAACATCGCTGAGCGTAAAGGCAACCTTGCGTCCGGCCTTACGAGCGACCTCGATTGCCGCGCGCATTGCCGCGCGGGGCTCCTCGGGATCCCACAGATAGCCTTCGAGATAAAGGATCGCACCATCGGCGATCAGCTCACGATCAAGCGCTGCCTCGGGCAAAAATTGCGAAGCGCCAAGGAAGGTATTCATGGTCCGCTGACCGTCGGGGGTAACGAAGATCAGGCAGCGTGCAGTGCTGGGGTCGCCGGAACGCGCCGCGGTATCGAAGCGGATGCCGAGCGAGCGGATATCATGTGCGAATATCTCGCCGAGCTCGTCGTCGGCGACCTGGCCAATAAACCCGCATTTCCCGCCGAGCGCGGCGATGCCGGCGACGGTGTTCGCCGCCGAGCCGCCCGAGACTTCCTGGCCCGGTCCCATCTTGGCATAAAGAGCGTCGGCGTCCTCCGGGGAAAACATCAGTTGCATCGAGCCCTTCGTCATGCCCTCCTGGGCGATAAAGGCGTCGTCTGCCTGGGCGAGCACGTCAACGATCGCGTTGCCGATCGCGACAACGTCATAGCGGGCAGTGGTCAAGCAAATCTCCTGCGCATCGAATGGAAAAGCGGCCGAGAAACCGAATTGCGCCGCCCTATCCCCGCGCGCCGAGCCGCGCAACCGGCGCAAGCCGGCTTGACCGGCCGTCGACATGCTTCGCAAGTCCCCTTGTCGAAATGCGCCACCGCAGGCAGGAGATCGGTGATGAGACAGCTTTTGGCCCCCGCCACGCTTTCACTGTTGCTCGCCGGTTGCGTCGCTGCGCCGTCGCCGGTGCGACCGACAATCGCGCCGCCGCGCATTCCGACCTACACGACCGTCGGCCTTGAGCGCGTAATGGGCCACACCGCTGAACAACTCACCCAATTGTTCGGCAAGCCCGACGCCGACGTGCAGGAAGGCACAGCGCGCAAATTGCAGTTCGCCGGGCCGATTTGCGTGCTCGATACCTATCTCTATCCCAAGGGCAACCACGCCCCGGTCGTTACTTATGTCGATGCGCGCCAGCTCGATGGCAGTCCGATCGACCGCGCGAGCTGCGTCGCGGCGCTGACCCGGCGCGAGGGCGGACGATAAGTTCGCCGCCAAATTGGCGCTTCGTCGAGCTCCGCCGCGCAAGGCGGTTTGGCGAGGCTGCCCGCGTTAAACGCGCTCCCTCTCGGCTTGCCGAAGCTGATTAAAGATCGGCACGGGAGAGAGGCTACAAGACGAACCGGCTGAGATCGGTATTTCGCGCCACCTCGGCGAGTTGCTTGTCGACATAGGCGCCGTCGATCACCAGCGTGCTGCCGGCGCGATCCTCGGCATCAAAGCTCACTTCCTCGAGGAGCTTTTCCATTACCGTTTGCAGCCGCCTCGCGCCGATGTTCTCCACCTCGCCATTCACTTCGGCTGCGATCCGCGCCACCGCCCGAATACCGTCTTCCGTAAAGTCGACCGTCACGCCTTCCGTCTCGATCAGCGCTTTGTATTGCTGCGGCAGCGAGGCGGTGGTGTCGCTGAGGATTGAGACGAAATCCTCCTCGGTGAGCGCCTGTAGTTCGACCCGGATCGGCAAACGGCCCTGCAGCTCGGGCAATAGGTCACTCGGCTTTGCAACATGAAACGCACCCGACGCGATAAAGAGGATATGATCGGTCTTCATCGGCCCGTACTTGGTCGAAACCGTCGTTCCCTCGATCAGCGGCAGGAGATCGCGCTGCACGCCCTCGCGACTGACCGAACCGCCACGCACGTCGCTGACCGCGATCTTGTCGATTTCGTCGAGGAATACGATCCCGTTTGCCTCGGCATCGGCGAGTGCAACCCGGCTCACCTCGTCCTGGTCAAGCCGCTTGTCGGCTTCCTCTTCGACCAGCTTGCTCCACGCCGCAGGCACCGTCAGCTTGCGCCGTTTCATGTTCTGACCACCGCCGAAAGCCTTGCCCATCATCTCGGAGAGATTGATCATGCCGACCTGTCCGCCGCCGGGAATTTCAAACGGCATTTGCGGATTGGCCTCGATCTCGATTTCGATCTCGGTCGAATCGAGATGTCCGTCTCGGAAGCGCTGGCGAAACGCCTCGCGTGTCGCTTCGCTCGCGCCCTTGCCGGTCAGCGCGTCAAGCAGCCGTGCCATCGCCGCCTCTTCGGCCTTGTCCTTAACGGCCGCGCGGCGGCGCTCCTTCTCCAGCCGGATCGCCTCTTCGACGAGGTCGCGCGCGATCTGCTCGACGTCGCGGCCGACATAACCGACCTCAGTGAACTTGGTCGCCTCGACCTTGACGAACGGCGCATCGGCAAGCTTGGCGAGCCGCCGCGAAATTTCGGTTTTGCCGCACCCAGTGGGCCCTATCATCAGGATGTTCTTGGGCGTCACCTCGTCGCGCAGTTCGGGGGCGAGCTGTTGGCGTCGCCAGCGATTGCGCAAGGCGACGGCAACGGCGCGCTTGGCATCCTTCTGGCCGATAATGTGCTGGTCGAGGGCGGCAACAATCGTTTTGGGAGTCAGCTGGTCGTTCATAGGCGCCTCATATCGGGAACGCGACCCGGCCGATCAAGCGCAGGTCAATCGCTGCGCGATCGCGGCATGGCGCGCGATGAGCTCGTCGGTGGTGGCAGGGTCGACCTCGATCGACCAATTGCCGCGATCGGCGGTCCCGCCGAGTATCACGCCGTCCGAGCGCGAGAACATGTACGTGCCGTCGTCGGTTTCGATCGCATAATCGACTTCCGGCTGAGGCAGCAGCACAGCGAGCTGTCCGCGCACCGGGGTTAACTCAGGGTCACCGAAAAGCGCCCCGGCACCGAGGCCCGTGCAATTGAAAACCAGGGTTTCCGGCAATGCCGCCACCTGTTCAGGTGAAGAAAACTCGCGGATCTCGATCCGCCCGCCAGCGAGCCGGATGTCGCGCAGCAGCGCGCGCAGGAAGCGTGGCGGCTCGATCAGCATCCCGGCGAACTGGCCGACATATTTGAAATCGAACCCGTGCGCGCCCGCACCGAGATTATGGGCCTCGGGCAGCATCGACGCCAGCAGCCGGTCGGTCGCGCTGTCGCTAGGCGGATCATCCGACAGCAAATAGTTGGTCATCCAGCGTACGCCGTAGTCGTCACCGATCAATATCTGGTAGCGCCGATAGGCATAGGCGGCGGCAGCGACGAGCTGCTGCTCGAACTGCGGCGTCAGCCGATCCGGATCGTAGAGAATCGAGGGATACCATTGCCCGCCGGCGATATTCGAGGTCGTCTCGGGGGGCAGCGCCTTGGCATAAATGGTGACGGCATAGCCCGCCTCCTGTACCAACCGCGCTGTCGTCAGCCCGACGACGCCGGCACCGATCACGACGACGCCGCCCTGATGCCCTGGCAAGCCAAGATTGGTCGCAAGCCGCGAAGTGCCCCAGCTCAGCGTGATACCCGAGCCGCCATGGCCGTAATTGTGTACGAGCGTCTTGCCGCCAAATCTCTCGGCGCGCACGAGAAAGCCGGAAGGGCGGAATGGCCTGAGACCAACGAGCGTGCGAATCAACCGATCGCGCGCGGCATTGACCCGGGGCAAGCAGGAAAGGCGTGACAGTGGCGGCCGAACACCTGCGGCGCAGCCTGGAAGCGCAAGCGCGCCAGTGGCGGCGATGACGGAGCGCCTCGTCGGCAAACCACCAGCCCAGTTAGCGCCAGGGTTCGTGATCGAACCGGCCCTTAACGAGGCGCGGCGTTTCGCTACAATCGAGTTCCCAACCCGGCCTCGGCCGGGGCGGGGAAGAATCACGAAGCGCTCTCCAGCGTCTCCACCGTCAGATTTTCGTTGGTGTAAACGCAGATTTCCGCTGCAATCTTCATCGCGCGGCGCGCCAGCGTCTCGGCGTCGTGCTCGTATTCGGCCAATGCCCGGGCCGCCGCCAGCGCATAATTGCCGCCCGAGCCGATTGCCGCGATCCCGCCTTCGGGATCGAGCACGTCACCGTTCCCGGTCAGGATCAGCGTCACGTCCTTGTCAGCAACGATCATCATCGCTTCGAGTTGACGCAGATATTTGTCGGTTCGCCAATCCTTGGCGAGTTCGACCGAGGCACGCAGCAGCGCCCCGTGATGCTGCTCCAGCTTGCGCTCGAGCCGCTCGAGCAAAGTGAATGCGTCGGCGGTCGCTCCGGCGAACCCGGCGATCACCTTGCCGTCAGCCAGCCGGCGTACCTTGCGCGCCGAGGGCTTCATTACCGTCTGCCCCATCGTCACCTGGCCGTCGCCGGCGATCACCACCTTGCCGTTTTTGCGCACGGAAACGATTGTCGTGCCGTGCCAGGTCATGTCGTTGCTCATGAAGCGGCATATGGGATAAGATCGTTGCCGCCGCAACGCGGGGGCGTGTCGCGTCTGTACTATTGTTTGGCGATCGAAAGTCTATCCTCCCGTGCTTGCGAGAGCCAAAATAGGGGAGGGAAAGCCATGGCATCCCAATTCGACAACGACGCCCCGGCGGGAATCGCCGGCCGCGTCAAACGACTGATCCTCGATCCCAAAGCCGAGTGGCCACGCATCGATGCAGAACCAATGTCGGTTCGCGCTATAATGGTCGGCTGGGTGCTGCCGCTCGCCGCGATCGGCCCCGTCGCCCGGCTGATCGGCTCACTGGTATTTGGCTACGGCTTCCTCGGCCTGCATTACCGCCCCAGCGTCAGCGCAGCGATCGCCACTGCGGTGATCGGTTACGTTGCGGCGGTTATCGCAACCTGGGTGCTCGCGCTGGTGATCGACGCGCTGGCGCCATCGTTCGGCGGAGTGAAAAGCAATGTCCAGGCGATGAAGGTCGCGGCTTTCTCGGCCACTGCCGGGTGGGTTGCCGCAATCTTCGGCTTGATCCCAAGCATCGCGTTTCTCGCCTTGCTCGGGCTTTACAGCCTCTATCTTCTTTATCTCGGTCTGCCGTTGCTCATGAAGAGTCCCCCCGAAAAGGCGATGAGCTACACGATTGTTACCATCATCGCGGCGGTGGTGCTGTTCATCGTCGCTGCCATCTTGGTCAGCGCCGTCACGCGGGCTTTCGTGCCGGTGCCTGCCTTTTCCGGTGGGACGGTGACAGGCAGCGTGTCAGTCCCAGGCGTTGGCAAGGTCGATCTTGGCAAGCTCGATGCGGCGGCCAGACAGATGCAGGCGAGCGCCGATGCCGCCGGCAAAATGGATTCGGCAACGCCGAGCGCGGTTGCGCCGGCGACCCTCCAGGCGATGCTGCCCGGCGATGTCGACGGTTGGAAACGAACGGAGATCGAAAGCAGCGGCGGCGGGGCGGCAGGCGTTGCCGGAAGCAATACCCAGGCAACCTATTCCTCGGGTAGCAACAGCTTCACGTTATCGGTCACCGATTCCGGCGCTTTGGGCTCGCTGGCGACGCTCGGCGGCGCGCTTGCCGGGCAATCCACCAAGCAGACCGCGACAGGTTACGAAAAGACCTCGACTCTCAACGGAAACATGGTCAGCGAGAAATGGGACAACGACGCGCATTCCGGAAGCTATGGCACGTTGATAGCCAGCCGCTTCATGGTCTCGGCCGACGGCAACGCTCCGAGCATCGACGTGCTCAAGCACGCCGTCGCGTCGATCGATCTCGGCAAGCTGCAGGCGCTTGCCAAATAGGCGGGTTTCAGCGTTCAGCGCCACTTGCCTTGGCCGATCGCCGCGCGCTGTGAAGCTGCCGAACAGGACCTAGTGGCCCCGACGAGTCGTTCGAACTGGCGCGATAGCCGTCTTTTCGATCGAACATCTCGTTGATATTTATGCTCGCTTCTTGAGTCGAAGTTATCGACGGAAATCTCGCCCTTCGGCGCCGGCGCGATCGACCAATGGCTCACCTTCCAAGAAGCCCGCTATGCCACCAAGGCTTTTCAACATTGACGGCAGGCTCTTGCTGTCGCTGTAAGTCGCCGCATGAATGAACGGAAAACACCGATCGACTTCAATGTCGCCGCGCTCGAGCCGGTGACGCTCCACGGTCCCTCGGAACTCGCCGAGCGCGACCTGATGAGCCCGTATGTCTGGGTCGAGCCTGATGGCCGCCATGGTATCATGGTGCGTGCAGTGCAGCCCCGCGGTGCCGACCGCACCGATACCGGCGTGATCTGGGCCGGCTGGAGCGACAACGGCATCGTGTTCGACATGGCCGATGCGCCCGCGATCGTTCCCGGCCCCGACGCGATCGACTGCGGAGGGGTCGAGGACCCGACGGTAATCCGCACCGACAATGGCTATGTCGTCTATTACACCGGCGTACTCGCGGACTTTTCCCACGGCGAGATGCTCTATGCGACCGGCCCTGATCTCGATCGCCTCACCAAGCAAGGCGTCGCGCTCGCCTCGACCAAGACGATGGGAAACACAAAGGAGGCGACAATCGGACGCACCGCCGACGGCCATTGGCGCCTATGGTACGAATATGCTGCCGACAACGCGTCGCGCGTCGGCCTGGCGATCGGCGATAGCGTTTCCGGCCCGTGGGAAGAGCAACCAACACCCTTCCTGCCGCGCCAGCAATCGTGGGACAATTGGCACCTCTCCACCGGCCCGATGCTGCTCACCGATCCCGATTTTCCCGTGATGTTTTATAACGGCGCAACAATGGACGCGCGCTGGCGCATCGGCTGGATAGCCTTCGACCGCGATTGCCGAAATGTCGTCGATCGCGGCATCGAGCCGTTGATTACGCCGCCGCCGGTCGACGACCGCACTGCCACCGATATCGCCTTTGCCGCATCGGTAATCGAAAGCGACGGCTCGATCTGGCTTTACTACTCGCTCGAGGACCGCCGCCTCCGCCGCGCCCGAATACGGCGGAGCTGAACGTAGCGTTGGCTTCAGCCGAACGCTACCTCCTGAAACCTGATCGGCTCACCGGCAGCCGCATCGGCCAGCGTGCCATCCCACATCACACGGTGACCGCGGATGATCGTGCCGATTGGTTTGCCCGTCAGGGGCATGCCGGTAAACGGCGACCAGCCGGCGCGCGAGGCAAGCCAGCTTTCCTCGATCGTCCAATTAGCCTTCAAGTCGACGATCGAAAAATCGGCGTCATAACCAACTGCGATCCGTCCCTTGCCGACTATATTGAAGACACGTTGGGCCCCAGCCGACGTCAGCTCAATCAGCCGCTGCAGGCTTATTCGACCGTTGGCAACATGATTGAGCAGCAGCGGCAACAGCGTCTGCACACCGGGCATTCCGCTCGGGGAATCGGGATAAGGCTTGGACTTCTCCTCCAGCGTATGCGGCGCATGATCCGAGCCGATCACGTCGGGTACGCCTTGGGCAAGCCAGTACCATAGCCCTTCGCGATGCGCCCCCGAACGGATCGGCGGATTCATTTGCGCGAGCGTCCCGAGCCGCGGATAGGCTTCCTCGCCGGCCAAAGTCAGGTGCTGAGGCGTCACCTCGCAGGTGGCGATGTCCTTGTTCTGGCCGAGCAGTTCAAGCTCCGCTGGCGTCGTCACGTGGAGCACATGGATTCGCCGCCTCGCCGCGCGCGCCAGCGCGAGGATGCGCCGGACAGCAAGCATTGCACTTTCGTCATCGCGCCACACCGGATGCGAGGCAGGATTCCCGGTAACCCGCTCATCCTTCCGCGCATTCATCCGGTCCTCGTCTTCGGCATGAATCGCGACGCGTCGGTGCCCGGAGGCGAGCACCGCGGCGAGGCTGGCGTCCTCTGACACCAGCAGATCGCCGGTCGATGCGCCCATGAAGATCTTGACCCCCGCCGTTCCGGGAAGCCGTTCCAGCTCGGCCAATTCGGCGGCGTTGGCATTGGTCGCGCCGACATAGAAGGCGTGGTCACACCACATCCGGCCTTTGGCGCGGGTCAGCTTGTCAGTGATCGCCGCTTCGCTGTCGGTGTTGGGCTTGGTATTGGGCATTTCAAATACGGCAGTGACGCCGCCAAGCACCGCAGCTCGGCTGCCGCTTTCCAGATCCTCCTTGTGGACGAGCCCCGGCTCGCGAAAATGGACTTGCGTGTCGATCACGCCGGGCAGGATGTCGAGCCCGGTGCAGTCGATCGTCTCGCCCGCATCGCCACTCTCGCCAATGGCAACGATCCTGCCGCTGCGCACGCCGAGATCAGCCCGCACGGGGCCGCCGGGGGTGTGTACCGTTCCGCCCGTCAGCTTGAGATCGTAGGTCGCCATCGCCAGCCCTTTCGCGTTGCCGGCAGTCTCCCTACCTGTTCGGCATGGCTGAAACCACCCCGACGATGCTCTCCGACCGAGCGCTGCTCCGGCTTGCAGGCGACGATGTCCGCGGCTTCCTCCAAGGCCTCGTCACGAGCGACGTTGCCACGCTCGATGCCGCCCACCCGGTTTGGACGGGCCTCCTCACCCCGCAAGGCAAGGTACTGTTCGATTTCATCCTCTGGGACGATGGCGACGCGGTATTGGTCGACTGCGAGGCCGGTCAGGCAGAAGCGCTGGCGAGGCGCCTGGCGCTGTACCGACTGCGCCGCGCGATCACGATTGAGCCGGCCCAAGGCGCCATCCACTGGTCACCGGCGGGCGACGAGGGCGTTGTCGACCCTCGCCTTGTAGCACTCGGCCGCCGCTGGCTCGGCCCAGTCTCAAAGCCGACGCCGGGCTGGCGCGAGCACCGGTTGCGGCATGGCGTCACCGAGGGGATCGGTGAACTGGGTTCTGGCGAAACGCTTTGGCTCGAATGCAACGCCGCCGAGCTGAACGGCGTCAGCTTCACGAAGGGTTGCTATGTCGGCCAGGAAAACACCGCGCGGATGCACTATCGCGCCAAGGTCAACCGCCGCCTGGTCGTTGTTCCGCTCGGGCAAGCGGGCGAGCGAACCCGCGCGG
>Ga0164242_10008677_pt1 | contig 11018 bp, 11 predicted proteins | sample OricomgcompostMG_FD_108783 | JGI IMG/M metagenome (GOLD analysis project Ga0164242, IMG submission 108783) | Miracle-Growth compost microbial communities from Emeryville, California, USA - Original compost - Miracle growth compost (MG) ...
CTTCATCGGCCTGGAAGCGCCGCCGGCCATCAGCCACGGCGAACCCGGGCGCAGCTTCGTCCTGCACAGCGACGACCTGGGTTCGCTGGACATCGGCTCGCCGGTCTATTTCCGGCGGATCCAGGTCGGGCGCGTGGCCTCCTATGATCTGGACAAGGATGGCAAGGGCGTCACCCTGCATGTCTTCATCGAGGCGCAGTACCAGCGGTACGTGACCACCAACAGCCGCTTCTGGAACGCCAGCGGCATCGACGTGTCGATCGGCGCGGACGGGCTCAAGCTCAATACGGAGTCGGTGGCCACCGTCCTGGCCGGTGGCGTGGCCTTCCAGGATCCCCCCGGACCGAGCCATGCCGAGCCGGCAGCCGAAGACGCCTCGTACCAGCTGTTTGCCGACAGGGCCACGGCGATGGCCCCGCCGGACGGCGAGCCCTACTACATCCGCATGCGTTTCGGGCAGGCCGTGCGCGGCCTGGCGGTGGACGCGCCGGTGGAATTCCTCGGCATCAACATCGGCAAGGTCGTTTCCGTGCACCTCGACTACGACGAGCACAGCCGGCGCTTCCCGGTGATGGTCGGGGCCGTCATCTATCCACAGCGCCTGGGCGCGGCCTACGACAAGCTGTTGGCGCAGGCCAGCGCGGGCGGCAAGCAGGTGGGCCTGCCCCAGTTGCTGGGCCAGCTCGTCGGCCAGGGCCTGCGTGCCCAGGCCCGCACCGGCAACCTGTTGACCGGGCAGTTGTACGTCGCCCTCGATTTCGTGCCGCACGCGCCGAAGGTGGCCTTCGACGCCGCGGCCAGGCCGCTGACGGTGCCGACGGTGGCGGGCACCCTGGACAAGCTGCAGGAGCAGCTCGGCGACGTGGTCAGCGAGCTGTCCAAGGTGCCGTTCGCCAGCATCGGCCGGAACCTGGACCAGAGCCTGGATGCCTTGAACGCCACGCTGCGGCAGGTGAACGAGAAGACCCTGCCGGAACTGGGTTCGACCATGCGCGGCGTGCAGCAGACCATGGGCACGGCCCAGGACGCCCTGTCCGGCGACTCCCCGCTGCAGCAAAACTTGGGCGATACCCTGGAACAATTGCAGCGCATGGCGCGCTCGCTGCGCGTGCTGACCGATTATCTGGGCGCGCATCCGGAGGCGCTGCTGCGGGGTCGGCGTCCGGACAGCAAGGTCGAGGCGCGGCCGCAACCGGTCGCCGCGCCCGCGCCGGATGCGGGCAAGTCGAAGCAAGGAGGTGATCGTCCATGATCCGTAGCGGAGGCCGTTGGCTGGCAGGCGCCTGTGCGCTGGTGGCGCTGGGGGGCTGCGCATCGGCCCCGGTGCATTACTACACGCTGGTCGCGCCGGATACCCAGGCGTCCGGCAACGTCGCCGTGCAGGCCGCGGCGCCGGGCGCCCTGCCGTTCGCCGTGTCGCCGGTCGGCGTGCCGGCGCAGGCGGACCAGCCGCAACTGGTGGTCCGCGACGGCGAGCAGCGGGTGCTGCTGCTGGACGGCGAGCGCTGGATCGCCCCGCTGGGCGACGAGCTGCGCAACGCCCTGGCCGCCGACCTCGCCCGCGAGCTGCGCAGCCCGAACACCACCGGCCTGTCCGACAGCGGCGCGCCCGGCCTGCGCATCAAGCTCGACGTCCGCCGCTTCGACTCGTGGCCGGGGAGCTACGCCCTGCTGGCCGGGACCTGGAGCGTGCGCGTGGTGCACGGCAAGGACCATGCGCCGGCGCAGGAGGCCGCAGTGACCTGCGCAAGCACCGTGCGCGAACCGGTCGGTGCCGGCTACGCGGCGCTGGTGCAGGGGCACCAGCGCGCCATCGCCACCCTGGCCGGGGAAATGGCGGTGGTCGCCCGGGCGCTGGCCGCCGGCCGGCCGGCGGCCTGTCCGTCGACCTGAGGCCACGCCGGCCCGGCCCCGAGCTTGGCGACTGCCACGCTCTGGGCTAGGCTGCCGAGTCCGGCGCGGCTGATCCGCGCCGTGTCGCCATCCATCGAACCTGGCAACGCCATCATGCACGATCCCCAGACCCAGAACTCCGCCGCACCGGATGCGATCAGTCCGGCCGAATACGACCCGCGGTCCGTGGAGGCGGCGGCGCAGGCGTACTGGGACGAACGCCAGGCCTATGTCGTGACCGAGGACCCGGCGAAGCCCAAGTTCTACTGCCTGTCGATGCTGCCGTACCCGTCCGGGGCGCTGCACATGGGCCACGTGCGCAACTACACCATCGCCGACGTCATCAGCCGCTACCAGCGCATGAACGGCAAGAACGTGCTGCAGCCGATGGGCTGGGACGCGTTCGGGCTGCCGGCCGAGAATGCCGCGATCAAGAACCAGACCGCGCCGGCCAAGTGGACCTACGCCAACATCGAGCACATGCGCGGCCAGCTGCAGTCGCTGGGCTACGCCATCGACTGGAGCCGCGAATTCGCCACCTGCCGCCCCGACTATTACCGCTGGGAACAGCTGATGTTCACCCGCCTGCTGAGGCAGGGCATCGCCTACCGCAAGAACGCCGTGGTGAACTGGGATCCGGTGGACCAGACCGTGCTCGCCAACGAACAGGTGGTCGACGGCCGCGGCTGGCGCTCCGGCGCGGTGGTGGAGAAGCGCGAGATCCCGCAGTGGTTCCTGCGCATCAGCGACTATGCGCCGGAACTGCTCGAAGGGCTGGACCAGCTGCCCGGCTGGCCGGATGCCGTCAAGATCATGCAGCGCAACTGGCTGGGCCGCAGCGAGGGCCTGGAGATCCAGTTCGAGGTGCTGGGTACGCAGCGGCCGCTCAGCGTGTTCACGACGCGGCCGGACACCTTGATGGGCGTCACCTTCATCTCGATCGCCGCGGAGCATCCGCTGGCCCTGCAGTGCGCCGGGGAAAACGAGCAGATCGCCGAGTTCATTGCCGACCTGCGCCATGGCGGCGTGTCGGAGGCCGAGCTGGAGACGCAGGAACGGCGCGGCATGGGCACGGGCCTGTATGCCGTCCACCCGTTGACCGGGGAAGAACTGCCGATCTGGATCGCGAATTTCGTGCTGATGAACTACGGCACCGGCGCGGTCATGGCCGTGCCGGCGCACGACCAGCGCGACTGGGAGTTCGCCCAGCGCTACAGCCTGCCGATCAAGATGGTCGTGGTCGACCGTTCGGTGCTGGACGCCGCCCGGGAAATCGACCGCGACCTCGGCCAGGGCGCGGCCTCCAACCCGATGCAGGCCGCCCTGGAGGGCGGTTCCACCGACGCCTACGAGGCGTCCTCCGCGGTGCGCCTGATCGAGGAATTCGAACGCCGCATCCTCGAGGAGGCCCCGTACCTGGAGCGCGGCCTGCTGATCAATTCCGGCGAATACGACGGGCTGGACTTCGACGGCGCCATGCAGGCATTCGCCGCCCGCCTGCAGGCGCTGGGCAAGGGCCGGCGCCGCATCAACTGGCGGCTGCGCGACTGGGGTGTCAGCCGCCAGCGCTACTGGGGTTGCCCGATCCCCGTCATCTACTGCCAGGCCTGCGGCGCGGTGCCGGTCCCCGAGGACCAGCTGCCGGTGGTGCTGCCCGAGGATGTGGCGTTCAGCGGCGTGCAGTCGCCGATCAAGTCGGATCCCGAATGGCGCAAGTGCGAATGTCCGCAGTGCGGCGGGCCGGCCGAACGCGAGACGGACACCTTCGACACGTTCATGGAGTCGAGCTGGTATTACGCGCGCTACACCAGTCCCGGCGCGCAGGCGCAGGTCGATGCGCGCGCCGACTACTGGCTGCCGGTCGACCAGTACATCGGCGGCATCGAGCATGCCATCATGCACCTGCTGTACTTCCGCTATTACCACAAGCTGATGCGCGACGCCGGCATGGTGGCGAGCGACGAGCCGGCGACCAACCTGCTGTGCCAGGGCATGGTGATCGCCGAGACCTACTACCGCGACGGCGCCGACGGCTCGCGGGAGTGGTTCAACCCGGCCGAGGTCGAGGTGCAGCGCGACGAGCGCGGCAGGGTGGTGGGCGCCCTGTTGCGTGCCGACGGCGGGAGCGTGCGCATCGGCAGCATCGAGAAGATGTCGAAGTCCCGGAACAACGGCATCGACCCGCAGACCATGATCGACCGCTACGGCGCCGACACCGTGCGCATGTTCTCGATGTTCGCCGCGCCGCCGGAGCAGTCGCTGGAGTGGAACGAGGCGGGCGTCGAAGGCATGGCGCGCTTCCTCAAGCGCTTCTGGCGCGAAGTGGCGACGCATGCCGCCGGTCCCGATCATCCGGGACTCGGCGATGGCGCCGGCGCGCTCGATCCGTCCACGCTGGACGCCGGCCAGCAGGCGCTGCGCCGCCAGCTGCACGAGACCATCCAGAAGGTCACCGACGACTTCGGCCGGCGCCATGCGTTCAACACGGCGATCGCCGCCTTGATGGAGCTGCTGAACGCGCTGAACAAGTTCAACGACCGGAGCGACCGGGGCCGCGCCGTCAGGCACGAGGCGCTGGAGGCGATGGTGCTGATGCTCAATCCGGTCGTGCCGCACATCAGCCATGCCCTGTGGCAGGTGCTCGGCCATCCGCGGACCGTGCTGGAGGACCAGCCCTGGCCCGTCGCCGATCCGGCCGCCCTGGCGCGCGCGACGGTGACGCTGGCCGTGCAGGTCAACGGCAAGCTGCGCGGCACCATCGAGCTGCCGGCGCACGCGGACAAGGACCAGGCCGAAGCCGCGGCGCGCGCCCAGCCGCAGGTCCAGCGCTTCCTCGAGGGCATGAATGTGCGCAAGGTGATCGTGGTGCCGGGCAAGATCGTCAACATCGTCGCAGGATGAAGCCCATGGCGCGCGTGCCGGCAAGCAAGCTGTTCCGTACCGCATGGGCGCTGGCCGCGGCATGCGCGATCGGCGCCTGCGGGTTCCACCTGCGGGAGAACGCGACCCTGCCCGCGGGCATGCAGCACGTCCACGTCGCGGTGAACGGCAATTACGCCCTGCAGCAGCGGCTGGTGCGGGCGCTGCAGACCTCCGGCGCGACCGTGGAGGACGCGGGCGGCCCCGGCATCGCGGAGCTGAGCGTGCCGGTCGCGGCCTTCAGCACGGAAACCCTGAGCGCCGGCGGCTATGCCCGCGTGAGCGAGTTCGCCGTGCACTACCAGGTCCGGTTCCGCGTGAGCGACACCGCCGGCGGCACGCTGGTGCCGGAGAAGCGCATCGACATGTCGCGCGAATACAGCTACGACGCCACCAACACGGTCGGCAACGCCTCGCAGGTGCAGGCGATCGAGGCCAGCCTGAACGACGACATGGTGCAGGCGATCCTGTTCCGCCTGGAGGCCGCCGCCAGGAATGCGCAGGCGCTCCCCGCGGGTTCCTGATGCCGACCTCGACGGCTCAATGGCCAAGGCTCCTGGCCGCCGACACGCTCGCGCCGGCGTACCTGCTCGCCGGCGTGCCGCTGCTGGTGATCGAGGCGGCCGACGCCTTGCGTGCCCGCGCGCGCGAACTGGGATATGCCGAGCGCGAGGTGCTCGAGGTGGGCCAGCATTTCGACTGGGACGACCTGGCGCGGGCCGCGGCGGGCATGTCGCTGTTCGCCACGCGCCGCCTGCTCGACCTGCGCCTGCCCGCCGGCCGCCCGGGCGTCGAGGGGGCCAAGGCCATCACGGCGTTCTGCGCCGATCCGCCGGCCGACGTCACCTTGCTGATCACGACGCTGGAATGGAGCCGGAAACACGACGGCGCCTGGAGCCGCAAGCTGGACGCGAGCGGCGTCATGGTGGTTTTCAATCCGCCGCAGGGGAATGAATGGCCGGCCTGGATCGGCGCCCGCATGGCGTCGCGCGGCCTGGCGGCGACGCGGGAGGCCATCGAGCTGCTGGGCGAACGCGTTGAAGGCAACCTGCTGGCGGCGGCGCAGGAGATCGACAAGCTGGCCATGCTGCACGACGGCGGACGGCTGGACGTCGACGCGATGGAAGCCCTGGTGGCCGACAGCGCACGCTACGACGTGTTCAAGCTGACCGACGCCGCCTTCGGCGGCGACGGCGCGCGCGCGCTGCGCATCCTGGCCGGGCTGCGCGCCGAGGGCGACGAGCTGCTGGCGCTGATGGGCTGGCTGATCAACCAATTGCAGCTGGCGCTGCGCCTCGCCAGCGCGTCCAACCTCGACTCGCAGATGCAGGCCGAGCACGTGTTCGCCGCCCGCGAGCGGCTGTTCCGCCAGGCCTTGCGCCGCGCGCCGCGCGGGCACTGGCTGGATTGCCTGCGCCGCGCCGGGCGCATCGACCGCATGGTCAAGGGCCGCGAGGTCGGCGACCCGTGGCGCGAGGCCGAGCGCCTGATCGCGGTGATCGCCGAGCCGCGCATGGCCGGGGCCTTGCCGTGAGCGGTCCGCCTGCCGGCGCAAGCCCGGTGGCGCAGCGTCCGCTCGCCATCTTCGGCGGCACCTTCGACCCCGTGCACCTGGGCCATCTCTGCGTGGCCTGGGAAGCGGCGGAGCTGCTGGACGCCGAGGTGCGGCTCATCCCGGCAAGCGTCCCGCCGCATCGGCCGCCGCCCATCGCCAGTGCCGCCGAGCGCGTCGCCATGCTGCGCACGGCCCTGCAGGGCCAGTCGCGGCTGACGCTGGATACCCGCGAGCTGGACCGCGGCGGACCGTCCTATACGGTCGATACCCTGGCCGGACTGCGCGCGGAAATGGGTCGGCGTGCGCTGGTGCTGCTGGTCGGCGCGGACATGTTTGCCCAGCTTGCCGGCTGGCACCGCTGGCGCGAACTGTTCGAGCTCGCGCACATCGGCGTGCTGAGCCGCCCCGGCGTCCCCGCGGCCCTGCCCGGGCCGCTGCAGCGTGAAATGGACCTGCGCCACCTGGCCGACGTCCGCAGCCTGGCGCCGCTGCCGGCGGGACGCATCGTGCAGCTGGAGGTCACGCCGCTGGAAATCTCGGCGACGCGCATCCGTGCGCTGCTCGCGGCCGGGCGCGACCCGCGCTACCTGCTGCCGGAAGGCCTGTTCCGGGATCCCGGCCTGCTGCGTGCGTATCGAAGCTGAGCGGCGGCGCGGGCGATACCCGTGGACGGCCGCGCCGGCGCCGTGGTCCGTCCGGCCGCCGCATGCCGGTGGCCGTTCCGGGCGCTCCGTGCGGCCTGGGCAGCCCTCAGGCCTGCAGCTCGGCGTCGAGCGTGATGTCGGCTTTCAGCAGCTTGGAGACCGGGCAGCCTTCCTTCGTGGCCTGCGCGATTTTTTCGAAGGTGGCGGCGTCGGCATCCGGCACCTTCGCCGTGCAGGCGAGGTGCACCGCGGTGATGGCGAAGCCTTCGCCGTCGCGGTCCAGGGTGACGCTGGCCTTGGTCTCGATACTGTCGGCGGTGAGGCCGGCCTTGCCCAGTTCCAGGGCGAGCGCCATGGAATAGCAACCCGCGTGGGCGGCCCCGATCAGCTCCTCCGGGTTGGTGCCGGGGCCGTCGGCGAAGCGCGAATCGTATCCATAGGGCACCTCGCGCAGCGCGCTGGTTTCCGTGGAGATGGTGCCCTGGCCGCTGCGCAGATCGCCCGACCAGTGTGCGGATGCGGATTTTTTCACGGGAGCCTCCAGTTGACGTCGATGCGGCACGGCGCGCCGCGGATGTCGCCGCAGCATGCCCGCCTGCCCATGCAGGGCATGCGAAGCCCGCGGGGCACGCCCTTCACACCCGCTTTCCGCCGAAACCACGTACCCTGGCGTCGGCCCCACAGGAGCACCCCATGTCACCGACAGTCACTCACGATCGCGACGCCAGGCGCCTGGAAGCCCGGGTCGACGGCGTGTCCTGCGTGCTGGACTACCGCCTCGACGCCGGCGTCATGACGATCACCCGCACCAGCGTGCCGTCGGCCGTGGGCGGGCGCGGGATCGCCGCCGCCCTGGTGAAGTCGGCGCTGGAGATCGCGCGCGATGCCGGATGGAAGGTGGTCCCCGCGTGTTCCTACGCGGCGGCGTGGATGGAGCGCCATCCCGAATACGACGACCTGCGCGCATGAGGAGCCGGGGCTATCCGGCCCGTGCCTGCAGCCGTCGAGCCCGACGCAGTGCCGTCTGCCTTCGATCCCGGGGCGAGGGACTGCGGAGCCCGTTCGGCGGGTTTCCCCGCGGGCAGCCCGCGGCCGCCCGCAGCCGTCCGCGGGCCGCGGGCGGGCGGCGCAGAACAGACATGGGGCGGCGTTATACTCGCCACCACCGAACACCCGCGATCGAACATCGAGGCCAGGCCACTTGAGCAGAAAAAAATCCACTTCCTCGGCAGTCGGCGTCGCCGAACTGCGTCACCAGGTGCTCGATGCTTTGGAATCCCTGAAGGCCAGGGACGTGCGTGAAATCGACGTTCGCGGCCGTACCTCGATTGCCGACCTGCTGGTGTTCGCCTCCGGCACCTCGGCCCGCCACGTCAAGTCCATCGCCGATGAAGTGGGCCGCCATGCCAAGAAGGCCGGGGTCATGCCGCTGGGCGTCGAAGGGGAGCAGGAAGGCGAGTGGGTGCTGATCGATCTCGGCGACGTCATCGTCCACGTCATGCTGCCGCGCATCCGCGAGTTCTACGCGCTGGAACGGCTGTGGGCGGTCGGCGGCGACGGGGCGTATGCCGGAGCGGATGTCGAGGCCGCCCAGGCCGGCTGATGGCCGGTCCCGGCCGGCATCGCGCCGTGGCGGCTGCCTGCTGCGACCCGTTGGCGTCGCCCATGGCCGGGCCTCGCCGGCGGGCGTGCGCCGGTGCCCCGGCGGCATGGCCAGCCAGTTCCCGGAGGCGGTACCGGCCGCCCAGGCGGGGCCTGCGCGGCCACGATACATACGGGCCATAGCCGGATGCGCGTCCGGCTGATCGCGGTGGGCGAGCACATGCCCGGTTGGGTCGCCGAGGGCCTGGCCGAATATCGCAAGCGCCTGTCGCAGGCCCTGCCGTTCGAGCTCGTGGAGGTCAAGCCCGGGCACCGCGGCCGGCATGCGGACGGGGCCACCGCCTCGCGCGAGGAAGGCGCGGCACTGCTCTCCGGCATCACCCGGGATACCTGGGTGGTCGTCCTGGACGGCCGCGGCAAGGGCTGGTCCAGCGAGGATCTCGCCAGGCAGCTCGGGCAGTGGCGCATGGCCGGGCGCGATCTCGCGTTCCTGGTCGGCGGCGCGGACGGCCACGGACCGGAAGTGCTGGCGCGCGCCGACCAGACCTGGTCGCTGGGCCCGCTGACCCTGCCGCACATGCTGGTGCGCCTGGTGCTGGCCGAACAGCTGTATCGTGCCAGTACCATCCTGGCCGGCCACCCTTACCATCGCGGATGAACCATGTCCGCCCGGGCGCCCCGTCCGGGCGCCGCGGCGGCGGATCGACCCATGCTGGAACATGCAAACCGGAGGCTTCGCCATGTCTTTTTCCGTCGCACCAGCCACGATCCGCGATCTCGAGACCGTGACCGGCCTGTTCGACGCCTATCGCCGGTTTTACGGACAGGCGGCGGATCCCGACGGGTCGCGCCGCTTCCTGCGCGAGCGCTTCCAGCTCCGGGAGTCGTTGATTCTGCTGGCGCGTGACGGCCGGGGCGAGGGCCTGGGCTTCACCCAGCTGTACCCGCTGTTCTCGTCGGTGCGCGCCGTCCGCGCCTGGCTGCTCAACGATTTGTTCGTGGCGCCGCAGGCGCGCAGGCAGGGCGTGGGCGCCGCCCTGCTGCGCGAGGCCGCCGAACGCGGCCGCGAGCTCGGGGCGGGGTGCCTCATGTTGTCGACGGCGCTCGACAACGCGCCGGCCCAGGCCCTGTACGAGTCGCTGGGCTGGCACCGCGAATCGTCCTGCGAGTACCTCCTCACCCTGTGAATTCCTGCATCACGCGCAAGGTTTCCGATCCGCCGCCATGCTCTATCTCGCCTCGCAATCGCCGCGCCGCCGCCAGCTGCTCGAACAGCTCGGTCTGGATTTCACCGTCCTCGACACCGAGGTGCCCGAGCAGCGCGCGCCGGGGGAGGCGCCCGAGGCCTACGTGCGCCGGGTGGCCCGGGCCAAGGCCGCGGCCGGGCTCGAGCTGGTGCGGGGGATCGACGACGCGTTGGTGCTCGGCGCCGACACCGACGTGGTGCTGGACGACGAAGTCCTCGGCAAGCCGCAGGACGCCGCGGCGGCGGCCGCGATGCTGCGGCGCCTGTCGGGACGCACGCACCGGGTGATTTCGACCGTGTGGCTGCTCGGCGCCGGGAACGAATACTGCGCGGAGTGCATCTCGCGGGTCCGCTTCGCCGAGCTGGACCAGGCGGACGTCGACGCCTACGTGGCCACCGGCGAGCCGTTCGGCCGGGCCGGGGCCTATGCGATCCAGGGCCGCGGCGCGGTCCTGGTCGCCCACCTCGAGGGCAGCCATTCCGGAGTGATGGGGCTGCCGTTGTTCGAGACCGCGCAGCTGTTGCGCCAGGCCCTGGGGGAAGCCTCTCAGCCCGGCGCGCTCAGTGCGCCGAACAGCACGGTGAGCGCGAGCGCGTTGTTCGCGCCGTGCGCCAGCACCGATGGCCACAGCGACCGGTAGCGCAGGCGCAGCCAGGCCAGCGCGGCGCCGAGCAGGATCAGTTCCGGCAGCGCGTACCACTGCCAGGCCAGCCCGGGCAAGTGGATCGCGGCGAACGCACCGGCGCTGAGCAGCGCCGCCGGCACCACTCCGCAGCGCGGGATCAGCGCCGACAGCAGCACCCCGCGAAACAGCAATTCCTCGACCAGCGGGGCCAGGGTGACGGCCATGGCGGTAAGGCCGAGGCGCCATCCCAGCGGCGCGTTCTCGGCCAGTTGCTGCACGTTCTGGGTGATGTCGTGGCCGCCGGCCAGCAGCCGTGTCACCAGGCCGCCCAGGAACGGCGCCAGCAGGCCGACGGCGAGGGCCACGGCGATCCAGGCGATGCGGTGCGGCCTGGCCAGGCCGAAGCCGGGAGGAATGGCCTGCGACCACAGCCGCGGCCAGCGCCGGTGAATCAGCCAGATCACCCCTGCGGCGGCGGCGCAGACGGTGAGGATGGCCTGGGCGACGGCCGCGCCCGGGTGCGCGGACAGCGC
>Ga0164242_10008678_pt1 | contig 11018 bp, 11 predicted proteins | sample OricomgcompostMG_FD_108783 | JGI IMG/M metagenome (GOLD analysis project Ga0164242, IMG submission 108783) | Miracle-Growth compost microbial communities from Emeryville, California, USA - Original compost - Miracle growth compost (MG) ...
CATAAGGGCCTTGATTCGTGTTTTGTTCCTATCGGGAGATGCGAGTCATGAAGCAAGAAAAGCCGAAATCTATCCGCCGCGACGGCTGGACACCGGAGCGCAGGGAGCAGTTTCTCGACCTTCTCGCCGCCGGGGCCGACGTGCGCCTGGCTTGCGCGAGAGTGGCGTTGTCGCGTGAGGGCGCGTACCGCTTGCGCCAGCGCGATCCCGCGTTCGCGCGCGAATGGCGCGCGGCGCTGCAGACGGCGCGCATTTGCGCCGAGGATGCGTTTCTGGCGCTGCTGCCGGAAAGGCTGCGCAGGGCCATGGCGGACCTGCCCGGCGAGTGTGACCTTCACGGTGCCGGAGGGACTTCTCAGGATACCGTCAGTTTTACCAATCGGGTGTGAACTTTGCGGTGCGGGGAGAGATAGGCGGTCCGCTCAGTTCGGATCGGCGTTGGTCCATCCATCGCGCCCGCCATAGGGCACCAGCACGAAGGGGAACGCCTCCACATCGACGATCTTGCCGTCGCGGATGGCGAAGGTTTCCATCGTCGTGAGGTTGGTGGTCATGCTGGCGCCGCCGCCCGGAGGCGGAGCGGGAGGCTGGCCGTCGGTGTGGCGCAAGCCGTCGTGGACGAAGAACGGGAAGGTCGCGACGGTGCCCTTCTGCTGATCGATCACCAGCGCGCGGTGCGGCCAGATGCGCTTGATGCCGTTGAACACGCCGGCGTCGATCTGCTGCTTGCAGGTCATCGTCGAAAGCTTGCTGAACAGGCGGCCGCTCTCGGTGCCGAGATCGGGCAAGGCCGGAGAAGGCGCGGCGCGGCCGGGCTTCTTGTTGTTGACCGTCTGGTAGCCTTGTTCGTGCCGCACGCATTCGTCGGCGAACGGGGCGATGGAACCGTCCTCCCCGGTGAGCGCGTCGAAGTAGCTTTCGGCGGCATATTGCAGGTAATCGCGGCTTTCTTGCTTCGCCTTCGGCACGTCGTTGACGTAGTTCGGGCGCGGGGTTTGCAGCAGTTCCATCGCTTCCGGAGCGACGTCGCGGTCGTAATCCTGCTCGATCTCGGTGATCATCCGCCGCTCGATCTTGAGGCGGATCGCCACCAGCGCCGGGCGGCCGTCCACCTTGAGCACGGTCTGGAAGGCGACCTGGCCGTTGACCGGATCGGCCACGGTGATCCTGAACGGCGTCGGTTCGATCCTGGCGCGCCAGAGCAGGCCGATGCCGGGCTCGATGTGGCCGGTGTTCTCGGTGGCGATGACGCCTTCGGCGTAAGGCACCGCGGCCTGGTCCTTGGTCTGCAAGGCCTTGAGGTAGCTCTCGCCGATATCGACCAGGCACTGCCGGTCGCACGGGCGGACGTTCGCCGGGTTCCACGGCTGCTTGTACCAGGGCTTGGCGCCCTGCGCTCCGGCGGGTGCGGCCAATGCGAGCGCGCTGATGGCGAGCGCCGCGACCGAGTTCCTCATGTCAAGGCGCCTCGTTGTAGATCGGGCTGCCGACCAGTCCTGGAATCAGTTCGAGCGCGACGGCCTCGCGCGCCTTGTCCTCGCCCAGCGCGCGGCGGATGGCGGCGAAGCGCTCCTCCACTCCGGCGCGGAATTCCGGCGCGGTGAAAATGTAGAGGGCGTTGTCGCGGATGCCCTGCAGCACCAGCTCGCCGGCCTCCTCCGGCGTGGCGGTGAGGCTGGCGAGCTGGGCGCGTTGCTCGTCGGTGAAGTTGAAGCCCGGCGGCGGACCGCCCGGGGCCTCCGCTTCCGTCGCGAACCGCTTCGGCCGCGTCGCCTCGTAGTCGCGGATGTTGGTCCTGACCCCGCCGGGGCAGAAGGCGGAGACGCCGATCCCTTCCGGCGCGAGCTCCGCCCGCAGCGCCTCGGAGAAGCCGACGACGGCGAACTTGGTGGTCACGTAGATGCCCGCCTGGCTGTATTGCAGCACCCCGGCCATGCTCGCGGTGTTGACCACGTGCCCGCCCTCGCCATGCGCGCGGATCTTCGGCAGCACCGCCTTCACGCCGTTGAACACGGAATTGAGATTGATGTCGATCGCCCAGTCCCAGTCGGCCTCGCTCGCCTTGCCGATCGGCTTGAGCAGCCCGATCCCGGCGTTGTTGCACAGCACGTGGAGCTTGCCGAACATCGCCTCGGCCTCCTCGGCGGCGGCGGCGAATGCTTCCCGGTCGGTGACGTCGAGCCGGAGGAAGCGCACCCGCTCGGCCAGGCCCTCGTCGGCGATCGCGTCGTGAGCGGCGGCGATGTGATCCTCGCGGATGTCGGCCGCGACGACGTTCATCCCCGCCCAGGCGAACACCTTGGCCATGCCGAGGCCGATGCCGCTGGCGCCGCCGGTGACGAAGGCGGTCTTGCCGGAGACGTCTTTCATGGGCCGTCCCTTCCGAGCGCGTCGGCGATGGCTTTCGCCTCGGCGGTCATCTTCGCGCGGCGCTCCTCGCCGGTGCGGCGGCGCTCGTCCATCTCGAACTCGGTGGGGAAGGCGGCCAGCATCTCGTCGAAGTAGGCCTTGACCTCGGGCACGAACTCGCCGTGCGGAAAGATATACGGCCGGTTGTCCTCGATAGCCCTCGCGACGATCTCGCCGACCTGTGCCGGATCGATGCCGCCGTCCACCGTATCGCGAAGCTCGGCAGCCGCATCGCCTTGCTCGTGCTCCGTCCGGTAGAGATCGCCCGCGGTCATCGCCCGCGTCCGCACCAGGCCTGGGCAGAGGACCGAGACGCCGATGCCGTAAGGCGCCAGCGCCAGGCGCAGCGCGTCGCTCATCCCGCGCACCGCGAACTTGCTGGTGGCGTAGATGCCGGCGAAGGAGGGCACGGGGATCATCCCGGCCATCGAGCTGGTGTTGACGATGTGCCCGCCCTCGCCGTGGGCCCTCATGCCGGGCAGGAACTCGACCAGGCCGTTGACCGTGCCGCCCAGGTTGACGTTCAGCACATAGTCCCAGTCGGCGTAGCTCGCATCCTCGATCGGATTGCGCTGGCTGACGCCGACGTTGTTGCACAGCACGTGGACGCTGCCGAACACCTCCGTCGTCTCCCGCGCCGCCTCGCGCATCGCCGCCCGGTCGGACACGTCGAGGCGGATGCAGTGCAGGCGGTTGCTCGATCCGAGAAGTCCGCGCGCCTCGTCGAGATGGGCTTGCAACAGGTCGCCGATCACGACCTTCATGCCCCGCGCCAGAAACGCCCGCGCCATGCCGAGCCCGATCCCGCTCGCGCCGCCGGTTATGAATGCCGTCTTGCCTGCAAACTCGCGCATCGCTCCTCCCGCCGCTATCCTAATGGCAAAAAGCTTTTTGACACCAGCAAAATTGCATTAGAATGAGGATCGAAACGGGGAAGGGCCGATGAGCGACGCGGAAGTGGTGGCGAAATCCAGCAGGAGCGGGCTTTCCGCTCTCGTTTCGATGCGGATGATCCGGCTGTTCGTGATGCTCCGCAAGAGCGGCATCCTGGCGCAGCGCCGGCAATTCGGACTGTCGGAAACCGAGTGGCGCATCATGACCCAACTCGGTGAAACGGCCTCGCTGTCGCTCAACAGGCTCGCCGATGCCATGCTGCAGGATCGCGGGCAACTGAGCCGGGCCGTCAAGTCCATGGTCGAGCGCGGGCTGCTGACGCGCGAGCGCAAGCCGGGTGGGCCCGAGGTCGAGATAGACCTCAGCGAAGAGGGCCGGGCGATCTATGCGCGCATGGTCGAATGGGTGCATGAACGCGATAAGACCTTGACCGCTGGCATCCCGCCGGAAGACGTGGCGACCGTCTGGCGCGTGCTCGGCAAGATGATGGAGCATGCACAGGCGATGGTCGATGAAGAGCAGAGGCTCGGCGGCTGATGCTGGCGCTCCATCATTTCGGGCCGGTCGCCAATTCGCTGACCCCGCTGTTGTGCCTGCTCGAGAAGGGGCTGGAGTTCGACAACCGTTTGCTCGACAGCCGGAAGTGGGAGCATCACGATCCGGCATTCCGCGCGATCAACCCCGAAGGCATGGTCCCGGTTCTGCTGCATGACGGGCGCGTCGTGCGCGAATCCACCGTCATCAACGAGTACCTCGAAGACGTCTTCCCGGAGCAGCCGCTGCGCCCGGCCGATCCCTGGCTGCGCGCCGAGATGCGCGTGCTGACGAAATATGTCGATGAATACTTCTGCCCGGCGCTGACGGTAATCGGCGCTCATGGCGCCACGCCGTTCGCCTCCAAGATCGACAAGGGCGAGATGGCCGCGCGGCTGGCCAACATGCCGAACGAGGAAGTCCGCCGCAAATGGGCCACGGTGTCCGAGACCGGCTACTCCGGCGAGGAACTGGCCGACGCGCGTCGCCGGCTCGGCAATTGCATCGCCAAGCTCGAAAGCTTGCTGGCCGGCGGCGGCCCCTGGCTGCTCGGCGATGAATTCACGCTGGCCGACATCAAGTGGTATTCGATGGCGCCCGCCTTGCCGCGGGTGATGCCCGATGCCTGCAATCCGGATGCGACCCCGGCGATCGCCGGTTGGCTGGAACGGATGGCCTCGCGCCCTGCCGTTATCGCCCTTGCGGAGTACGCGCCCCCGCGGTGATCATCGACGAACCGCCGCTGGCGGCCTGCGAACTTCGGTTGCAATCAAGCTCTAGTGTATTAAATCGCCAATACACAAACCTCCGAGGGATCGGGCGGCGTGCGAAGAAATGTTACAAACAGGCTCTTGATAGGAAATTAGCTAATCAGCTAAATATCAGCGGACTGTTGGGGAGGGCCGTGACCACATTCGATCGCCATCGCATGGCCAGGGCGCGGCTTCTCGCGCTGCCGCTGGTGCTTGCCGCCGCCGGCTGCGCGCGCCCCGACCTTGCGTCGCCGGTATCCGGCGTTCCAGTCCCGCAACAGTGGGCGGAGACAGGCACGGCGCCGTTGGCAAGCGATGTCAGCGAATACTGGAAACAGCTCGACGATCCGCTGCTGACACAATTCGTCGAGCAGGCGCTGACGAACAACCTCGATCTCGCGCAAAGCGCTGCCCGGCTGGAGCAGGCGCGGGCGCAGCTCGCCCAGGCGCGCGCGGGGTTCTTCCCGCAGATCAACGGGAGCGCCGGCGCCAGCAAGGACATCGGCGACTTCGCGCAAAAGAAGGTCGGCTTCAATCTCGGCGCCGACGCCAGTTGGGAAGCCGACTTGTTCGGCCAGTTATCGGGCAATGTCGCCGCCTCGCGCGCCGATCTTGCTGCGGCGGGCTATTCGCTGGCCGACTTGCAGCGGGTGATCGCCGGCCAGGTCGCGCTGACCACGATTCAGGCGCGGGCCACGGCGCTGCAACTGGCGATTGCCCGCGACACGCTCAAGTACCAGGACGACAACCTGCAGATCGCCCGCTGGCGGGTGCAGGCCGGGCTCGTCTCGAGCCTCGACGTCGAGCAGGCGCGCAGCCAGCGCGCCGCGACCGCTGCGACCATCCCGCTGCTTGAAAGCAGCCTGGCGGCGAGCGCCAACGCGCTCTCGACCTTGATGGGCGAGCCGCCGGGGCGGGTGCTCGGCCTGCTGCAAGGCTCCGAGCTGATGCCCACCCCCCCTGCCGATGGCGGCCTGGGAGCGCCGGCCGAAGTGCTCCGCCGCCGGCCCGACGTGCGCGGGGCCGAGGAAACGCTGATCGCCAACGGCGCCCGCGTCGGCGTGGCCCGCGCCCAGCTCTTTCCGCTGCTGCGCCTGACCGGCAACATCAGCACCACCTCGACCGCGATCGGCAGCCTGTTCGATGTGATCACGGGAGGCCTGTTCGCCACTGTCAGCCAGCTCATCTTCGACGGCGGCCGCACCCGCGCGCAAGTGCGCAGCGCCGAGGCCGCGGCCCAAGGCTCGCTTGCGGCCTGGCGGGGGTCGATCCTGTCGGCGCTGGAAGAAGTCGAGAGCGCCGCTGTCGATCTCAAGTCGGCGCGCGAACGGGTCACGATTCAGAACGAAGCGCTCGACGCCGCGAACAACGCGGCGATCCTTGCGCGCAGCCAGTATCAGGCGGGTCTGACCGATTTCCGCGATCTGCTCACCGCCGAAAACCAGTTGCTGTCCGCCCGCAACGCGGTGGCTTCGGCCGAAGCCGACCGCGCCAGCGCCTTCGTGCGGCTGACGCAAGCGCTCGGCGGCGGCTGGTCGCCAGCCGCGCTCCCCATTCCCTCGAACGATAGGCTCGAGCCATGAACGACATCGCCACTCCGGAACCCGAGCGGATCGACGAATTCCTCGGCACCACGACCCGCCCGCGCTGGCGGCGCTGGGCGAAATACTGGATCCCGGCGGCGATCGTGCTGGCGCTGCTGGTCGTGGTCCTCGCTTCGCGCGGGAACAACAAGCCGGATTACATCACCGAGCCGGTGGCGCGGCACGCGCTGGACATTTCCGTCACCGCCACCGGCAACCTGCGCCCGACCAACCAGGTCCAGGTCGGCTCGGAAGTGTCCGGCCGGATCGACCGGGTGCTGGTCGATGTCAACGATCGCGTCTCCAAGGGGCAGGTCCTGGCGCAGATCAACACCGATGTGATCGAAGACCAGATCAAGCAAGCGCAGGCGAACCTCAATTCGGCGCGAGCGTCAGTCGCCCAGGCGGGCGCGACGCTGAACGTCGACAGTGCCCAGCTCGCAAGATTGCAGGAAGTCTATCGCCTGTCGGGCGGGAAGGTCCCGTCGAAGACCGAACTCGAAACCGCCGAGGCGAACGTCAAGCGCGACCAGGCCTCGGTCGCGTCCGCCCAGGCCAACGTGGCTTCGTCGCAGGCGGCCCTGTCGTCCTCCATCACCAACCGCGATCGCGCGGTGATCCGCTCGCCCGTCTCGGGCGTGGTGCTCGCGCGTCAGGTCGAGCCAGGCCAGACGGTCGCCGCTTCGTTCAACACGCCGACGCTGTTCGTGCTCGCCGAGGATCTTTCGACGATGCAGTTGCGCGTCAATGTCGATGAGGCCGATGTCGGACAGGTTCATCCCGGGCAGAAGGCGAGCTTCACCGTGGACGCCTATCCGGGCCGGGCGTTCCCGGCGGCCGTCGAACGGATCGATCTCGCCTCGACCAACACGGCTTCGACCGCGGCGGCGGGCACGAGCGCGACCGCGACGACCGGCCAGTCCAACTCGGTGGTCAATTACGAGGCGCGGCTGGCGGTCGCCAATTCCGACGGGCTGCTGCGGCCGGGCATGACCGCCACGGCGACGATCGCCACGGAAAGGACCCCGGTCAGCCTGCTCGTTCCCAACGGCGCGCTTCGTTTCAATCCCGCGGAAGCGAACAAGCCGCAGGCCGGGGCCGGGCTCGATGTCCAGGTAGGCCTGCAGCAGGAAGAGCAGAAGGCGACCATCGGCGTCGGCAGCAAGCAGCAGGTCTATGTGCTCAAGGAAGACGGCACGCTGGAGAAGATCGATGTCGTCGTGGGCCGGAGCAACGGCCGGCTGACGGCGGTTTCGTCCAGCAAGCTCAAGCCGGGCATGAAGGTCGTCACCGGTATCAAGGCCAAGGCCAAGAAGTGAGCTGACCCGTGACCGGCGAACCGCTCATCGATCTGAAGGGGATCACCAAGACCTATGGTCAGGGCACCGCGGCGTTTCAGGCCTTGAAAGGCATCGACTTGTCGATCGCGCATGGCGAGTTCGGCGCGATCATGGGCGCTTCGGGCTCCGGCAAGTCGACGATGATGAACATTCTCGGCTGCCTCGATACGCCGACCTCGGGCATCTACAGCTTCAAGGGCGTGGAAGTGCAGGCGCTGACCAAGGATCAGCGCTCGCTTCTGCGGCGCAAGTACCTCGGCTTCGTCTTCCAGGGCTTCAACCTGCTCGCCCGCACCAGTGCGCTCGAGAATGTCGAACTGCCCCTGCTCTATCGCGGCGAGAAGAAGGCCGTGCGGCGCGAAGCGGCGATGAAGGCGCTCGATCTGGTCGGGCTCGGTCCTTGGGCCGACCACACGCCGGCCGAGCTCTCGGGCGGCCAGCAGCAGCGCGTCGCCATCGCTCGCGCGCTGGTCACCGAACCGGAAGTGCTGCTGGCGGACGAGCCGACGGGCAACCTCGACAGCGAACGCTCGATCGAGATCATGGAACTGCTGACGGAGCTCAATCGTGACGGGATCACCATCCTGCTCGTCACGCATGAGCCCGACATGGCCGCCTATGCCCGCACGATCGTGCATTTCCGCGACGGCCTCATCGAGCGGACCGAGCGCGGCCACCGATCCGGCGCGGCGGTGACCGCCTGATGTTCGGCGCCACGCTCCTCCTCGCCATGCGGCAGATCCGCCGCCACCTGCTGCGCTCCAGCCTGACGACCATCGGCATCATCATCGGCGTCGCCGCGGTGATCACCATGGTCACGCTGGGCAATGGCCTGACCGCCTCGATCCAGAAGCAGATCGCGGCGCTGGGCTCCGACGTGCTGATCGCCTTCCCGCAGCAGACCGACGACAGCCGGCAGCCGCGGCCGTTCAAGCAGGACGATGTGATTGCCGTCCGCGAACAGCTTGCCGGCGTGAAGTCGGTCGCCGGGGAGGTGAACAAGAATATCCACGCGTTCCATAACGGCCAGAGCTGGAATTCGAAGGTCGAAGGCGTGAGCAACGCCTTTATGGATGCTCGCGGGATCGGCATGGACCAAGGCCGCCGCTTCACTCCCGCGGAGGAGGAATCCGGCGCCAACGTCTGCATCATCGGCCCGAAAGTCCTGCAGGAAATCTTCGTCGCCGATGTCAGCCCGCTGGGCGAGCAAATGCGGCTCGACGACGTTTCCTGCACCGTGATCGGGGTGTTCGCCAGCCGCGCTCAGGGCGGCAACAACCAGGATGACGACAATTCGGTGTTCATGCCACTCAAGAACGTCCAGCGGCGGTTCACCGGCGCGGATACGATCGGCTACATCGTCATCTCGTACGATCCGGCCTATTCGGGCACGGTTATCCAGCAATCGCTGATCGACTTGCTGCGCGAGCGCCACCGCTTGCAGCCGGGCGAGCCGAACGATTTCAACATCATCGATTCCGCGGCGCTCAACGAAACGGTCGGCAGCGTCGTCGCCCGGCTCACGGTCGCCGTCGCGGCGATCGCCGGGATCAGCCTGCTGGTCGGCGGCGTCGGCATCATGAACATCATGCTCGTTTCGGTGACAGAGCGCACGCGCGAGATCGGTATCCGCCTCGCCATCGGCGCGCTGGCCCGCGAAGTGCGGCTGCAGTTCCTCACCGAAGCCGTGGTGCTATGCTGCTTCGGCGGCCTGATCGGCATCCTGCTGGCGTTCGGCCTCTCGTTCGGCCTGGCGAAAGCCATCGACGTGCCGTTCGTCTTCAGCCTGCCGGTGAATGTAATCAGCTTCCTCTTTTCGGCGCTGATGGGCGTCATCTTCGGCTACTACCCGGCGCGGCGTGCTTCGCGCCTCGACCCGATCGAGGCCCTGCGGCACGAATAGGCGCCCGGCCGCTCAGGCGACAAGAGTGCCCATCTCGTCAACGGAATCGAGCACCGAGACGTCGAAATCGGGACCGCCGACATCGACGCCGAACTCCGCTTCGATCGACATGATCAGATTGGTGGCGGCCATCGAATCCAGGCGGCCGCTCAGGAACAGGGACTCGGTGTCAGAAAAGGGCTGGGAATCCCCGCGCTCGGTAAGAAGCCCGGCGACGATGGCGCGGAGCCGTTCATGCTGATCTGGCGACACGTTATACTCCTACGAGATTGAAGAGATAGGCGAAGCGGGTGGAGAGCTCGACGCCATGCCTCAGGTCGTCGAACACCTCGAGCGTGCAGAAGAAGAGGATCACCGTCAGGCGAGGCAGCACTTCGTAGCGCAGGAAGCCGTCCTCCGGTTTCGGCCGCGCGTTGGTCAATTGCGAAATGATGATCCCGGCGGAGAGAACTGCCGTGTAGATGACGTAAGACTGCAGGCCGTAAAGGACATCGACGAGGCCATGCTGCGGAACATCCCCCAGCAGGTACAGGAAATGGTAGAGGACGTTGCCCACGCCCGCCGCGCAGAATGTGGCGAAGGCCACCCGTAGCCTGGGGCTCTTCTTGAAGAACCGCGTGAAGGCCGGGTAGAAAAAGAAATCGACGAGGATTTCTTTGAAATAATAGTAATACCGGTTCCAGAACTCGGCCAGCGTACGCGAGGCGAACGGCTTGGCGGTGTTCCGCGGGATGCCGAAGCCGGCCAGCCTGATCATGGCGACGATGATGTGACCGGTCGCCGCGAGATACATGATCTTGATGAACAAGGTCGTCAGGAGGATGGCCCAGCCGATGTGCGGTTCGACCGCGTGACCGTGCGCCTGGGCGATCAGGGCGTCGTGCAGCTTGGGGATGCCGAGCTCGCCGTTGACGAATGTTTCGATGCGGACATTCGCCTTCTGCAGGATCAGCGCCCAGACGAGGAGCTTGAGCGCCTTCAGCCGTGTGGCGGCAAGCGTCGCCGCATCCTGCGCTTCGAACTTGCGGAGAAAGCCCACGCCCTTGCCGATCGGCGCCAGATAGCCGCCGGGAAACGGGCGGAGATATCCGATGTGAAGCTCCGGCGGCGCTCTTCCTTTGGTCTTCAGGTTCGCGAAGGCATAGGCGAGCGGCCAGAAACTCGACGCATAGATTCCGATGAAGGTCCACAAGGTCGCGGACGCCGGTACCGATAGCGGCAGGCTTGTCGCCACGGCTACAAGAGCGGCCATCGCGGCGAATTGAGCCATGAGCGGCCGCCGGCCCATCGGATTGCCGGGGAACCTCTCTTGCAGGCTGAGAGCGGCCCAGCAGGCCAGAAGGAAAGCCGCGGCGACCGTTGCGATCTGCAACTGAGGATCGATCCCGCCGAACCCGACCTGCGCGAACCAGCCGGTCGCCTGCTCTTCGAAAGTCCGGTCGCGGAACGGCTGCGCCAGGAGCGACAATATGCCGGCGATGCCGACGACCTGCATTCGCCTTTGCGGAAACAGCAGGCAGGCCGTCAGCGCCACCATTACGACCGCGATCTGCGTCGTGCTCAGCCAGCATCGCGTCAGCAGGCCGAAGAAAACGAGGTGCAG
>Ga0164242_10008679_pt1 | contig 11017 bp, 9 predicted proteins | sample OricomgcompostMG_FD_108783 | JGI IMG/M metagenome (GOLD analysis project Ga0164242, IMG submission 108783) | Miracle-Growth compost microbial communities from Emeryville, California, USA - Original compost - Miracle growth compost (MG) ...
CGACGTGGCGTACCGCTACTTCGCGACGCCGCGGCGCAAGTTCATCATCGCCGACACCCCGGGGCACATCCAGTACACCCGCAACATGGTCACGGGTGCCTCGACCGCCGACGTCGCGCTGATCCTGATCGACGCGCGCAACGGTGTGCTCGAGCAGTCGCGCCGCCACGCGTTCCTCGCGTCGCTGCTCGGCATCCCGCACCTCGTGCTGTGCGTCAACAAGATGGACCTCGTCGACTACTCCGAGGCCCGCTTCAACGAGATCCGCAACGAGTTCCGCTCGTTCGCGATGAAGCTCGAGGTCGCCGACCTGACGTTCATCCCGATGTCCGCGCTGACCGGCGACAACGTGGTGTCCCGCAGCGCCGCGATGCCGTGGTACGAGGGCTCCTCGCTGCTGCGCCAGCTCGAGGAGATCCACGTCGCCTCCGACCGCAACCTCATCGACGCGCGGCTGCCCGTCCAGTACGTCATCCGCCCGCAGCAGGCCGACTACCACGACTTCCGCGGCTACGCGGGCACGGTCGCCGGTGGTGTCTTCAAGCCGGGCGACGAGGTCGTCGTCCTGCCCTCGGGGTTCAGCACGACCGTCACCAACGTGTGGGGCCCCGGCGGCAAGAAGATCACTGAGGGCTTCACCGGCCAGGCGGTCACCATCGAGCTGTCCGACGACATCGACATCGCGCGCGGCGACATGATCGCCCGTCCGAACAACCGGCCGACGATCGGCCAGGACGTCGACGCGATGCTGTGCTGGCTGACGTCCGACACCTCGCTGAACCCCGACGCGACGTACACGATCCAGCACACGACGCGGTCGACCCGGGCGTCGGTGAAGGACATCGAGTACCGCCTCGACGTCAACACGCTGCACCGTGACGAGAACGCGAACAGCCTGAGCCTGAACGAGATCGGCCGGGTGCGGCTGCGCACGCAGCGCCCGCTGCTGTTCGACGCGTACCGCCGCAACCGCGACACCGGCGCGTTCATCCTGATCGACGAGGCGACGAACAACACCGTCGCCGCGGGCATGATCATCGGCGCGAGCCAGAACGATGCGCACATCGTGTGGCACAGCGGCGCGGTCACCCGTGAGCAGCGTGCGTCCAAGGGCGTCACCGTGTGGTTCACCGGGCTCTCGGGTTCCGGGAAGTCCAGCGTGGCTGTAGAGGTTGAGCGTCGCCTGGTCGGCTCGGGACGCCCCGCGTACGTCCTCGATGGCGACAACCTGCGTCACGGCCTCAACGCGAATCTCGGATTCAGCCCCGAGGACCGCGCCGAGAACGTCCGGCGCACGGCTGCCGTCGCGCAGCTGATGTCCGACGCCGGCGTGGTCACGCTGGTTTCGCTCGTCAGCCCGTACCGGGCCGATCGCGACGCTGCGCGGGCCGCGCACCAGGAGGCCGGCATCCCGTTCCTCGAGGTCTTCGTCGACACCCCGCTCGAGGTCGCCGAGCAGCGCGACCCGAAGGGTCTCTACGCGAAGGCCCGCGCGGGCGAGATCCCGGACTTCACCGGCATCAGCGCGCCGTACGAGGCTCCGCTCTCGCCGGAGCTGCTGCTGCGCCCGACCGACGGTGACGTCGACGCGCTCGCCTCGATCGTGATCGACCGCATCGAAGCACTCTCGTGAGCGACGCCTGCGGAGCGAACAGGTGTCATCGTGGCGGCCTTCGGCGACCGGACCGGACGCAGTGAGGGAAGGTCGAGCATGACCCATTCGGATCACGAGCTGGCGGCGCGGCTGGCCGAACTCGCTGGTCGCCGGCTGCTCGAGATCCGTGCGACGTCCGGGCTCGAGGGCAAGGAGCTCGGCAAGCGCGGCGACCACGACTCGAACGAGTTGCTGCTCGCCGAGCTGGCCGCTGAGCGCCCGGACGACGCGGTGCTGTCGGAGGAGTCGGTCGACTCCCCCGCGCGGCTCTCGGCCGACCGGGTCTGGATCATCGACCCGCTCGACGGCACCCGCGAGTACGGCATGCCCGGCCGCGACGACTGGGCCGTGCACGTCGCGCTGTGGCAGCGGGGCCAGGACGCTCCGGCCATCACCGCCGCCGCGGTCGCGCAGCCCTCGCTCGACACGGTGTACGCGACCCACTCGGTCAAGCTCGGCAGTGCGGGCGCGCGCAGCGAGATCGTCGTGCTGGTGAGCGACAGCCGCCCGCCGGCGTTCGCGGCCGACGCGGCTGCGGCGATCGGTGGCGTCGTGCGCCCGATGGGCTCGGCGGGCGCGAAGGCGATGGCGGTGGTGCGCGGCGACGCGGACGCGTACGTCCACGCCGGCGGCCAGTGGGAGTGGGACTCCGCCGCGCCGGTCGGCGTCGCGCTCGCCGCGGGGCTGCACGCGTCGCGCGTCGACGGGTCGCCGCTGGTCTACAACGAGGCGCACCCGTACCTGCCCGACCTGCTGATCTGCCGTCCGGAGTTCGCGACCCCGCTGCTCGACGCGATCCGGGACGCCCTTCCGCACAGCGAGTGACACCTCCTACGGTGGATGGAAGATGCCGTCCCGACCGAGCGAGGTAGCCCGCCGATGACCGACCCCCACGATGTCGATCCGGAGGTCGCGGCCGATGTCAGCCGCGACGAGCTCGAGCAGCGTGAGGTCGACCTGACGCCGGAGCTCGTCCGGGAGATCCCGGTCGAGGCGGACGAGGCCGACGTCACCGAGCAGCGCCTGGACGTGCCCGAGGACGACGAGGACGCCTACCGCTGACCGTCGGCGGACGCGCTCAGGCGACCACGCGCAGCGTCGACGAGCCGTCCGGGAGGCGGCGCACCTCGATGCGTTCGGCGATGCGGTGCTTGAGCTCGCTGACGTGGCTGACGATGCCGACGGTGCGTCCGCGCACGCGCAGCTCGTCGATGACGTCCATGACCTGGTCGAGGGTGTCCGGGTCGAGGCTGCCGAAGCCCTCGTCGATGAACAGCGTGTCCAGGTCGACGCCGCCGGCCTCGGCGCGCACGACGTCGGCGAGGCCGAGCGCGAGTGCCAGCGAGGTGTAGAACGTCTCGCCGCCGGACAGGGACCGTGCGCTGCGCTCCTCGCCGGTATGCCGGTCGAGCACGCGCAGGGTGAGCCCGGCGCGCTCGTTGCGGGCGGTGCCCTCGTCGACGCGGACCAGTTCGTAGCGTCCGCTGGACATCCCGGCGAGGCGGACGTTCGCGGCGGCGACCACCTGCTCGAACCACTGCCGCAGCACGTACGTGGTGAGCGCGACCCGCCGCTGCCCGGTCATGCCCTTCGCGAGCTTGGCGAGGTAGACGACCGGGCCGGCTTCGGCGTCGACCTCGGCGTGCACGCGGCGGGCCTCGTCCAGGTCGGCCCGGGTCGCCGCGAACCGGGCGGCGGCTTCGGCCGCGCGTGCTGCCCGGACAGCGGCCTCCTTGGCAGCTCGCTCGGCCCGGGTTCGGGACGCGTCGGCCTCGGCAGCGGCCCGGACGAGCTCGTCGACCGTGGCGAGGTCCACCTGGTCGAGCCCGGCGAAGTCCGGGCTCTGGACGGCGGCCGCGAGCCGGATCGCCTCGTCGTGCCACGCCTGGGTCAGCGTGCGCAGCTCGGCCATCTGGTCGCGGTCGAGCACGGCGGCGCGCGCCGCGACGATATCGGCGAAGCCGTCGGCGGTGGCTGCGGCGCCGGCACGAGCCGCCGCAGCCTCGCGGGCGCTGAGCGCCGCGGCCACGGCACCGACGAGTTCGGCGGTTGCGAGCGCCGCCTCGGCGTCCGCGCGCAGCGCCTGCTGCCGAGCAGCGACGGACGGGTATCCGTCCGCGGCCGCGGCCAGCGCGGACTCCAGTTCCGCGACCGCCGACTCGGCGGAGCGCAGTGTCGCGCGCGTGTCGGCCAGCGCCTCGTCGGACGAGCGCTGGGCGTCGGCGAGCGCTTCGGTCTCACGCTCGAGTTCAGCCTCGGACTGCTGCAGCTCGATCAGGCTGGACTCGGCCTGCCGGGCCGCCGCGATCTCGAGGTCGAGTGCCTCGAGCTCGGCCGCCGACTCTGCCGCCGGCGCGACCCGGCCGTCGTCGCCCGCGGCCACCGCGGCGAGCGCGGCCGCGCGCTCGTTGACGGCGGCGAGGTCGTCACGGGCCTGATCACGAGCCGCCGTCGCGGCGAGGCGCGCCCGGTCGGCGGCGGCGACGTCGTCGGCCGTCGCGACACCCGGGACGGCCGCGGCCGGCCGCGGGTGCTCGAGCGACCCGCACACCGCGCACGCGGCACCGTCGGCGAGCGTCGCGGCGATCTCGGCTGCCATGTTCGCGAGCCGCTCGGCGGACACCCGGGTGTACGCGTCGACCGCCGCGGACAGCGCGTCGACGGTCTCGTCGTAGCGGCGAGCGATGACGGTCCGCCGGGACTCGACCTCGGCGAGTTCGCGGGTGGCGTCGAGGCGGCGGACGAGCTGGGCACGCGCCTGGTCGTGGCCCGCGGTGCCGGCGGCCGCGAGGGTCGCCGCGTCGAGCTGGGCGCGCACCTGCTGACGACGGGCCGGCAGCTCAGCGGCACGGACGGCGAGCCGCTGCGACTCGGCCTCGGCCGCCGCGACCGCGCGCCGCGCAGCGGCCACGTCGTCGCGCAACTGCGCGGCCGCGGCCTCCCGCTCGACGAGCGGCTGCAGTTCGGCGGCGGCGCGCGCGGCCTGGTCGGCGGCCTCGGTCAGCTCAGCGCGTCCGACCCCGTCGTGCCACTGCGGTGCGGAGTCGTCGGGAAGAGCGGCGGTCGCGGCCGCTAGGTCGGACTCGGCAGCGTCCAGGACGTCCAGCAGCGGGCCGACCGTCGCGGCCCGCTCGGCAGCGGCGAGCACGGTGGCGGCCTGCTCGACCTGATCGCGCGTCGCCTCGTGCGCGCGCAGCGCCGCGGTGGCGATGCGGTAGCGCTCGATCCGGTCGGCCGCCGACGCGGCAAGGGCCGCGGCACGGTCGGCCTCGGCGAGCTCGCGCGCGGCCACCTCGGCCCGGGTCGCTTCGTCGGCGACGATCGCGGCCAGCCGTTCGGCCAGACCGTCCAGCGCCGCGTCGAGTTCGCCGGAATCCAGCGCCGCCAGCTCGTCCTGCTGCTGCGCGTCGAGCCCGGCCGCCTCTCCTGCTGCCGCGATGCGGCGCCGGACCAGGCGCTCGGACTCCTCCAGCCCGCGGCTGACCTCCTGGCGGCGCCGGTCGAGCTCGTCGGTGACCCGGTCGTAGAACTGGGTACCGAACAGCTTCGTCAGCAGCGCCCGCCGCTCGTCGTCGGACGCCCGCAGGAACGTCATGAACTCGCCCTGCGGCAGCAGCACGACCTGGGTGAACTGATCGCGGGTCAGGCCGATGTCGTCGGCGAGCATCTCGCCCACCTCGGCCTTGTTCGACGACCGGCTCACCCATCGCCCGTCCTCGAAGCGTTCGAGGTGCACCTGGGCGTGCTCGGTCGTCATGCCCTCGCCGCGTCGCTTGGGGCGCTGGAACTCCGGCGAACGGGTGACCCGCTGACGCACGCCGCGCAGCGAGAACTCCAGGACGACCTCGGGGGCGACGCCGGGCTCGGCGAAGTGCGAGTGCAGCCGGCCGTCACCGGCGCGGTCGCCGGGGCCGTAGAGCGCGAACGTGACCGCGTCGAGCACCGTGCTCTTGCCGGCGCCGGTCGGCCCGTCCAGCAGGAACAGCCCGCCCGAGCCGACGTGCTCGAAGTCGACCACCTGCTCGCCGGCGAACGGGCCGAACGCCCGCAGCCGCAGCGTGTGCAGCCTCATGCCGTCAGCTCCGCGCGGCGCACCGCCTCGACCGCCGCGCTCAGCGCATCGCGCTGCCGGCCGTCGGGGTAGGTCGAGTCGACCCATTCGACGAACAGCGCGCAGATCTCGACCGGGTCGGACTGCCCGCGCAGCCGGGCCAGGTCGGCGCTCGCCTCGACCGGCACGGTGTCCGGTCGGAAGTCGAGCAGCAGGGTGTGCGGCCACCGCTCCCGCAGCCGTTCCATCGGCGCGTGCGGGCGCTGCGGGTCGGTCAGCACCGCCTTGACCCATGCCTCGGCCGGGGGGCCGTCCGGCGCCGCCAGCAGCTCGTCCAGCCGACCCCGGATCTCGTGCAGCGGACGCGCGACCGGCGTCGGCACCAGCTCGACCGCACCGCTGTCGAGATCGACCAGCGTGATCGACTTCGTGTGGTTGCGCTCGGAGAAGGAGAACGCGAGCGGCGACCCGGAGTAGCGCGCGTTGGGCGCGACCTGCTGCGCGCCGTGCAGGTGGCCCAGCGCGACGTAGTCGATGCCGGCGAACACGTCCGCAGGGGCGTCGCCGATGCCGCCGACCCGGATGTCGCGCTCGGACTCCGACGCGGCGCCGCCGGTGACGAACGCGTGCGCGAGGACGACCGTCTTCGCGACCCCTCGCGCCGCCGCGTCGGCGGTGATGCGGCCCGCCGCCGCGCGCAGCACCGACTCGTGCGATCGCTCGGCGCCCAGGTCGTCCATCACCGCGTCTGGAAGCAGGTACGGGATGCCGTAGATCGCGACGTCGCCGACCAGCACCGGGACGTCCAGGTCGGCGACGCGGCAGCGCAGATGGATGCCCGCCGCGCCGGCCAGTTCGCCACCGAAGCCGAGCCGGATCGCGGAGTCGTGGTTGCCGCTGGTCAGCACGACCGGGATGCGGGCGCGCGCGAACGCGGCCAGTGCTTCGTCCAGCACCGCCACGGCGTCGGTCGGCGGGACGGCGCGGTCGTACACGTCCCCGGCCACGAGAACCGCGTCCACCTCACGCTCGACAGCCAGCTCGACCAGCCAGCGCAGGAAGGCACGCTGGTGCTCGAGCAGGGGTTCGCCGTGCAGCGTGCGACCGAGGTGCCAGTCGGACGTGTGCAGCAGCTTCATGACCGTCTTCCGGGGTCGGGCCAGCGGGGACGTTCGCAGTATGTCTCCGGGCGACGACAGTTTCCGGGAGGCTGCGCTGTGGGCAGACTCGCAGCATGCCGCTGAGTCAGCCGCCGTTCCGCGCCGACCACGTCGGCAGCCTGCTACGCCCGCCCGAACTGCTCCGCGCGCAAGCGGTACGCCGACGGCGAGATCGCGCTCGATCAGCTGCGCGCGGTCGAGGACGACGCGATCCGTGACGTCGTGCGGATGCAGGAGGACGTCGGGCTTCAGTCGGCGACCGACGGCGAGTTCCGGCGGACGTCCTGGCACATGGACTTCATCTATCAGCTCAACGGGATCAGCCGGACCGACGACGCGATCCAGGTGCACTTCCGCAACGCCGAAGGCGATCTCGAGTTCACCTCCGCCGCGCTGAAGGTCGACGGCAAGGTCGGCGTCGACGAGCCGATCTTCGGGCGCGACTTCCGGTTCCTGCAGTCCGTGGTCACCCGCAACACCCCGAAGCTGACGATCCCGTCGCCGAGCATGGTCCATTATCGCGGTGACCCGGCAGCGATCGACCCGTCCGTCTATCCGGACGAGGACGAGTTCTGGACGGACCTGTCCGCCGCGTACGCGAAACAGGTGCAGGGCATCGCCGAGCTCGGCGGCACCTACCTGCAGTTGGACGACACCAGCCTCGCGTATCTCAACGACCCGAAGCAGCGCGAGTTGATCGCCGCGCAGGGTCGCGATGCGGAGCACCAGCACGAGCGCTACATCCGGCAGATCAACGCGGCGATCTCGGGGCGTCCGGACACACTGCGCGTCACCACGCACATGTGCCGCGGGAACTACCGCTCGTCCTGGGCCGCCGAGGGCGGGTACGACTTCGTCGCCGAGGCGCTGTTCACGCAGTTGGACGTGGACGGGTTCTTCCTCGAGTACGACGACGCGCGGTCCGGCGGCTTCGAGCCGCTGCGGTTCGTCCCGCCCGGCAAGTACGTCGTGCTCGGGCTGGTCACCACCAAGCGTCCGGAGCTGGAGTCGAAGGACGACCTGAAGCGGCGCATCGACGAGGCGGCGAAATTCGTGCCGCTCGAGCAGCTGTGTCTGTCGGGACAGTGCGGGTTCTCGTCGACGGTCGAGGGCAACGCGCTCACCAGGGACGAGCAGATCGCCAAGCTGAACCTGATCGTCGAGACCGCCGCCGAGGTCTGGGGCTAGCTCCGTGGCTGGCGCACGTACGACCGGTCGAGCTCGGACGGGTGCGTGACACCGAGCAGCGCGATGGTGAAGGCGAAGTCGTCGGCCACTGTTGCCAACAGGTCGCGCACCCCGTCCGTGCCGTCGGCGGCGAGGGCCCAGAGGACCGGCTTGCCGACCAGCACTGCCTTCGCGCCCAACGCCAGGGCGGTCGCGACGTCCGTGCCGGTGCGCACTCCGCCGTCGACCAGGACGGGTGCGTCGCCGGCGCCGTCGACGACCTCGGCGAGGACGTCGGCGGTCGCGACCGCGCGCCCGAGTTGCCGTCCGCCGTGGTTGCTGACGATTAGCCCGGACGCGCCGGCGTCCAGGCAGCGTCGGGCGTCGTCGGCTCGGAGCACGCCTTTCACCAGAACCGGCAATCCCGAAAACTCAGCCAGCCTGTAGATCTCGTTCTCGTCGATCGAGGGGTCTTGCTCGAGCGCCGGATCGAGTGCGAGCGGGCGTCCCTGTCGCGCCTTGCGTCCGACGAACGGCGTGTCCCCCGTCAGCACCAGTGCACGTGCGCCCGCGTCGACGGCGCGTCGAACACGATCGTCCACGACCGCGGGGTCCCTCGTCACGTACACCTGGAACCACCACGTACCTGCGACCTCAGCGACGTCCTCGATCGCCCGGTCGGACCGGGACGAGAGCACGAACAGCGAGCCGGCGGCAGCGGCACCGGCGGCCGACGCCACCTCACCGTCCGGGTGTGCGAGCCCGTGGAACGCGGTCGGCGCGACGAGGACCGGATGGGGTAGGGACGTCCCGAACAACTCCACCGTGGTCGACAGCGTCATGACCGGACGGAGCACGGACGGGACGAGCCGGTACCGCCACCACGCCGCCTCGGCCTCGGCGAGCGCGATCTCGTCCCCGGCGCCGCCGCCGTAGTAGTCGGCGACCTCGTCGGGCAGACGTGTGAGCGCACGCTGGTGCTGCTCCCGCAGCAGAGCCTCGATGCGCTGCACGCGGCCGAGCCTAACGAGCGGTCAGGCGTGCGACCGTCCCGCCGGCGCCACGAGTTCGGACGCACGCGACCGTCCACACCAACTGCACGCGACCGGGGTGGCGAGATCCGTCCACTGATGGCCGTTGCGCTTGCAGTGCGCGTCGCGGTGCCGCCAGGTCACCAGATCGAGCAGTTGAGCGAGCATCGGGCCCTCCGGATCGGATGAACCGATGTTTCCCCGTTCGGTCGCCGAAATCACACCTACAGCCAGCCTGCGGGACGCGGAACGCTGCGCGCTGCGCGGGTCAGAACGCGGCGCGTCGGGCCGACGCGCGCAGCCTTCCGCGGCGGTACATGAATGCGTAGAGCAGCACGTCCAGGATCACCCAGCTGCCGAGTGCGCCGATCAGCCCGTGGTGCGTCACGAGGGCGACGGGGAACGTCAAGGCGGCGACGACGAGCGCGAACAGCAACAGTTCGAGGCCGAGCTTTCCCAGCGGTAGCCGCAGCAGCCACCGCGTGCGCAGTGCGGACGCACGGGTTTCGCGCTGCTCGTCGTCAACGGCGTGCACTTCGCCGTACATCACGAATCCGACGACGAGCACGCACCCGATGCCCGTCCGGACCGAATCCGCGAGGCCGTCCCCGAACAGCAGCTCGAGCCCGACGACGCCTGCCAGCGAGGCCGCGCCGGCGACCGCGGCGACTGCCCAGGGGTGATTGCGGAGCCGGCTGCGAATGTCCGACATGTCCCCTCCCTGCGGCCATGATGGCACGCCGGGGCCCACCTCGCACCGGACCGGCCGGCAATCCCGCGCACCTTGCCCCGCCAGTTGTTGCGTTAGCGATCGAATAGCAACAACACCCGGGGCAAGGTGGGCTGGATCGCGAGCGATGCTTGTTGCGCGGAGTCGGTATCGCTCAGGACACGGGGGTTCTGTCAGCGGGACTCTGCCGCGTAGCACCACTGGAACGCGACCGTGGGCCAGAGGACCGTGAACCAGGCGATGACACCCCAGTGCGGAGAGCCTGTGCCGAGACCGACGGCCACACCCAGCAGCGCTGCCGGGACGAACGCGATGAGATCGTCGCGAAGCAGCTGACGCCGCGGTACCGCGAGCATTCGGCGGCGCAGCGCTGAGCCGGGTCCGGCGCACCGCTCGTCGCGCTGAGCGGTGATCTGACCGAGCCCGACGCCGACGAACACGAGCGCCAGCTCCGTCGACTGCGTGAGGGCGGCGCGGAGCGAATCGTGCGACGCGAGCGACAGCAACAGGAGCAGACCGAACGAGACTGTCACTGCTACGACACCGGCCACCAGGTTCGTCGCTGACGCGCGCTTACGAATGTCCGACATGTCCCCTCCTGGGCACATGATGGCACGACACTCCTTCGTGCGCGCGACCTCAGAACGGTGGCGGATCCGGATCGGCAGCAACAGGCGTCGTGTCGGTCGGTAGGACGTGTGCAGGCTTGCGGTAGATCCGCCCTCGCGGGCTGGTCCATTCGGTGGAGCCGTCGTTGAGGCGTTGCGGCTGCCAGCCGGCGTCGTGTTTGGCGTGATGGTGCCGGGCGCAGAGTGGCTGGAGGTTGTCGGGGTCGGTCGGGCCGCCGTGTTGCCAGTCGCGGACGTGGTCGAGTTCGCAGCGGCGTGCCGCGCGCAGGCAGCCGGGCATGGCGCAGACGCCGTCGCGGGTGAGCACGTACTCACGCAGCTGCGCGGGCGGAAGGTAGCTGGTCGCGCCGCGATACAGCAGGCGGCCACCCTCGTCGACGATGCAGGTGGTCCACGCCGCGGTGGGGTCGAAGGCGAGGTCGCGGGCCAGGTCGGCGCTGATCGGTCCGAACCCGGCCAGCTCACCCGGACCGTCCGCACCCAGCAGCGAGCCGAGCGGGACGGTGATGTTGACTGCCGGGCGCCGCCCCTGCCACAGGTTGGTCTTGTCCAGGTTGGTGTCGCCGTAGAGCGCGCTCGTGCAGATCGCGACCAG
>Ga0164242_10008680_pt1 | contig 11016 bp, 11 predicted proteins | sample OricomgcompostMG_FD_108783 | JGI IMG/M metagenome (GOLD analysis project Ga0164242, IMG submission 108783) | Miracle-Growth compost microbial communities from Emeryville, California, USA - Original compost - Miracle growth compost (MG) ...
GCCGGCCATGGCCGGAATCACCGGCGCAAACTTCATTAGCAGGAACGGGCTGAGCGTCGCAATCAGCATGGCGAGCACGCCGGAAATCAGCAGCGCCAGGCGTTGCACGTTCAGGTGGTTGCCGAACGTCTGGGTGCCGGCACCGATCCAGTGGAACACGACGCCGAGCATGAAGAACAGCAAAGGATGCGCCAGCAGCACGCCGACGAAGAGTCCCGCGAGCCGCCACCCCGTCTTACGACGTTGCGGATCAATGATCCACACGTAGCCAAGCGGGAACAGCACGCCCGAGAAGTACAGCACGACCAGCAGCACGAGCATCACGGCGATCGTCATCAGCAGCGAGATCCAGGCGCAGAACATTAAGAACGCCGCCACCGGCGCGCCACCGGCAATGCCGGCGGCGTCCCCCTGGTCGAGCATCTTGGTGAAAGAACTCACCAGATTGGCGTTGGTGTCGAAGAACGCCCACCGGGTCAGGTCCGTGCTCAGCGCATGGGTGACGGTCACTAGCACCGACCCGAACATCGGCCCGAACATCGCCCCGAGCAGGTATGCCGGCCCGTAGAGCATCACCGATTCGCCAAGCTCCCGGCCCGATTGGGTACCGCGCGCAACGCGTACGAACTGCGGTAGGAGCGTCAGCACCAGCACGAAGATGCCCAGTGCGAACGACACCTTATAGACGTTGATGAACCAGTCCAACGTCAAATCAGGCATCGTCGCCTGCGTCACCACCGGCAGCACGTCCCGCGACAGCGACACCGCCGAGTCCCGAAACGCCTTATACATGTTCCCGAACGGATCAGAGAAAAACCCGGCGGCTTGCCCGGCACTGTTGATCGCGCCACCGATTCCGCCGGCCACGCAACCAATTAGATTGCTACACTCCTGCCCGCCATCGAGCTGTAGCATCAGCATCCTCCCGTGAACGGCGTTCCTATCGAGAACAGCTCTTGCGTGGTACGTCGGTACTCCCCCGACAGGAGATGCCAGCCGCCGTTCTCCCACTTGAGCGTGAACGTCGACGAGGCACGAAGTGTCGGGCTTAAAGCACCATCGACGACATAAGCGCTCCCGATAGTCACGGTCGCTGTGTTACCTGCGTAAGATTCGAGGTTCCAGACGCCGGGAACCGTCGAGAGATACCAGGGTTTTCCGTCCGGCACCATGCCCCCCGACGGGTTCGGAGTGCCCTCGATCTGCGCCGCAAGGTTCTTGAATGCACCACTTGCGTCACTCGCTATCGCGAACCTGCTGACTTCGTCTGCCTCGACCGGTGCGGCAACTGGTGATCTGAACGTCCAGCGGACAAGGGCGGCGGCAAACTCCACCGCCCCAGAAGACGTGTGGGGAGCCGCCTTCTGTGCAGCTAATACCATTGCCGCATCACGTTCCTTGCCACCGAGACACCCCGTCGGCTTCTTGTTCGCACTGCTGGTCGCTGTGGTTCGTGGCGACGGTGTTCCAGTACTCCTCGCCGCGTTTTGCGCGCCGGTGAACCCTCCTGTGAGGGCGAGGATGAGTACCAGCAGGACGATGACTACCACTACGCCGGCGACGATCCATGGCCAGCGTGGCCGTGTGCGGATGGGGCGTGGTGCTTCGTCGCTCATGCGGTTATCCGGCCAGGGCGAGGATTGCCCCGACAATCACGGCGAGGGCAGCGAGGCAGGCGAGAGCGATCGCGGCCCAGATCGCTTTGGTGCGGGCTGACTTATACGCCATTGCATTGCCGCCACCATCTGACGATCCGGCCATGCCGGCAAGGCCGATCGCCAGGAACACGATCGTGATGACAATGCAGATAGCCCAGACGCCGCCGAGCAGCTTTTTCCAGAGAGCGTCGAACTCGACGCCGAATACTGCGAAGTTGGGCAGTACCCCGTTGAGTGGGTTGTCGATCGTGTGGACGATCAGCTGATGCGCGAGGTCATGCATAGCGGTTCTCCTTGTGGTGTTGACACCTAGGTGTCAGTGGACGGTGATTTTCAGGCTTTCGACGACGCCGGCCGCAGCCGCGGTGAATGCGGCCCGTGTGGCTGGCGCAAGCCGCGCTAGCGTGATCTGGCCGCGCTCGGCTATGTGAGCGTCGTAGGGCACGTGGTAGACGGCGCGCACGCGCATACTCTCGATGATCCGCTCGACCCGCTCGAGCACTTGCGGGTGCTCGGGTCGACCGTCCGTGAGCCGAATCACGACTGCGTTGTCGGCCAGCTGCGCCGCGCGGCCGCCGCGTGCTCTGAGCTCGTCGACCATCGCCACAGCTTCAAGCACGGCGTCCCCCGCATTCAGTAGGGGAATCACGAGGGCATCGGCGGTTTCGACGGTACCGTCAAACGCACTCGATGACGGCTGGTTACCCGAGTCCATCACGCGAATGGCGTAAAACTCGTCGATGACACCCGCGCCGGCGATCACATCCTCACGGGTCAGTCGCGGCCGCCGGCCAACAGTTCCTATCACGGAAGCGAACGAGGTTTGTGGTGCGGTGTAGCCGGCCAGCTGGCCGGCACTGGTGATGCGGCTGGCATCCCGCACGAGCTCGCCAACGCCGAGCGACGGGTTGCCCTCGGATCGGAACGTAAGGGCGCCGGGGTCGTCGGAGACCTCGAGGATGCACACGGAGCCACCGCGCACTGCGGCCAGCACTCCCCCGATGGACACCGAGCATGGTGTCTTGCCGCTGCCGCCCTTCTTGTTCGCCACGAGAATCGACACAGCACGTGTCCAGGTGGCCTGTCTGATCTTCTCTTCGTCGCGCCTGACCGCCTCTGCGGCTTCGAGCTCGGTGCGTTCGGCTGCGCCGGGTTCGACGGAGATTCCCATCTTCGATATCAAACCGCGCAGCCCGCGTGTGGCGCGAGGTCGCTGCTGAACTGTGCTGGCCGCGCTTAGGTCCGCCACCGGGTCAAGGAAGATCGTGTCGCGCATCATCGCGGTCTCGCTGTTATCACCGGCACTGGGATCGGCATCACCTGGTGCACGATGTTGCGCCGCAGGTTCGCCCGGCACAGGCGGTAGCTCTATCTGTTCAGGCGCCGGTGGCACAGCGGCGGAGTCTTCCGCGATTGCGCGTGCTTGTACTCCTACGGCGTGCGCGTCATCGCCGGAAACCGTGTATTCCGGCTCGATATAGTGTGCCGCGCGCTGCGCGCCGGCGAATACGTCTGAACTGTCATGTTGCGCCATGCGTTGGCCCTCCTGTGTGGCTTCCAGCTGCGTTCCGCAGCTGGTGCAGAAGTACGGTCCTGCGGTGTCGGCGCCGCAGCCCGTGCAGCGTACGAGGGTGGGGTGGACAGGCTCCCCAGCCGCGCGTTCCTGCGAAACTTCCGCTCTCGTCATTTGTGTGCTCCGCCCTGCAGTCGCATGACCCTTTTGAGGGTAGTACGGTCGGACGACGTTCCCGACTCCCCTCACATTACCTTGTAATTCGATTAGCAGGTGGTGCATTGTGAGTGTGTGGACTCTTTAGATCGATTGATATCCGCGGCCGCGCAGCTGACCGGGCACAATGGGGGCATGCCTTCTCGTCGAGACACTCCGGATATGCCGTCGCGGGCCGCCGCCGTGCACGAGGCGATAGCGGGCACGTCGCGATTGATCACGCTGCGTTATCTGCTCGAGCACGTCGGCGCGACACGCACTCAGTTGGTCGAGAGCACCGGACTAACGCCGAGCACGGCTCGGGTCGTGCTGCGTGAGCTCGAAGCACTTGGCTACGTGGAGGCGGATGTGACCGGCGATCGCAACGGGAAGGCCGTGCATTACAGCGCCCGCCGCGACGTGTTGACGGACGATCTCACAGCGTTTGTCGCCTGGATGCTGCGCTGACCACTCCCCCGGTCGCACCTACCTTGCGCGACGTCGCCCCGTAGTCGTGAAGTGCCTGGGATGGTCAGCACCGCATCGGGGCGCCGGTGATTCGCAAGCGAATCCCCGCCCTCGATGATGGGTGGTCGCTTCGGGTGGACGGCCACCTGACACGATTAGGTGAGTTTGGATGTTACAGAGTTTCGGAGTTCAGATTCATCACTCCCCCGCAGCTGATCGATCTGCGTAAGCAGAAGGTCAATTGCAACGCGGATAAGCGTATTTTCCGTGATGCGCTCGCCTCCCGTGCCTTTGGCGCGATTCAGGCGGCGAGCCTGTCCCGTGAGCGCTTCGTACTGATCCTCACGAATACGCGTCTCTTTGCGGATCAGGCGCAGGTAGGGCGGCATAGCGATCGCGGCTTCCCCGGGCGTGGGCTGATTTTTCGTTGACTTCGCCGTCGCCTTCTGTGGAGTCTCTGCGGGCTCTCCTGGTGCGGACGGTTCTTGCACCTGTGGGGCTGCCTCGGTGGCCGGCATCGGTGTCGGCGGGTTGGCGTCGACCTTGAACTTATCGAGCTGATCAGACAGCTTCACGCGTGGCATTTGTTCCTCCGTTGGCCCATATTGATTGCAGTTCTAGCGCTACGGCGTTGTAGTCGAAGATCGCGGCTCGATTGGCGCGGGTATCCGTGTAGTCGGTGACAACCTTGCCAGTCAGCGGCGAGTCTGTGATGCTCGCGGATCGGCGTACATGGTTCTTGAATCGAGGCAGCTGCAAGCTGTCGACTAGACCCTCCCACTCTTCCAAATGGGCTTCTCCTCGTCGCCGGTCGATGTTGTTGATCAAAACGCGATAGTCGAGGTTTCGCGGCTCGATCAACGCTTTGACCGTCCTCGTGAGCGGTGGCACATTGAGCGGGTCCGGGCTAAGCGGCAGGATGACGAAGTCCGCCGCGTCGAGCACGGCCGCCAGGGTGGCTGTGGCTTCGAGGTTGCCCGGCGTATCGACGAAGACGACGTCGTAGGGCAGTTCACGTAGTCGTGAGAGGTTTCGCGGGTCGACGTCGGGTGCAAAGTCGAACGGCAGTCCCTCTCCCCCGTTCTCGGCCCACCAGGTGGTCGAACCTTGCGGGTCGGCGTCGACGACGAGTACGCGACTGCCTCCTTTAGCGGTCACCGCGGCAAGGTTCATCACCGTTGTTGACTTGCCGGGGCCGCCCTTCTGCATTGCGGCGGGAACGATTCTCATGTGCTCATTCAATCTGTAAGTGTCGGACAAACAGACATACAGAGTCGGCGTTTCGTAACTCTGGTACTTTCAAACTCTGTATGTTCGGATATGCGTGTCTCTGTGACTCTGTAAGTACGTGACTCCGGAAGTACAAGCCTAAAGGCTGTTCGTTCTCTGTATCTCTGCAACTCTGCAACTCTGCAACTCCGTAACTCTGCAACTCCCAGAGTCTCACCGTGGGGTGGCGATCGACCGCCCAGCTCGAGATGTGCGAGCCAGCCGAAACGTGTTGACGCGTCGGGACAAATCCTCGAGCATGACGTGATTTCACAAAGCCATGGGGGAGTGCAGCAGCGCCATGGGGCTTAGGAAATCACGCGGCGCCGTTCGGCTTTGATGGAGCGCTCATTTGCTTTCCGGCTGACATGGATTTCGCGGCTTGCAGTGCGTGTGCTCTTTTTGTCTGTGTCGAGCTGGCTTACCCGCTGGGTTGAGACGCCGAGTACGCGTCCTGTCTCGGCCAGGGTGAGCCCAACTGCGCGAAGTCGCTTGACTGCCTCTCGCGCCAGACGCCCGGCGGCGGCGTTCTCTTCGCGCGCAACCGCTTCACGCTTCTTCGCCTCTTGCCATGCAGCGGTGACCTCTTCGGGAACCTCTACGTCGAGGTCGACGCTGATGGTGTCTGCGTCGATTTCAAGCCAGGTCGCGATAACGTCGGTGGCCTCGAATTCGACCTCGGAGAGTTTGCGAGCCTGACCGCTCATGTCGATTTCGGGAACCTCGAAGTACCACCAGTTTCCATCGCGGCGAACGCTGACCCGATATGTCTTGGTCATGTGTATCTCCTTGCGAATCACCAGTTTCGAGGAACCTCGCGGAGCTTTTTCATCAGGCCGCCTACGACGCCCGCCGACACCTCTTGGTGGTGCGGGATCGAATGCGCTTGGCTCTCGTCCGGGAGGCCCCAAATTTCATGGCTTCCTTTTCCCTGCCGAAGAAATACCCAACCGTTGGCTTTCACGACCTCAATAACGTCCCGGTACTTCTGCGGCTTCGGCATAACTATATTCTATCCTCCCTTTAAATGTCTATCAAGCCCCCCTAGCAAACTATCTGAGAAGGTGCCCCCGTTCGCTGCGGTCAGGGTCGACAACGACGTACCCGGCGGTGCGCACGGTCATGATTGCTTTCCTCGTGCTTTTTCCTACTGGCAGCTGTCGCATTGCAGGTCGTCCATTGGATCGACCGGCACCACATAATCGCTGACGGGGGAGTGATAGTGATCGTCGCATTCCTCATCGCCTTCGGCGTGTGCTTTGATCCACATATCGGCCGTTGCGGATTCTCCCAGCGCACGGAGCATTCCGGCAAGGGCGTCGGCCTCGATGCAGCTAAGTCTCGGTCCAAGATCGTCGGCTGAGTCTCGGTATGAGAACACATTGGTGAATCGCGCGATCGCCTCGGTGTCGTTGATAAAGGTGCTCATTGCTTCCTCCTGCGGATGTTGCAGCTTGGCGCTGTTCGATACGCAGAGCCGCCGGGAGGCAGCCCGGCCCGCAGCAACCCGGAGGGCGGGACGTGCAAAAGTTTCCGGCCGAAATAAGGAGCGCAGCGACGCGGCCGAAAAGTTTTGGACGATCCGGTGCGTAGCACTTGTGCGGGTTGGGCTGCCGACCAAGAATCGGAGTTCGAACAGCGCCAGGTCTTCCCGGATAAGCCACAGCCGGCCGCTCATGAGCGGCCTTCAGTGCGAGGCGCCCGTGGCGCCGGCTTGCTTCGTCGCGTCGACGTGACGGTTGGGCAGCACCCGGAATGAGGCCATGGACCCGCCTTGGACGATCCAGAATTGCGCGTCGTTGGCCTCGCGCACATCTTGTGGCGGGATCACGTAGGTGTGCTGTGCGCGAGCGGATTTGAGTTCTTCGCCGGTCGCGGTGCCAGAGGATTCCATCTGCATGTAGGTGCCGGCGTATTTCACCACGTCCTCGGGGTCCTTTTGCCGGCCGAAGATCAGTGCTGCGCCGGACGCCAGAGCGCGGCGGCGGCGCGTCTCGTCATTCGACAGGCCGGCGGGGGACTGGGCTGCAAGGCCCAGGCCGACCCCGGCCGATCGTGCCGTTTCCTGAAGGAAACCGGCGGTATCGCCAGGGTCGCTGGTGGAGGTCACCAGTTGCGGGAACTCATCGACCACCACGAGCACGGGTGTCTTATCGCGTCGCATGAGCCGGTTGGTGAGGAAATTCCGCAGGTCGAGTAACAGCAGGTCGCCTAGCCGGGCTTGGGAGTCGTCGGCCGGAGTCAGCGGCACGATCGTGATATCCGCGTGCGGGTGCTCGTATGACCAACCCTGCGTGTCTAACCACCGCTCCAATGGGCGCAGCGCCACGAGCAAGCTCTGCAACGTGCGTTGCCCGGCCGTGATTCCGGCGCGCGAGTCGACGATCGCGTTAACCATTTGCAGGTCGTACTGATCGCGCACGTGTGGGGCCGGGTTGCTGAGTCGTTCGCGGAGATCCTCGACGCTGGCCAGCGGCGACGAGTCCTGGACCGCTTGCAGGATGCCGCGTATCTCGTCGAGATAGTGCTGGTTCGCACCGTCCGGCGGCGGCATTAGCCGCATTAGCTTGGTGGTCACCTGGTCGGCGCTGCCGGTGAACATGTTCCACCCGGCGTTGATCGCCGCGGTTCGGCCGAAGCTTTCGGCCAGCGCCGCGAGCTGGTCGGCGTCCTCGGGGTCGCCCTTGGCGTCGATGAAGAACACCGGCCACCCGTATTCGAGCGCGCACTGCATCGCGTTGTTCAGGAACACAGTCTTGCCTGTGCCGGATTCTGCGATCAGCAGGAACCGCACCGCGGATGCCTTCGCCGGCAGCTGCGCGTATCTGCCGCTCGTGTCGATCCAGTCTCGTACGCGGCGGGCATCGTAGAACCGGTCGGCCATTGTGCGCACCGTGGCGCGGCTGACCAGCCCGAACGCCTGCGCACCTTCCGGGGTACGAACCGGGGCGCTCATGGCGCCCTTGCTCGATCCGATGATCTGCCCTGTCTCCGCGTCGACACTCACACCGATGCGCCGTGCAGTGGTGCGATCGGCGGCACGCTTGCGCGCGGTTTCGATGCGGGTCTGTTGCACCACGTCAGCGATGCGCCTGTTGCGCACTAGGGATGCGACCCGCCGGCGGCGGATCGACCAGGTGGCTGGCAGCAGTAGGGCGCCCGCAAGGAAGTTCCACAGCAGCCAGGGCCACATACCCAGCGCGTGCATCTTCCAGTCGGGCGTATTGAAGAATGCTGCTGCGTCCCCGCTGCCAATCCACTGTGCGAGCCAGGCGAGCTCGAAGCTGACCAGCGCGGCCACCAACAGGATGCCAATCGTGTTGATAATCCACTGCCACCGCCAGGTGATCCAGAACCACGATTTCGTCGCAATCACTGTTCCCGTGATTCGCGACCCGATCACTGGGATGACCAGCGGTGCAGCTACCCCCACGCAGCCGACCACGAGCAGTGCGATGAAGAGTTTTTCGACGACCTCGGATACCGGGTCGACCTGCTGCGGTTGCTGCTGCGGCGCCTGGCTCATCCGTTTGCCCCCTCAAGCGTGATGCCGTCCAGCTGGACCAAATCACCCTGCAGGGGAGCGCCTGCCCAGGCGGCGTGCTCGGTGCCGATCCATTTGCCGCGTTTGTCGAACACTGGCAGTACGACCACCCGCGGCCGGTCGTCGCGGAACACGCGCACGTCGGCCTCCCGCGCGACGATCCGTGCGGTTGCGGAGTCGCAAAAGTACACCACACGGTCGATACCCTCACGGGCAAGCCGCCACGCGTGATTCTCGAAGATCACCCGGTAACGGTCGTTCGTCTTCGGCGTGAGCTCGACCTCGACAAGCTCACGCCGGCCCTCTACGCTCACGGCCACACCATCAGCCTGATGGTCGTGGCGCGTCCCCGGCTTCCGATCACGCTCCCAGCTGTACCCGCGGCACAGGTACCGGGCCGCAACACTCGCCACCGCGACCTCATGTCGCGTCGTCTGCCGAAACAAATTCGGCGCCGACTTCCCGATCGCCTGGTGCGTCGCCCAGACAATGGACCCATCCCGGAACGTCGGCCGAGCACGGTCGACCAGGCCGACCTCAGCAAGCCGAGCCGTCCACTGCTGCGCCTTCCGCAGACTCACCGGGACACCTGCGCCGGACAGTCCGCCGAGCGCCCAGCGCAGCGCCTCCATGTCGGCCAGGCGCACCACGCTCAGCCACTCCACCATCGCCTCGTCACGCTCGGTCAGCTGCACGCTCGCCCTCTTCCCTAGGTAATCAAGCTACCAGGTAGACCGCCTATACGACACCCAACCTAGGCACACCGCGATAGGAAAATAGGAACACGGCTCCGCCGTGCCACATACCTTCATTCATCACCTAAAGCGCATTCGAAAACCGCCGCCGACTCCCACTCGCGCACCCAACCAACCTGCACTCTGAAACTCAACCACCCTCCCCACTTTGCATTCTTTTGATCTTTTCTCTTCTCTCTTACTCACTCTCTTTGTCCTGTCCTACCCCCACCCCTTTACTTCCCAACCTCCCTCAATTAGCTTGCGGTTTGGGAGAGGTTGGGAAGCGTGCGTAGCAAGGGGGTGGGGGTAGGACAGGACAAAACCCACCATGTGGGTTCGTTTACCTATTCGCGCTCGATGAATAGCTGCACGCACTAGCTCACAACCAGTGGACCCTCGCGGGCTGAGCACTCTGTGGTCTGGATACCGATCGGAATGCCTCACCGGCGCAGACCGGGACAGAGCCGCTTTGCTCCTGTTCCCGACCGCCGCACCGCTTTGGCCGACTAATGCGCATTGGCTTCGTCTGTGGACGCGGCTTTGACACAGCGCACCGGTTCGACGCGCGTTCGACTTGGCGAAGCAAGCCCACGCGTACGAAATAGTGAGCAAGCTGATCAGCTTTGCCAACCTGGCAGAAAACACGCTAGGTATTTGCATGCTCATCGTTTTCTTAGCCCCACCCGGTGAAGCTCGATCGCGTCGAGTCGATCGTACAACTGGGGGAGTGAGACGGCATCGTCGGTCGTCGCTCTACCGACAAGATTTAGCACGGGCGACAGTTCAGCTGGAGCACTGGTCGGCGGTCGGAACCAAATCTCGGTGACTGGGTTGTGGTTGTCGTCGACGTGTTTGGTCCGGGAGGGCTCCCAGGTCCATTGCACGTCTCCGTGTGCGAGCCCGTCGACGTCGATGGACCAGCCGCGGCCGGTCAGAATCGTGTGCAGCTGGAGCACTTTTTTGTGGAGGTCCTGGACTACTTGGGGAAACTCGTGAGCGTACCGCCCGGCACCCAACAGCGCGTCGCTGATCGCGCGCGGCGAGATGGTTTGTGCTTGTCGACGGCGTTGTTCGCGCGCGTGGATTTCGGCGTCGGATTCGGCGCGGACTCGGTCGAATTCGACGGGGGAGAGGGATGCTCGGCGTTGCCGTTCGGCCTCACGTTCGCGTGTGAGCTGGGCGCGTTGTGCTTGCAGTTGGCGTGCTCGTTCATCGCTGGCAACGGTAGGCGGTGTTTCGCCGGGCTGGATTGTTTGGCGGATCATCCATGCGAAGTATCGCAGCGGGTCGTCCGCAGCGTGCAGCTTCTCATGAGCGCTCGGGAATCGGGCACCTAAGCGTTGTGTCAGTTCACGGAGGGTCCATGATTCTGCAACTCCCGCTCGATGCAGCAGTTGGTCGATCTGGCCGATGTGGCGGCCGCGTGCCAACGCGTTTCCGTAGTGTCGGTCCAACTGGGCGAGGAACCTCTGCCGACTAATCGGCCGCGCCTCAGGAACCGGACGTACCCGCCTGACCGGATCGTTTTGCTTCTGTCGAAGCCGTGGCCGCGGAGCGGCTCCCGATTGCGCGCTTGCGCGTGTTTGCTCTAATGAGATTTCGTAAGTAGATAGGGGGTTTTGAGCGTTAACA
>Ga0164242_10008683_pt1 | contig 11015 bp, 13 predicted proteins | sample OricomgcompostMG_FD_108783 | JGI IMG/M metagenome (GOLD analysis project Ga0164242, IMG submission 108783) | Miracle-Growth compost microbial communities from Emeryville, California, USA - Original compost - Miracle growth compost (MG) ...
AGACCGCCGCTGGCGCCGGTGACGATGGCTACTCTGTTTTTGACTGGCATGACGAGACATGCTTGGGGATGGCTTCCCACAAGGACCAACCCGGTTTACACGGACAATAGAGATCTCAGTATGGCGAGATCCAAAACACAGCATCTGCTTGGTATATACGTATGCTGCTGAAATGAGGCCCGATCTTACCCTTCACTCACATGGCGTTCATGTCTACAATTCAAACACAAGGATGGCTTTCCTGGCGTTCATCTTGCGTTGAAATACTCCGCGATCGGCTATGAGACTTCAACCCATCCCTGCATGGTACAGCACTCCGGGCATAAAGCTCGGAATGTATTCGGTGCAACTTTCCACTCTCCACTTCAGATAATGGTGGAGTTGTGGCGAGCTGACAATTGACTTGGAACATTAGGTGCTTCTCGTACACGCTACTCCGTACCCCACATCTGTCTGGGTCGTCATTCTTCGACATAAACATAGTCCGAGTACCGTTCAAGCCCCTCTAGGCGTCAATCCTGTATTGATAGGCTGTGACGTAGCTTGAACGGTCCAGTTCCCCTAGAGCAAGTCGCCTTCATGCGCACCCTGGTGTCTGGCATTGAAGGGGGGTTGATTACGGAAAGCAATTGTACTGCATATAGAGACTATTCTAGGGATATGTCCCTGATCAGCTGTGACTCCTATTTTTCCCTAGAGGCAGCCTACAAAGACTGTGACGAATGAGTGAAGGTCACTGAAGGAATCGACCAGTTTTCACATCCAATCAGTAGTATTTTGTAGTATTTGATATGCCCCTTAAGTATGTCAGATGTTATCCTCAACTCCACTGGGTTCGAGGGATTCGGGGGAATGACTTCTTCATCTATTTCTATCACGCGAGAGAGTGAATTCAACCATTGAATCTACGAGCTACTCTTTACAGAGCCACCTTGTAGATCTCAGTAATATGCCAAGGAACAACAAACAAACGGTAGTAGTTCTTTAGAGCATCAATACACGCAGCGAAGCCGGGTTGCTTCTCAAACTGTTCGTGATGGGCCTTGCATTTCCAACACATTAGTATCAGTTTCCATCATTCAACTTGGAGATGGCAAGGTGGATGTTTTGGGGGGTAGGGGGGTGGTAAGGTTCTCGACCTACATCCACAGATTTCCAGTTAATAAGAAGCATCTGGTCTTGCGGGGTCTCTATCAACGGACTGATAAAGTATCCATCGCAAAGTGGTTCATCATCGAGGATACGTGAAACAACCTTGTTGAACTGTGAGTAGTAGCCAGCAACGCCGCCCTCAACGACTTTCGTAAGAGCGACCTCGATCGCCGGCGATGCAAGCGTCTGCTCAAGATGGGCCACGTCGCTAAAGGGAGAGTGGTCTAGTAGCGCATGCGCCGTCCAGGTGATGGAGCGGCCGTTCATGGCCGGCTGGATGATCTTGTGGAACTCGGCATAGGCAGGGCTGGTAAAGAAGGCGTGGGATACCTCCAGGTTCTCCCAAAGGCAGAGGGCGACCTGGGTGTATCGGTCCTCGAACTTCTTGGCTCTCCAGAGCGCCTTCAGTCCGGCGGCTCTGGTGACGGGAGCAGTGTAAGTAGATAGGCTTCGCGGTATATGATGCACAACTTGTGGTGGAAAAAAAAGTATTTCAACTTACTTTTGGAGGATAGCAAATGCTGGGGCCAGGTCCCTCTCAATCTCGTCCGGCACGGCTGGACGGTGAGGGACCATGATGAGTTGGATGGCTTGCTTGGAAGGCATGGCTGCAGGTATATTTCCCTCGTCCTTGATTTCTTAGGGATAGTAAGATAATCCGGTCTAAATCGAATCGCTTAGCGAGACGTCTGCGTCACTGAGAATACGTTTGAAATATGCTATGTTATTATACACCGAGTAATTCCAGGGGTACGAAATAAGCTTGGGGTTCTAGATGTCATATGAAGACACCACTGTGAACACCCTGCTTGTGCTTCTCGCATCCATGGCCGACCGCGGTTATCGGTTTTTGTCTGACTCGTCTCACGAGACTCGACTTACCGACTGACTCGTGCAGGGGTGCAGGGGTGCGCGACCCTTTCTCCAAGTCTCAATCGTCCGAAAACCCTCCGTCCCCATGACCAGTGACCTTGATGCGGGGAAGCCCCCAAACTAATGTCAAGTTAGCTCCACACCAGACTCCTTTTAGTGAGAGCAGCCTCCTGACGATACCCAGGCCAGTTTTCGGAGCAATGGGCCGTGAGGGGATCGCTCTCCCCACGATTGTTCACGCTTGAAGGTCCGAGATTGGTCCGCTAACATTAGGTAACAGACATCCAAGCAGCTTGCATTTTAGGGCGCAATGTAGCTAAGACGAAGTTGGCTGGCAATTGACGTGCAGGCTTGTATGTACGTACCTTGCTATACCTGCCCTAGCTTACCATCGTCCGCTAGGTATTAGTCTTCGTGACAGTCCTCCTCTAGCTCTCCACAACCTCACCGTTTCTCAACCCGGTAACCATGGCACCACCTAAATTCTACGTCGTGGCTAGGGTTGTTGGCAGAGATGGGGCGATTGCTCTAGCATGTAACGCCCCCTTCCCCTCGCGGACCTATTCGCTAACTTTAACTACTAGTGGAAGCAACGCCTCGTCGGCCTCTGCGGCGTTTCGGCGACGGAGCCCTATGGCGACTCCTATTACTGGGGTCAAGATCTCGACGGCGAGCCGGACACCCTCTGGGGCCTCGAGGGCTACACTCACCCGATTGGCTTCTTCATCGACCACATCTCCTCCGACATCTTCAAGCACGAGATGAACCTTGTGGACAAGGACGAGCTCCTACGCACGAAGCAAGGGCTGGGTAGCCCGGACTACGATCTCCACCACTATGATGAGGAAGCTGGGTTCCTGAAGAGGAAGGGTGATGCAGATAGGGATTCCAAGACCAGCCACGTTGCCGTTTATCACTTTTGGGTTGCCGAGGAGTCAAAGCGGAGCCAGATTCTAGGCACGCTCAGGGAATTCGCCAACACGATGGGGGCCTCACAGGATGCGAATGAACCCATCCAGAGTGCGCTTGTATTGAGGGAATGCAGAGATTTGAAGCTCGCTACCTTATGGCTCAGGTAAGTCAGAGACGGATGGAATTTCTTGTGTTCGCTAGTAAGGGGGCTCCGATGCTGACGCTCAGCCTACAGGACGAAGACTAGAGATGGATTCAAGGCCCTTCAGGCGTCGGGTCCGCTCGCTGATCTCCTTACCAGCGTGAGTCCGCTTTGTGAAAAGTCGGAGTTGCATCAGTCGCAATCATTCGACGGCCACCTGGACATTAAACAATCGTTGGCCTAAGTGATAGGCATAAAGTGGGATACTTGAGTGGACCTGGGAGTACAACAGATAACCCTGTGCGATAGATCTAGACACGCTCTGCCCCGTATAAAGTTCTCCCGGCGACGAGACAATTCAGTTCGAGCAGAGGAGAGAACACATACGATTGAGAAGAAAGTTGATATATTGTTCTTTGCATAATGTCTGAAATCGTCTCGAGGAATAGGGTTCGATAACTATGAGAAGTGGACAGGCGACGATCTGATTAATACCATATATTTGGATACTCGCACCACCGGCCGCCAAATCCATCACCCAGTCCGGCGGGGGAATGTAAGGAGAGTGAGAACTAGCATTCACCAGTTCTAAAGTAGGTACCTAGTATCCGGAAGCTTTACGCCTTACCGTCTGATGTGTATCTCTCTAAATATGGAACTACTAAACATGGAACTATCTATCTACCCCTTCCTACCCAAGATCGACCTCATCACCTCAGACAACTTCGAAGAGCAACCATCAACAGTAGGGAGCACCTCATTCGCTCTCCAGCCCACAAACCTATCAGGCCTCACAAGCACGGCGCCGGACTCCTCGACCCCCCGGACTCTTTCCCACGCGAAGTAAAAGTCCTCCCAGTCCTGGCGGAACCCGACCACGTGCACCTCGAGTGGAACGCCGAGTTCAGCCGCGACCCTCTGCGCCGCTTCCTTCCACGCGTCGCCACCAATCCCAGTGAAGAGTACGAACTTACCGTGGCCGGCGATATCGATTGTGGAGGTAGGAGTCGTGGGCACGGCTTTATTGAGCCATACATGTGGTAGACGTGAACCCGGACGGGTGTTGGGCTCATGGTAGAGGACAGGGTCCTCGGCCGCCTTCCCACTTAGCTTCCAGGGCTCCGCCTCGTCGGCGCTGTAGATAGCGGTACCGGTATAGTGCTGGTTCATCTCGACGCCGAGGCCGTGGAACTCGTGCGAGGTTCTCTCGATTGCGTCACGGAACGCACGCCTCCTCTTTTGGCCCCCGGGAGTAGCCTCTTGGAGCTCTTTGTGAGCCCTTTGTCGCTCGGCGAGATCTGTAGGGAGCGCTCCTATGGCGTCCCAGACGTGGTGGTGGTCACGGAGGGCTTCGTTTGCGCGGGTAATAATATCGTGGCCGACGGGCTGGCGTTCGACGCTATATGTGTCGAGGAGAGATGGGGAAGCGATACCCTTGTGGACGTAGGCAATCTTCCAAGCCAGGTTGAAGGCATCCTGGATACAGGTGTTGGAGCCAAGACCATTCAGTGGAGGATGCCGGTGTACGGCATCTCCAAGGCAGAAGCTACAGCGCATGACGGGTTAGTCGTGTTTCAGAATGAAGGGTCACTAGATAATGGGGAGGACGGGGGTGGTCGTACATATTGTTTCCTACCGAGTAAGTCTCGGCCACGATCTCGTTGATAAACCACTTCGAGACATTAAGAATCTCTGCTGGGGTATCATCTCCGATAAGTTCGCATACGCGCTGAAGATACTCGTCATGCGTGGGCGTGATATTAGCATCCGTGTCTCGATTAGTGAACAGGATAAACATCCACTCATTCCAAGGCTTGACCATCCGCACAATACCCAACCATCCGAAATCGGGATGGTCCCGGTCGGGCTGCATAACCCAGTGGAGATTCCCCTTCCGCGAGTCCACCAGATGAGATAGATCAGCCTTGACGAGGACGTTTATGGCTAAACCTTGCCCCGGCTTACGGATCAGCGGCAAGTCAACCTGTTTGACGACCTGGCTCTGCGCTCCGTCGGCTCCAAACAAGTATTTTGTGCGGATTTTATACTCGGTGTTTGATATCTTATCAAGGAGCGTAGCTGTAATGAGATTCGTCTTCGAGTCCGTGACAAAGGAGATAAGCTTAGTATCGAAGCGGACTTTGAAACCATGGAGAGTCGCGTATCTGATTAAGATAGGCTCGAGGAGGGTCTGGGGGATATCGGCCGGCTCGCACGGGCTAGCCAGTTCGTAATCACCCTAGTGGAGTCCCTAGTAAGTAAAGCCTCGTCCCTTGGGTCGATGGGAATATCTAGAGCATTCTTTTCGCTAACCTTGCGATTGGGGTCATTTCCCCAAGAGTAGAGTCGGGCGTATTCCGCCCCGGCCATACTATGGCACCACCTCGTATGGACCATGTGGTTTCCCGCACACGCGACTTGCGCGACGTCTCGCTCGAGGCCAATATCGCGGAGGCATTCTAATAGAAAATGCGAATGTTAATCCTGATGCGATTCGAACGGGGCAAGGTGTAAGGTGTGTATGGCGCGTACCTCTCGCAGCCATGTTGGTGATGTGCGCTCGAGGCGTGTTAGCAGTCCCCGGCGCTGCTCCTACCATAATTCCTGTCAGGCCTATAATTACATTGTGTCAGTCCACCGCAATGCTATAATTAATATCAAGAGAATCGCCTAGTCCATACTCACCGTGGGAGGCTAGAAAGCAAGCGAGGCCAGCCCCCGCGGGACCACATCCGACAACGAGGAACTCTGTCTCAACCACTGGGCCGTCGCCTCCAACATCCTGTTCCGTCGCTGGCGATTCAATGGATTGTGTGTGGATGTCGCTCGTGTGGGTGCCATTTGTGTGGATGCCGTTCGTGGTCGCAAAGCCTACACCTACACCGCTAATGCCCCCAGGTATGCCGGCTGTGCTATGAGGAGACATTCCGAGTCGCTTTGAGGGCCAAAGGGGCTGGATCTGGCGAGATCCCAAGATCGCGATGCTGAAGGGTCTTTTGGGCAGTATTTTGGTTGTCGACAAACCAATGGCTGTATAACAGAAGAAACCAGAGATACACGAAATACCGACATTGCCAATAAATATCCTTAGAGCATATTGGGAAGCTCCTGTGGGATCTAGCTGCCATGAGATCACGTGAAGCTTACCGTGGCATATGTCAGATATCATTTATGAAAGACTCATCATGACCAACCACGATGAAACTCTTAAGTCCGATATCTAGGTCCAATTGTTTTGCTTGCGACGTGGGGCCAACCGGGTGCTGTGGAGAGTTCTTCCACCTGATCAGATCGTCCGAAATTAGTCCGCTGCTCCCTCGGAGGCGGGCCGGTGTCCCCACAAGGGCGCTAATGCAGAGTGCGGAACCTTTTCGGCCGCAACAATCCTCCGGTCAGTCTCTCCCCCTAACCGAACGGCCACACTCGAAACTTCAACTGGCGCCGACATTCGGATAATGACGTATGCTAAGCCTCTTTCAATATTGGAGGGCTACCTCTAGCTTGGAGGAGAAGAGCATAATTGCTCGGGTGTCGCCACGAAGGCCCTTGTTTCACGGCTGAGCGATGCCAATATATGGAACCACCATGGGATATACATCAAGATAGTCACTGCAAAGTTAAAAGACACTAGTTTGATTCAGATACAGGTCGCAGGTGCCGATACACTCAGGTAACTCGCAAGTTCCTGGGCTTTTGTTTGTTAAATAATTGAAAAGGCACAACTGCGGGACAGGACCAGACCCAAAGCCAAAGCAAGACATCTACCAAACATGGCGAGCAACGACCCCGGCATACGCAGGATTAACCTCGTGCGCATTGCCCACGTCTTCTACAAATACAAGGATATTGCAACCGCCAAAGCCTTCCTTGACGATTTTGGTTTTCAAGAACTGGTCACTCGCGGTTCAAACACCTACTACCGTGGCACGGGAACGGAGCCATTCGTCTGTTGTGCCACAGCAGGTTCTGAGAACGCTTTCGGCGGAGCTGCTTTTGTTGTTGAGTCCCGCGAGGACTTGGACTATGCGGCAGAGACGATACCAGGTGCGACCCCGGTACACGAGATGCAGGAAGAGCCCGGCGGCGGTCTCCGCGTGACATTCAAGGACCCTGTCGATGACTTCCCGTTCCACTTGGTTTACGGCCAAGTGCCTGTTGAACCAAGCGATAAAGGGTTACTCCAGAGGAGGTTCAACTTTGTGAGTCTTGCCACAAAACGTGCATCGAGAGAGACTCCAGCATTAAGCGGGACTGCGCTAAATATTATCTAGCCAACTGTCAAGACCCGAGGAGTGAACGAATTCCAAAGGTTCAAGAAAGGTTGGTCGTTTGGAAATCTTCTAGTCCGGCCAACATGGAGTGGCTGCATACCATGGTAGTGGAGACACTAACTCTATGGCAGGGCCCGCGCCGGTATATAAGCTTGGACACTTTGGGATGTGTGTCACAAATTTCGCGAAAGCCTACGCATTCTATACTAGCCGATTCAACTTTTCCCCAAGTGATGTAGGTTGAAACAATGAACAAACCGTGGCTCCGTTATCCTAGAGCCAGATATTGACTGCGGAAATTGACGCATACTGTGCTCTAGCTCGTTTATGACGAGAGCGGCCGGGACATCACCACCTTCCTCCATCTCGACCGAGGCGAAGAGCTCATGGATCACCACTGCTTCTTCTTCTTCGAGGGTCCCCGGTCCCACGTTCACCACTCATCATACGAGACCTATGACTTCGACACCCAGGTACTCGGACACGATTGGCTACGAGACAAGGGATACGAAAACTGCTGGGGCGTCGGAAGACACATCATGGGCAGCCAGATCTTCGACTACTGGTTTGACCCATTCAGATTCGTGTTTGAACACTACGTTGATGGCGACCTTGTGAACTCGAGTTACGAGACGAACAGATCCAAAGCGTCGCCCGACAATCTACATATTTGGGGTAGGTGGTTTGATTCTCGTGGAGGCAAGGGGGTTGCAATCCTAGTATCTACAGAGACTAACTTTGCTTGCAGGCCCTGATCTTCCCGCGGGTTTCTTAGAGTAGGTCGCAAGAAGCAAGTAGACCTATTTACAGAACCGGTTCGCATGGGTTTTCTAGAGAGAACTACGATAGGATGCGTGTTTTGAGAATGGCACAGTTTACAATAGGTGCAGAATAGGTACTTCTTCGTGCATGTACTTCAGCTCTCAGTTCTAAGTTCGGAATTGCAACACTGGCACGGGATTTATGCAGGGCTCCAGCAGGTTATCGCCGATCGCTTGGCAATACCCCTGAGCCCCTTACACTGGGTAACGTCGCTGACAGGAATTGAAGCGTATTAAGACAGTGTAAGACTTGACGGATGGGTTTAAGGAGCTAGAGATTGTGTCTTCTACGACAGAAGAAAGTGATTCTACAGATTTATATACTTTGGTTCAGAACTGATCGAGATAATGAGGAGTTACGGAGTTGGCGTTGTTTGAACATGTGGCGTGTAAGTGTGAGGTCCATAGGTGTCCAACAACATGCATAGCGCGGACGTTACTAAGACGCTGAGAAGGGTGTGTTTAAAGCGATGAAGGTGGTGCCAATAAACGTCAAGCCGGGTCGGGCCAAGGGCATCGAGGATCGGCCGACCACTCACTCTTAGGTACCCTTTTCAAAAATGGCAACAGGAAGCAACAAGGACGGACGTGGTGTGTAGAGATATAATAGCGCAGTTGCAGAAGACCGCAGGAAATAAGTCCGGGGCCAGGCGCGCGGTGACGCTGCAGGTCACACCAGGGAGCCCGACGTGAGCGGCGTCACTCTTGGCGATGCCTTGTCCGCAGAGCGCAGTGAGGTTCTGTGGAAGTGCCATTAGATGCTGCCCCGACAGTCGCCTTAGCCGCCTTGTGTTTGCTTAGTTAACATATATTATGCTAAGATTTGCGAGGTTGGGAGGGAATTGCGAAAATCCTGTTGCTCACGACGGCGCTGTGCTTCCTCGTGGCTTCGAGGATGGCGGCGTCAACAACTTAGCATCTATGGTCGCTGATGATAATTGTGTCGTTGACGGCCCAGCGAGCCTATGTTGAAAGCCTTTTCACATCCGGCTGGAGCCATTTTGCTAATGAGGCCTGTCATCTACTCGCCTTGCATCGAAATGGTAGCCTGAGAAGTTCAGGACCACCAAGACAGAGGCTAAGACCTGCCAATCCACGTACGCTTGGGTTCGATTTCAGGGCCTATACCTTTTAAAATGACGCAGGCCTTCTTCAAAACGGCCACATCCGATCCGCAAGATCCTCCACCCCTCTCTAAACTCTTAGGAAGGCATGCTCGAGTCTCCCACAGCGGCAAGCCTAATGTTTCTGACATCTGTGGGCATCGTACGGCTCGGGCTGCCCCTCAGCTACAACTCCATCAGCGTTCCCGGGGTGGTGCCCGGCCGACAGCGGGCGGCGCGGATGAGCGCGGCTCCATGGGCCAGTGGCTCCCCCCGGTGGGGGAGGGCCGGATGGCACATACTCCGGAGAGCAGGTGACTTTGTAGGTCCTTGGTCAGGTAGATAGGTAGATTTGGTGAATGTGCAAGGCACGTGATTCTCTGTCCATTACCTCGACTTGGGCCTTTCTTTGTCCCCGAATCACCAACTCTTGTCCTCGAGGTGCTGAAATTTCCAACTTTTGTCCTCAAGGCGCCGAAATTATCACAGATCTCGACCACAGCAGTCGACAACACCACCACCACAGAAAATTCTTGCAATCCGGAAACCATGGAGCCGCTAGCTATTATTTTCTTTACCCTCAACTCTCCAATATTGGCTTGGTACTCGCTGCTGAACTACGTCACCCGCCACATTCGGCTTCGCCCCCTAACCTACCGAAGCATCGCCCTCGCCCTTATTCTCACTCTTCTTGTCTTCTATCAGGATCTTGTCACCCATCTGCTGGGCCCGGACTGCCCGTTCCTCCTGCTACTCGGTTCTATCCTGCAAGCTTTTGCGTGCGGTACGTGCTTCACTCCCCTTGCAGGGGTACCTCGATTCTAACAGAGCTCAGCTGCTTTCGCGAAGATGACTTTGCGGGACGTGCTTATCGCCGAGCTGTTCAACAAGCTGCTCGGCCCCCTGAGTGCGGCCATAAACACCGCCGTGGCCAACAAGGGCGCGACCATCAACACCAGCGTGGCCAACATGGGCGCGGCTATGGAGCCTGATTCGGGCTTTCCAAAGCTCAACAATGCCGAATTCCACTGTCACGTTGGCAAACCTGGTCGTCAACTCGACGGAAATCTCGATTGGCAACATAGCAAGCTCCATTGGCGCCGTGGCAAACGTTACCAACGCGGTGGCAAGCGTTATCAACGCAGTGGCACGCAGCATCACGATAGCTGCAGCCAGTTTTTCGACAACTGTCATCGTTGGGATCTCCCGCTACATTGTCTACACAGCCATTCGCTCGTCGGAACGCGTCATGGCGACTCGCTTAGCTGCTATCCCGCGTCATGCTTGAGCGGACAGCGTTGATGCTCATCCACATGCCGAATAGACGGTGAATTGTTCTTTTACCATCTGCTCAAGACAGTATCTAACTGATCCTTTGTCTAGGAGCATTCATCTTTGTACAAGATTTAGTTCCGGTAAACGATCGATGGAAGAATTGCTGCTGCGGTGCAGAATAGGATTAGGACGATACAGATGCTCGGTTACGGCAATAGGACATGCAATCGGTCGAGTTTGTCGTTAGATAGCACTCTACCAACAAAATCCCACGGTTTTCTCAATATCTACCATCTTCTAACCTCCCAATCCCACATCGGGTGTTGCGAAACTCGGTAAGGATCCCACAAGATCAACGCACTCGCCGCTTTCAATGACGTTGACCCTCCCGACCACCTCACAAGCCAACAACACCACAGGTAGGTACCGCACCCCCGCATCTAACGCGGCATCTAAAAATGATTCG
>Ga0164242_10008684_pt1 | contig 11013 bp, 2 predicted proteins | sample OricomgcompostMG_FD_108783 | JGI IMG/M metagenome (GOLD analysis project Ga0164242, IMG submission 108783) | Miracle-Growth compost microbial communities from Emeryville, California, USA - Original compost - Miracle growth compost (MG) ...
ACGATAACATGCGGAACAATGCGGTCTATTTTAAAAAAAATGCATTCAAGCCTCGGCTAACGCGGATGTGGTGTATTCAACTAATTATATCAGAGTGTTATAATCTGAGGTTCATCGCAGTTTTTGAACAGGTAGTTCGCCAAGTCAAGATAGCACCAAGCGCATTTTAACTGAATGATTTTTACCTGAATGTTGGGGCGAGGGTTTACGCCCCAAAATCCTTCAATCAAAATATTCAAGTTCCCCTTCGGCGGGGGCCAGCAACTTGAATCTTATAAAGAGCTGAAGGCGTTTTATACTCCAGTGATTGGTGGAGTCTTTGATTGCTGTAAAATCTAGCGCATAAGTTCCTGTGCACATCTGGTGATTTTTGCGAAAAATTTGGTTTTTTTCGATTGAAAACAATCTAGCTAACGTATCATTAAAATGGATAAGCGTCGAAAAATTTCCAGTTTACGTGTTTATAGTTTGATTGAATAATGATGTTACATCGCTGATAAATAATAAATAATGATATATCATTAAAAATATATTTTATAAATTGATATATTCTGCGAAATAATTGTGACTTTTGAACTTGTCATTTATTAAGGCAGCGGTGGTGATTCTTTTATATTTTTTCGCCGATGAAAATTTGTTTGTGGATTATAGATTTATTTTTTGTTGTTTAGGGATGTTGATCTTTGAAATCTTTTGTGCTATATATTATCAATTGTTGTCTTCAATATTGAGATTTCCCGAGAGAAATATTGATTCTAAGTGTGTTTATGTATTCTAATAAATTCCTATTAAATCCGGTAATTAAATATGACTTGTTTGATAGGCTTTGGACAGTTGGCTATTTTGGCAGATCGTTTAAAATTGAGCTGTACATTTTCTACTGATATACAAGATAATTCATCAGAGTCCTAGGTATTATTCAATTTATACCTACGGAGTTCTTTTCTAGTTGATCCCCATCTGCTTAAATCTTATGAAATTGATCTTGACCGGATATCGAAGGCCATTGGAGAGCGTATGAATTTTACAAGTCAAAAGATTGCTTTAAAAGTGAAGTTACAGAGATAACGCATGTTTTATGCTCAAGTTGTTCATAACGGTATCAAAGATTTACATTTCTCAAGTTGAAAAGCGTGTTTTTTCATAAAAGTAGAGAGTGGGCTGGCCAATGAAAAACGATAACACATTCTGGAGGTGTTTCAGAGCAATATTTCTTTCTTTGTTTATACTTTCGGGATTCTGCATGATCGGGCACAGTCAGTCTCCGATGACGGTGGAGTCAGTTTCCCTTAACGGACATCTGTCAGAAAATGCATTGGTCTATCTTCCTGTGAATTATAATTCACAAAAGAAATATCCGCTTATAGTATTTTATCACGGCGATGGAGAAAAAGGCAGCAAGGTTACAGACTTGGCAAAGTTATATAATAATTCAAACGCCGGTGGGCCAGCTTATTTCATTGCGCATGGACAGTGGCCTGATAGTTTTTATTCTCAAACAGATAAGAAGTATTATCAATTCATCGTCGTTGAGCCCCAATGGAATGGCTGGGAGCCTCAAAATCAAAACTATACGTTAAAGAGCATATGTGATAAATATTCAGTTGACACGTCTCGTATCTACTTGACCGGTTTGAGTGCTGGTGGGTGGACCTTATGGGGATATGTTTCCCATGATGTTACGACACCTCAATATAAGATCGCGGCAATTGTTCCGATGAGTATGGCAATTACTCCAACGTTGGAAGAGGCGTCACGTATCGTAAAGGATAGTATTAGAGCTTGGGGATTTGGTGATATCGCAGGAGATGTCCATGGCGCCCATACGGCGGATGGAATTGACCTTATCAATAAGATACAGCCAGGATTTGGCTTCTTTACTTACACTAAAGGAACCGGTCACGGCGGATGGGGAAAATCGTATAATCCGACTTTTCGGACGCAAATTGACGGATATTCGTTGAATATATATGAATGGATGCTCTTGTGGAGCCGAAATAAAAATGAATTAACGCCAATACCCGTCGCTCTGCCGACTTCCAACGCTGGATCTAATGTTTCAATTGATCTTCCTACAGACTCTGTCGTTTTGGATGGATCAAAGTCTACTAGTAGTAATGGTACAATTTTCTCGTACAAATGGACTGAAGTTTCGGGTCCAGGTAGTGGCGTGATTCGTTCGTCAGATTCTAGTAAGACAGTTGTCAGTGGCTTGGTTCAGGGGGAGTATGTTTTTCAACTAGTAGTAGGCGATAGTGATGGAGCGACAGACGCTTCAACAGTTAGTGTGACTGTTAACGCCGCACCAAATGTTATTCTTATCGCGGATGCGGGTGGAGATCAAACTGTCATACTTCCTACTGATTCTGTCATTTTAGATGGCTCAAAATCGATAAGTAGAAACGGATCAATAGCCTCGTACAAATGGATACAGGTTGCGGGGCCGGAAGGAGGAAAGATTCGTTCATCTACTTCTAGTAAGACGGTTGTTAGTGGCTTGGTGCAAGGCCAGTATGTTTTCAAGTTGATAGTGGGTGCTATTAATGGTTCGACAGATTCTTCGGAGGTTGAAGTAACTGTAAATGCAGAGCCGCCAAACGTCGCTCCCGTCTCCGATGCTGGAAAAAGTCAAACAATCATTCTTCCGAATGATTCTGCCGTGCTGGATGGTTCGCACTCCGTCAGTAGCGAGGATACCATTATATCTTATCAATGGATTCAGATTTCGGGCCCGGAGCAAAGTGTCATTAATCCATTGGATTCGAGTATTGTGGTTGCTACTGGCTTAGTTCGGGGAAAGTATGTTTTTCAGCTAATAGTAAGAGATAGTAGAGGTTTAATAGATTCTTCGACGGTAGAGGTAACTGTGAATGAGTTAGAAGGTGTTGGCCCAATAGCCAATGCTGGAGATGATCAAATAGTTATCCTTCCTACTGATTCTGTCGTATTGGATGGTTTAAAGTCCGCCAGTGGGGTAGATTCCATTATTTCCTATTTGTGGTCCCAAGTTTCAGGTCCGAAGGAAGGTATAATTCGATCGTCTGATTCGGGAACTACGATTGTTAGCAGCTTGGTTGAAGGCGAGTATGTTTTTCAATTGGTGGTAAGAAATAGTGCTGGCTTAACAGATTCATCGATCATCGGAGTAATTGTCAAGTCCGTAACCAATGTATTTCCTGTTGCTAATGCAGGCAAGGAGCAGACAATTGTACTGCCTATCGATTCTGTTTTACTTAGTGAAAAGGAGTCTTATGACAACGATGGAGATATCACAGCATTCAAGTGGTTTTTGAAATCTGGTCCCTCCTCTGGTGTTATAAAATCACCTGATTCTTCTTCAACAACTGTTATTGACCTAACTGAGGGAACATACGTTTTTGGGCTTACTGTAGTGGATAATCGTGGAGATTCTGCAACCAGTGAGGTTAAAGTTTTGGTTTTGAGCGGTTCTCCTAAGGCGATTGTGGGAATAGCACCAAGTGTATTTGCCGGCAATCCTGTCCTGTTGAAGGCTGGAGAGACCGGTTATGAATTAAAAGGTGACGCCTCGGATGCAGATGGGCAGATTATTTCAGTTAAGTGGACGCAGGTGTTTGGTCCTCCTGTAAAAATTACATCAACAGATTCTGTTAATGCTCAGATTAGTGGACTTTTGGGAGGGAATGTGTACCGATTTAGATTATCGGCAATTGACAATTCGGGAAACTCAAATTATTCCGAGATTGTAGTTGCTGTGAATGCAGCGGATGCTAGCAAAAATGACTCAATTATACCGCCTAAAAATGCAAGATATCAATATATATATATTGATTTTGCAAATACTCCAATTAATACGGATACAATATCTATTTTGGGAGGAGAATATACTCATATTCAGTTCGTTAATCTTGAAGGGAAACCGAAGAAACGTATTGTTATTCGCCCCCTTGGTGGACAAGTAGTTATAAGTGAAAATAATCCATCCGATAACGAGCCAGGATGGATGATTTGTGGTAATTGCCAATATTTCCATATTAATGGATTATTGCCCGATAACAAGTATGGGTTCAAAATTGTAGGAACTTCCACGAATTCGGCCCACTGGGGGCAATATTTTGTGTATGGAAAGAGCAAGGCGTTTGAAATCAATAACGTTTATGGACATTCAATGACATATGGATTTCAGATCAAAAATGATCCCAATTGCGATCCGTCTAGCTGGAATACGGACGAAGCGAAGACCTTCGTTATAGATAGTATTGATCTTCATGATTTTTATTTTGACAGCACTATTTATGAAGGAACTTATATAGGAGGAACATTGAATTCAGGTGATTGGTCTTATGGAGGGATGGGCGGTTATCGGGTTGTATGCTCTGGTGATACTTCATACCATTATGGCTATAGAGTTGGACATGTTAAGATACACGATGGCATAATCAAACATACTAATAATGATGGAATTCAGTTAGTTGATGCGCGCTACGGTTATACTGAGATTTATAATAATCAACTTTATAGTATAGGCGGAAATGGGAAAAGCTCCCAGGATCATGCTATGTCTCTCGGTGGTAATATACAATCTTATATACATGATAACTATATAGAAGGCGCCGGATTTGGCTTTTTTCTTACAGGAGAAGGGTCGATAACTTTTGAACGAGATACAATTAGGAATTCTGAGAGCAATGGATGGTACATCACTAACAGTTTAGATAGCCCATATCACAAGATTATGGCAGATAGTATGGTCATTAGACTAATTGACAATGTGGCTGATCATGTCGATGGGGGAATAGTTCTCACTAATTATGGTAAGTTGCTTTCGACTAAGACACAAATCTATGGCAATAAAATTACTAATTTTGGCCCTAGAGAGTTTTACCAGCCCAAACAACCTGATGGATATTGGCAAGGACAATATGGAGGAAGCACGCTCGATTTATCTGCTGGCAAAAGACCGTATGTGTTTATTACTAGTGTCGATACTAGTCCCGGATCCCTTGTAATTCATTCGACTGCCAATAATTCCCTGCCAAAGGAATATTCCGTTGATGGTGAGAATTGGCAGCCTGATAGTACATTTAAAAATTTGCCGGAGGGGTGGTATATTGCCAGTGTTCGCATCGATCCTGCAATTCGAGATAATAGAAATCAAATATACATTACCAGCACGAGTACGGAAAATCAACCCCCGGTTGCTAATGCCGGTAAGGATGCTGTACTAAAGTCCCCAACTGATAATTTTATTCTGGACGGCTCCAAATCTTCGGATTCGGATGGTGAGATTGTGTCCTATCTTTGGCAGCAGGTCTCTGGTCCTTCAAAGATAGGCTTGTCGAACTCAGCTGCCCCGCTACTTACTATAACGGGCCTAAAAGTCGGGACATACATATTTAAGTTGACTGTAACGGATAACCTTGGGGCTACATCTTCTGATGAGGTTAAAATACTCATAGAACAATCTACCGTGGATCAACCTCCCGTAGCAAATGCAGGGACTAGCCAGTCAATCACCCTTCCAATCAATAATGTAGTACTGGATGGGAGTGGCTCGACTGATGCTGACGGTAAGATAAGTGAGTATTTGTGGAAACAGCTATCTGGTCCTTCGGGGGCTGATATAGATAATGCGGGATCGGTTAAGGCGGAGGCCAAAGGTCTTTTAGCAGGGACTTATATTTTTCAGTTAACGGTGACGGATGACAAGGGTGCGAGTGATTCCACTGTGGTAAATGTGACTGTATCAGCAGCCCCTGTGAATCAACCACCGAAGGCGAATGCAGGCAAGGGACAGTCAATCACCCTTCCAGTGGATAGTGTAGTACTGGACGGGAGTGGCTCGACTGATGCTGACGGTAAGATAAGTGAGTATTTGTGGAAACAGTTATCCGGTCCTTCGGGGGCCGATGTAGGTAACGCGGAATCTGTTAAGGCGGAGGCCAAAGGTCTTTCAGCAGGGACTTATATTTTTCAGTTAACGGTGACGGATGACAAGGGTGCGAGTGATTCCACTGTAGTAAATGTGACTGTATCAGCAGCCCCTGTGAATCAACCACCGAAGGCGAATGCAGGCAAGGGGCAGTCAATCACCCTACCAGTGGATAGCGTAGTATTGGATGGGAGTGGCTCGACTGATGCTGACGGTAAGATAAGTGAGTATTTGTGGAAACAAACATCGGGCCCATCACAAGCGGATATAGTTAACCCCGGCTCTGTAAAGCCAGTTGTCACTAAACTATCAGCAGGCACATATATTTTTCAATTAAAGATAACGGACAATGAAGGTGCCGTTGACTCGTCTGTTGTGAATGTAGAAGTTCAGCCTCCGATTTCAGAAGGTAACCAGCCACCAGTAGCGAATGCTGGAAAAAATAAGTCAATCACCCTACCAGTGGATAGTGTAGTCCTGGATGGGAGTGGCTCGACTGATGCTGACGGTAAGATAAGTGAGTATTTGTGGAAACAGCTATCCGGTCCTTCGGGGGCTGATGTAGAGAACGCGGGAACGGTTAAGGCGGAGGCCAAAGGTCTTTCAGCAGGGACTTATATTTTTCAGTTAACGGTGACGGATGGCAAGGGTGCGAGTGATTCCACCGTAGTAAATGTGACTGTATCAGCAGCCCCTGTGAATCAGCCACCGAAGGCGAATGCAGGCAAGGGGCAGTCAATCACTCTTCCAGTGGATAGTGTAGTCCTGGATGGGAGTGGTTCAAGTGATGCTGATGGCGAGATAAAGGGTTATATCTGGACCCAATTATCTGGCCCATCGAAGGCAGATATTGAGAATCAAGGGTCAGTCAAGGCCCATGCAATAAGTCTGTCCGCGGGGATTTATATTTTTCAGTTAAAAGTGACGGATGATAAAGGGGCCAGTGATTCTTCAGTAGTAAATATAACAGTATCTGCAGCTCCAGTGAATCGACCTCCAGTGGCAGACGCAGGAAAAGGTCAATCAATAATTCTTCCAGTTAATAGTGTAGTATTGGACGGTAGCGGATCGACAGACTCTGATGGTAACATAAAGGGCTACGCATGGAAACAGTTATCGGGTCCTTCTGAAGCGAGTATTGAGAGTCCCGGCTCTGCTGCAACTCAGGCCGCAGGCCTTTTGGCAGGAATTTATATTTTCCAATTAAAAGTGACGGATGACAAGGGTGCGAGTGATTCCACTGTAGTAAATGTGACCGTGTCAGCAGCCCCAGTGAATCAGCCTCCGGTGGCGAATGCCGGAAAAAGCCAGTCAATCACCCTTCCAGTTGATAGCGCGGTCTTGAACGGTAATGGGTCAACTGATGTTGACGGTAAGATAAATGATTACTTATGGAAGCAATTATCAGGTCCTTCCTCAGCCAATATAGCTGAAATCGGATCGGTAAAGACACTGGTCGGAAAGATGTCGGAAGGAACATATATTTTCCAATTAAAAGTGACGGATGATGAGGGTGCTAGCGATTCGTCTGTCGTAAATATCTATGTGTCAGCAGCCCCAGTGAATCAGCCTCCTGTAGCGAATGCTGGAAAGGACCAGTCAATCATCCTTCCGGTTGATAGCGTCGTCTTGAATGGTAGTGGGTCAACTGATGTTGACGGTAAGATAAATGATTACTTATGGAAGCAATTATCAGGTCCTTCCCCAGCCAATATAGCTGAAATCGGATCGGTAAAGACACTGGTCAGAAAGATGTCGGCGGGAACATATATTTTTCAGTTAAAAGTAACGGATGATAAAGGGGCTAGTGATTCCTCATTGATTCGAGTGACGGTATTGCCTATTCCGGCAAACCAACCTCCGGTAGCGGAGGCTGGGAGCAATCAGACGATTGTACTTCCTGTTGACAGCGTGATTCTTGATGGCAGCCACTCGAGTGATATCGACGGCAAGATCCGCGATTATGCCTGGAAGCAGCTTTCCGGGCCTTCTCATGCAATTATTGATGAGCCTAATTCTATGAAGACCCAGGCTAATAAATTGTCGCCAGGGACCTATGTCTTCCAATTAAGGGTTACAGATGATAAGGGGGCCAGTGATTCTACTGTAGTAAATGTGATTGTATCGGCCGCTTCTTTAAATCAGCCTCCTGTTTCAAATGCAGGTAATAACATCTCAATTTCGACGCCGTTGGATTCTGTATATTTAGATGGTTCGCTTTCCTATGATCCTGATGGATCGATAGTTTCCTACTCTTGGACACAACAAGGAGGCTCTGATGCAATTATAGGTTCTGCATCGAATCGCCGGACTGTTGTGCGTGGGCTTCAACCTGGTACCTATTCGTTTCAGCTAAAAGTGTCTGACAATAATGGGGCTGTTGACTCCAATTTGGTTCAGATATCGGTTTCGTCCGTACCTAAACATGAAAACGTACCTCCTACGATAATTCTCAAAGATCATTATACCATTACCCTTCCGGTAGATTCGGTCTTTTTAGATGCTGGGCAGTCAATAGATCCTGATGGGAAAATAGTTTCTTATGTTTGGAGCAAGGTGTCTGGGCCTGCGCAAGGGAGGCTTTCATCTGTTTCGTCAAAAAGCGTATGGGCAAAACAGTTGGTAGAAGGTAGCTATATCTATAGACTAACAGTGAGCGATAATAACAACGGAGTTAGCTCATTGACTATTATCATAACTGTGCTTCCTGAGATAGTGAACCAGTTGCCCGTTGCAGATGCAGGTAAATCGAAAACTGTAAGAATTCCGTTGGATTCTGCATTATTAGCGGGCTCTGCGTCTTATGATCCGGATGGTAAGATCGTCAATTATTTGTGGACTCAGAAATCTGGACCTCGTAAATATCATATAGCCAGTCCTGATTCTGCAATTACGTTAGTGGACGATTTGATCCCAGGAACTTACGTATTCCAGTTGATGGTTACGGATGATAGGGGTGCTCAATCATCGGACAGTGTTGTTATAGAGGTTCTGGCGCCACTGAACCAACCCCCGGTCGCGGATGCCGGTAGTGATATTGTCATTACATTACCCCAAGATACCGCAATGTTGAGTGCGAGTAATTCCTATGATCCGGATGGTACAATAGTCAGTTATTCGTGGGAAAGAATGACAGGGCCGGATAATGGTTTATTGGTTAATCCTAATTCAGAATTTTGCAGGGTTGTTGGACTCGAGACCGGAACGTATGACTTTAATTTAACGGTGACGGACAATAAGGGGGCACAGTCAATGGCTCAGGTAAGTATTTTTGTAAATCCGGTGAAGGATACGATGGAGACTAATTTTACAGTTTACCCCAACCCTGTACAAAACATACTTCACGTTGATATAAATAAGGCTGTAACCGGGCTTTTGAAATTTAGAATTGTTGATGTAAATGGACGGATAGTTAAGTTATTTAACTATGGGTCTCTACCTTCCCATGTGACTACAACGTTAGATGTAAGCAGTCTTACTGCTGGAATCTATTTTATTCAACTTATAGAGGATAACCAGCTAAGGGACTCGAGGAAGATAATCAAATATTAATCTCTAGCCACCTTATAACAATTAACCGGGTAAAAGTGGTTTGGGTTAAATCCCTAAATAATTTCTTTAATAATTGGATTAAGGAAGCAGAATAATTTTCGCGGATCGTATTGCCTGTCGCAGTCTATTGACTTTACAAATGCGAATCCGCCTGACTGATCTTTTGTAGAAAATTCTCGGCATTCCATGATTTTCCCTTCAAAAAGTTTTCTTTCTGAATACCATTCGCAGTCCGGGTGAATTTTAATAATTTTATATATCTTATTTGCCTTCAGCTCAATTTCCTCTTGGGAATTCGTTTTGCTTATCTGCATCGCGGTGTCTTTGACGGCATTATTAGCAATCTGATGTATTTAACTTTTCTAATTCATTCGAAGTGAAGAACCCGTTTATTATATGATACCCTGCTAAGTTATAATCTTGCTCTTTCATATATTTATATATCTCAGAGTCTTCAGGGCGGTCTTTATTGAATCCATGCATTTCAATGACAATAAGATGTGGTTTATATTGTTTGAGGTTAATGGATTTTAGTACATTCAGATCATGTCCTTCCACGTCTATGCAGAGAAGGTCGATCTTATGTACCGGGGATGATTGTCTATCTCTTTGACTTGAAAGTATCGAGTCGAGCGTAATGGTCCGCATCTTGTGAGTCTTTTTCAGCTGATAGTCTTTATCTGCCCACTCATTCTCCACGAAGGAATGGTCAAGCGTGCTCGCTAAATCTAAAGTACTTTCAAAGAAATCGACGTCTTTTTCTTCGTCTGATACTGCGGCACAAACTGCAATGTCTTTCTTTCTTAGGCTTTGAAACTCTTTTATTATATGGGGATTTGCATCGACGCAAATTCCTTTCCAGCCACTGCAGTAAAGATTAAACGTGTTCGAAAATCGAATTGGATGATTGCACCCCACATCGAGATAAAATCCATTGGGAATTTTATGCAGCAATGTTTGTATGTATTGGTCTTCGCCAAACTGTGAATAGGTGACGATGGATTTCGGATTTAACGACTTTTTGAGAAAGCCGAATACGATGAACTTTATTGCGGCTACTGGAGGAAAGAGATTAAAATAGTTTAATGCGCGTTTTATCATCGTATAATTGCTTTAAGCGAATATCAGGTTTATACCAGGCAGTTTTATATTGTACCAGCAGACCAATTTCTAGTTACATAACTTGGTTAGTGCCTGAACAAAAATAAGCCCGTCTTAAGGTTGGCGATATTGGAACTTCGTAAGGGTAGAGATATGGCTCGTTAACGTTAAGGGATGGCTAGGAAACCACTACCTTAACCTCGTCTTGAACGAGTCTTAAGTAATAGCATATTATTTTTATGAAAACTTCCTTTTAAGAAAGCAGTTTCTGACGCAACAGGAACTCAAGTTTCTGGTTTACATCAAGTAACTTGTCTGTAAGTTCGTGATTTTCCTTTCTTAACATATATAAATCATATGCTTTCTGGATATTCTCGCTGAGTTCGACCTCGTTCCAGGGTTTGGTGAAGTATTTATAAACCTGGCCTTTGTTGATCGCGTCGATCACC
>Ga0164242_10008685_pt1 | contig 11013 bp, 10 predicted proteins | sample OricomgcompostMG_FD_108783 | JGI IMG/M metagenome (GOLD analysis project Ga0164242, IMG submission 108783) | Miracle-Growth compost microbial communities from Emeryville, California, USA - Original compost - Miracle growth compost (MG) ...
CTCAGCGCGCGCGACACGGTGGCCGCTGACACGCCTGCACGCGCCGCGACATCTTTGATGGTTGCCATGTGCCCGCCCAGAAATCGACTGCGGTGCAGCGCACTCAGAGCACCGAGCCAGAAGACACCGCGATGGATGCGACCACACTATCGGTTGTCGTCGTCCGCCCGGCCCTCGGCCGTCGCATCCTCGTGGCGGCGAAATCCTCGTCCATCTTTCCCGTGAGATCTGTCAAATCGCCCTTCAGGACGTTCGGGAAGGGCGATTTGACCGATCTCACGGGAGAGGGTGGGCACTACTTGGCCTGCGCCCGCAACACCTTCTCGTCGATGGGCGCGCTGCCGGAGACCCGCAGCGACTTGTAGTACTCGCGCGCCTCGTTCTGACGAGTCGCTTCGATGCCGGTCGCGATTGTCGACCGCAAGTGCTCCTGGCCGTAACCGAACGCATCTACCAGGTCGACCGCGTGCGGACGCAATCGCGCGATCAGACGGTCGATATACGCGGTCACCGCCTGGGCGCGCTGCGGAGACAGGCGACCGTGGATCAGGTACCAGGCAAGATGTTTTTCCACCAGGCTGAGCGCGAACAGGTCGTGCAGCCAGGTGAGCACCTGCTTGTTACCCGGGTCCTCGATGTGCGCCAGGGCGTCCGTGAACGCCTCCCACTGCAACAGCTCGGCGTGCGCACGCGCCGCCTCGATCAGTTCGTTCTGCTGCGAATTGAACAGGTCGGCCGACTCCTTTTTCGGCAGTTTGTTCGCGTGCCGCAACTTCGTGGCGACCTCGGCGATCATCGTCTCGACGCGATCGGTCAGCAATTCGCGTTGCACGTTCGCGTCGCGCAGCTGCCCGACCGAGCGGGCCGTCGATCCGAAGTCGGCCACCGTCTGGGCTAGGCTGCGCAAGCCGCTGCCGTGGTACGCCCGGTCGGCCGCTTGCGTGACGACATACCTGGCCATGACGCCGGCATCCGCTTTGGCGAATTTTCTTGAATAGTCGGTGAGCAGCCGCTTGGCAACCAGCTGCAACAGCACGCTGTTGTCACCCTCGAATGTGACGTACACGTCGAGGTCGGCGCGCAACCCGACGATGCGGTTCTCGGCCATGAACCCCGCGCCGCCGCACGCTTCCCGAGCCTCCTGCAGCGTGTCGAGCGCGTGCCAGGTCGACAGCGGCTTGAGCGCGGCGGCCAGAGTCTCAAGGTCCTGCCGGTCGTCATCGGTGTCTGCGCGGCCGCTGAACACATCGTCGAACTTCTTCAGCAACGTGTCGTGCGCGAAGATTTGCGCATACGTCGTTGCGAGCCGCGGAATGAGCCTGCGCTGATGGCGCTGGTAGTCGAGAATGACCTCTTCTTCCGTGTCGCTTGCCGCGTTGAATTGCCGGCGCTGGCTGCCGTAGGTGATGGCGATCGCCAGGCCCATCTCCGCTCCGATCGTGGCGGCGCCGTCAAGTGAGACGCGTCCCTGCACGAGGGTGCCGAGCATCGTGAAGAAACGACGCCCAGGGCTCGCGATCGGGCTGGAGTACGTGCCGTCTTCCGCGACGTCACCGTAGCGGTTGAGCAGGTTCTCCCGGGGAACGCGCACATGATCGAAGGCCAACCGGCCATTGTCGATGCCGTTGAGCCCGCCCTTCAGCCCGTCGTCCTCTGCCGAGATCCCGGGCAGCAGATCGCCCGCTTCGTCGCGTAGCGGCACATACAGCGCGTGCACGCCGTGGTTCACCCCCGCGGTGATCAACTGTGCGAACACAACGGCGGCCTTACCGTCTACGGCCGCATTGCCGTTGAATTCCTTCCACGCGGCGCGAAACGGCGTGGAAATGTCGAACTCGCCGGTGTGCGGATCGTACGTCGCGGTCGTGGCGATGGATGCGACATCCGACCCGTGCCCGATCTCGGTCATGGCGAATGCCCCAGGCACCTTCAGGCTCATGATGTCCGGCAGGAACTTCAGGTGGTGGCGCTCGGTTCCCAGGTGCATCACCGCTGCGCCGAACAGGCCCCACTGCACGCCGGCCTTGATCTGCAGCGACGGGTCCGCGGTGGTGAGCTCCTCGAAGCCGGCAATGTTGCCGCCGTGGTCCTCGAGTCCGCCCAATGATTTCGGGAATGCGCGGTGCACCTGGCCGTTCTCGACGAGGAGTTTCAGCTGCTCGTGAACGCGGGCGCGCTGCTCGTGGTAGCTGGCGCCGTCGACTCGGTGCAAGTCTGGATTCGCTGCGAACTCACGTCCGGCGCGGCGGACATCCGCCCACGTTCCCAGCAGTTGCCGCTCGAGGCTGGCGACGTCGACGTGCACCGGTGGCGCATCCATGTCGATCGGGCCGGTCGCGAGCCTGACCTCGTCGCTGCGCGAGCTGGAAGTTTTGGTGCGCGGGGCGGTGTCAACCATCGGCGGTCCTTCTTCGTCTTGGGTGCGATCGCCGTCATCGTGCGCGCGATCGCGTGATGTCTCCACGCTATGCCGGATGCGCGCATCGTGTGAATTGCTGCTGGGCAAGCGACAAACGGTCTTCGGATGCTACGCCGCCGGCCTGTAGGAACCCACAGAAACCCGCTCCTCAGCATCGAAGTGCTCGCCGGCATCGTGACGACGCTCGCCTTGATCCCACTGCCCAATTCCGTGAGATCGGTCGAATGGTCCTTCCCTGGCGCGCGGAAGGACCATTCGACCGATCTCACGGTGGGGAGGAGACCGATGTCACGGTGGGGAGGAGTCGGCGCGATCCCCCCGCGCGCCCCAGCGCCACCACGCCGACACGTAGATGACGAGTCCCGCAATCAGGCCGACGACGACCCAGAGCACGATGAGGTAGTCGATCCATGAGCCGATCGGGGGCGAACCGGGGAGGAATGTGCGCAGCGGTATGGTCGCGAACAACATCGCCGCCATCCAGCTCATCAGTGTCGGCTCCGTCTTGCGCCTGCCGCGGTATGCATTGATCGCCACGAAGAGCACCAGACAGGGCATTGCGATCATCAGGCAGAGCAACACGATTCCGAACGCGACGGTGCTGCCGGAACGCCAGGCGCGCAGTGAGAACGTGTGACTGTCTTTACTCGGGCCCGACTCTGTGACGATGTGCGTGTTCGCCGCGTCCGGCCTGCTGTGACCCTCGAGATTCCAGCCCGGAATGTAGCCGTGCAGAGCCACGTTGGTTTCGAGCACTGTGCGCGTGCCAGCGTCGTCGGTGTACGCGACGACGACCACTTCGCTCGCCCGATAGTTGTCGAACGGCCAGTTCTCGATCGATCCATCCATGATCAGATCGACCGGCACGATGGATGGCACGGCACCAGCCTTGAAAGTGATGGATTGCGCGCCCGTCGTCGGAGAAATGATCACTTTGATCGTGTGCTCGAGCCCGACCCCTTCGCGGGCTTGGAGCTGCTTCGACGCGTCGAGTGCGACGTTCATCGAGATGCGTCCGGTCGTCGGGTTGACCGAATCGGGGTTCAGCACCACCGTCACACCGCCAGGTGGTGGTGGGGCGGTTGCGCTGGTCAAGGATGCGACACGGCCGCTGGATGCGTACAGCGCGACGACGCCGACATAGACGATCGCGGCGAGGATAATGATCACGACGACATAGCGCACGCGGTGAGGAACTCGCTCGCGTGTCCTGAGCGCATCCTGGGGTGGGTTCGCGTCATCCTGCGACCGCTTCGAGTGCATGGGCGGATCAGGTGGATGCTCATGCGGCATCGCATCAGGGCTCACGGTTTGAGCATACTGTCGCATTCGCGCTGCGCCGTGTCGCATTTGTTCAAGTCACGACGACCGGCCGGCGCGACAATGGATGGCGAGGGAGGCACGGATGACGAGGTACGTCGCGCTGTTGCGCGGAGTCAATGTGGGCGGCATCACCATCAAGATGGTCGAGTTGGCCGGGGCCTTCCGCGGGCTGGGCTATGCCAACGTGAGGACGGTGCTCGCCAGCGGAAACGTGCTCTTCGAGGCGGATGACATCGCCTCGAACCTCAAACCGCGGATCGAGGCCGCACTGCGGGAGCGGTTCGGCTACGAGGCGTGGGTGCACATCCTGACGACAGACGACCTCACCCGCATCATCGATGCGTTCCCGTTCGACGAGCAACGCGACGGGTGGCATCCGTATGTCATCTTCCTCATGGGCGACGAGCCACGCTCGACACTGCTCGAGCTCGACCTCGATCCTGCGCTCGAGAGCATCGCGGATGGCGCCGGAGTGCTCTACTGGACCGTCGAGCGCGGGCACACCCTCGACAGCGTCGTTGGCAAGGCATCGTCCCGCGCGCGTTTCAAGGCACTGACCACGACCCGCAACCTGCGAACGCTACGCAAGCTCCTGGCATAGCCGGCAAAGCCTGCGGCACAGAGCGGCCGTCTGGCCCAGCGGCCGACACAGGACAGCAGAAACAGGGTGGCCGCGCAGGCTATCGGATGTCGTGGCCGCGCGTTAACGTACAACCATGGAACCTCGAATCACCGCCATCACGCTCGGCGTCCGCGACCGCGTCGCCTCCCGCCGCTTCTACGTCGACGGCCTGGGCTGGACACCGACGCTCGAGGTCGAGGGAGATGTGATCTTCATCCAGGCCGGATTCGGACTGTTGCTGTGCCTGTGGGACGTCGACGACCTCGCGGCGGACGCCGGAGAGGACGTCGGCAGCGGCCGAGGCGCCCCGCCCGTGTCGCTCGGACACAACGTGGCGACGGAGCAAGAGGTCTACGACACGCTGGATGCCGCCGTCGCGGCAGGGGCCGACCTGGTGGCGCCTGCGCGTCAGCAGCCATGGGGCGGAGTGTCCGGGTATTTCGCCGATCCGGACGGCTTCCGCTGGGAGGTCGTGTACAACCCGGCGCTGTCGTTCGACGCGGCGGGCAACGCGACGTTCGGCGACGTCGGCGAGGCCGAACTGGTCATTGAGGCCGGCGAGGCGGAGCCCGACTCCGAGTCCGACGCCGACGTGACCGGGACCCGCACGTCGGAGGGCTGAATGCGTCGAGAGCGGCCGTTCGTGCCGAGAGCGTGTGGTCTGCCGGCTGATCTCGGCTCCAGGAGACGCTCTCGAGGAGAGAAAAGCTCGCGATGATCGAACGCGAGATCGTGTACTGCACGGATGCCGCTGCCTGGGCGAACTGGCTGGATGCCGAACACGCGGCATCGGATGGCGTGCGACTCGCGATCGCCAAGAAGGGCGGCGCGCGAACCAGCGTCAGCTACGCGGATGCCGTGGAGATCGCACTCTGCTACGGCTGGATCGACGGGCAGTCCAAACGGCTCGACGATGATCACTACCTGCAGCTGTTCACGCCGCGGCGTGCGCGCAGCATCTGGTCGGTCATCAACCGGGAGAAAGCGACACGCCTGATCGAGGAGGGACGGATGCGCCCGGCCGGCCTCGCAGAAGTGGAACGCGCGAAGGCCGACGGCCGGTGGGACGCTGCGTACGTGTCGAACTCGACGGCCGAAGTTCCAGCCGACCTGGCAGACGCGCTGGCCGCGAGCCCCGCCGCATCCGCATTCTTCGCGACGCTGACCAGCCAGAACCGCTTCGCAATCATATTCCGAATCGGGAATGTGAAACGCGCGGAAACGCGTGCGCGCAAAATAGCCGAGTATGTGGCGATGCTCGAACGCGGCGAGACGCTCTATCCGCAGCGGATGCGAAGCTGAGGCCGGCCCGCTCGATTAGCCGGCCGGTAGCGCTACGCGGCGTGCGCGGCCACCACGTCGAGCAGTTGCTGTCCGTACGTCTCGAGCTTCTTCGCGCCGATGCCGCTGATGCCGTCGAGGTCGCCAAGAGCAGCCGGCCGTGTCAGCGCGACCCCGCGCAGCGTCGCATCGCCGAACACGATGTATGCGGGCACGCCCTGTTCTCGGGCCTGTTCGGCCCGCCATGACCGTAGCGCTTCGAACAGCGAGACGGCAGACTCAGGCAGGTCGGCCACGACCGCCTTCGACCCGGACGAGCGCGAGCCTCGTGAGCCCGCGGAGCGCTCAGGCTCGCGCCGCAATTGCACCGTGCGCGATCCGCTCAACACATCGGCGCTCGCCGGTGTGATGGCCAGCGTGCCGTATCCGTCGTCGTTCACCTTCAGCAGCCCGTGTGCAAGCAGCTGCCGCACGACGCCACGCCACTGCTGGTCGCTGAGGTCCTCGCCGATCCCCCACGTTGCTATCCGGTCATGCCCGTGCTGGTCGACGCGCGGGGTGCGCTTGCCGCGCAGAATGTCGATGAGGTGGCCGGCACCGAAACGCTGGCCACGCTCACGCTGCAGCCGCACAACGGTCGACAGGAACTTCTGGGCGGGCACCGTGCCGTCCCAGCTCTCGGGCGGCGCGAGACATGTGTCGCAGTTGCCGCACGGCTCGGATGGTTGCCCGAAGTATGAGAGCAGATTCACGCGTCTGCACTGCACGGTCTCACACAATGCCAACATCGCGTCGAGGTGCGCAGACATTCTGCGTCGATGCGCAAGATCGCCCTCCGACGAGTCGATCATGCGTCTCAACTGCACGACGTCTTGCAGCCCGTATGCCAGCCACGCTGTGGATGGCAGTCCGTCGCGGCCCGCACGCCCCGTCTCCTGGTAGTAGCCCTCGACCGATTTCGGCAGGTCGATGTGCGCGACGAAACGCACGTCCGGTTTGTCGATGCCCATGCCGAACGCGATGGTCGCCACGATGACGACACCGTCTTCGCGCAGGAAGCGAGCTTGCGTCCTGGCGCGAGTGGCCGCATCCAGGCCCGCGTGGTACGGCAGCGCATCAATGCCGTTCTCACGCAGCATCTCTGCGGTTTTCTCGACCGTGTTGCGGCTGAGCGCATAGACGATGCCTGCGCAGCCGGTCTCTTCCGACCGAATGAAATCGACCAGCTGCCCCCGCACCTCGTTCTTCGACACGATGCGGTACTGGATATTCGGCCGGTCGAAGCTCGCGACGAAATGCTCAGCCCTGTCGAGCATCAGGCGCGCGGTGATCTCTTTGTGCGTCGCCTCTGTCGCCGTCGCGGTGAGTGCGATGCGCGGCACGTGGGGCCACCGGTCCGCCAGTTCAGAGAGCGCGAGATAGTCGGGGCGGAAGTCGTGTCCCCATTGCGACACACAGTGCGCCTCGTCGATGGCGAACAGGGCGATCGTGCCGCCAGCCAGAAACCGCTTCGTCGCCTCGGACGACAGCCGCTCGGGCGCAACATACAGCAGGTCGAGCTCACCTGCGAGGTACGCTCGCTCGACTCTGGCGCGCTCGATGCCGTCCTGGGTGGAGTTGAGAAACGCTGCACGCACGCCGACGGCAAGCAGGGCATCCACCTGGTCCTGCATCAAGGCGATCAGGGGCGAGACGATCACGCCGGTGCCCTCGCGCACGAGCGACGGAATCTGGTAGCACAGACTCTTTCCGCCGCCGGTCGGCATCAGCACAACGGCGTCGCCGCCCCTGATCAAGCGATCGATGACCGCGGCCTGGTCGCCTCGGAAATCGTCGTATCCGAAGACGGTGTGCAGAACGTCGCGCGGATCCGCGCCGAGAAAGGGGGCATTTCGGTGGTCGAGTATGCCGCCCGCAGCCGTATCGAGACCCGGCGACCGGGGCTCACCGAACGCGTCGGGGTATTCATCATCATCGGGCGGCACGAGCTCGTCGGGGTTCCACGGAACCTCGTCTGGGATCTCAGCGTTCCAACTCACGCGGCAATGGTATCCGCACCACCCGACAGCCATCCGCGCACGGCGGTTAGGCTAGAGGCTGCGGGCGATTGACAGGAGCACGATGACTACACGCTGGGCGCGCGTCGCCCGCGGAACACTGGCGGCCTCATTCGCCGTGTTCGTCGCTGCGCTCTTTCACGCCGCGATGGGCGGAGGCGTTCCGAGCACTCTGGCCATCACGGTCTCCCTGGCCTTCGCGGTGCAGGCCTGCGTTCTGCTCGCGGGCAAGCGAATCTCACTGTGGCGCCAGGTGCTTTCGGTCGGGCTGAGCCAGTTCATCCTGCACGCGCTGTTCAGCCTCCAACCCGGCGGTGCGCGGTTCAGCGCAGCTGACGGATCCGCTCACGTGCACGCAGGCAGCCATCTGACGATGACGGGCGGCTCAGCTGCAGCCCACGGTGCCGCCATGGTCGGGATGCAGGACACCCCGCTCATGTGGGTCGGTCACGCCGGCGCCGCCGTGCTCACCGTGGTGGCCATGCGGTACGGCGAGCGCACCATGCGCCGACTGCTCGCAACGGCGGCCATCCGTATCGTTGCGTTCGTCGAGCGCGTCACGCTGATCCCGGTGCGCGCGACCGTGGCGATACGGCGTACCGTTGATGTACGGCCGGTGATGCTGCCAGAGCCGCGAGTGCTCATCGGCGGGATGCGACATCGAGGTCCGCCCGCAAGCCCATGGGGCCACGCGCTGTCCGGCGTATCGGCCTGCGCGTAAATCCGACTCACACGCCCACCGGGTCACGAGGTCACACGGCCACAGGGCCACAGGGCCACAGGGCCACAGGGCCACACGGCCACACGGCCACGAGGTCACACGACCACAGGGTCACTCGAGCACATTCGGCGATTCTGCCGATCTCACCTTCACTTCCATGCGGTTCGCCGTGCGCGACCGCGGAGAGAATTCACACAACCATGCAGCTAAGAACCATGCAGAAAAGAACCATCGTCAGGGCGACTACGACCGTCGCAATCGCCGCGGCGCTCGCTCTTGCGGCACCGCTTGCGGCGAGCGCGCACGTGCGCGTCAACCCCGACCAGGCCGAAGCCGGCGCATACTCTGTGCTCACATTCCGGGTGCCGACAGAGTCGGCCACCGCGAGCACGGTGAAGCTCGAGGTCGACTTTCCGACCGCGACGCCGTTCTCATCCGTCTCATACCAGCCCGTGCCCGGCTGGAACGCGGCGGTGACCACCGAGAAACTAGCCAAGCCGGTCAAGACGAAGGATGCGACGATCACCGAGGCGGTCACCAAGGTGGTCTGGACCGCCGATGCGAACGCTGCGATCGCCCCTGGGCAGTTCCAACAGTTCGCCGTCTCGGCCGGGCCCATCCCGGATACGGGCAAGGTCGAACTGCCTGCACACCAGACGTACTCGGACGGTTCCGTCGTCGATTGGGATCAGGCAACACCGGCATCAGGTGACGAGCCGGAGCATCCGGCCCCCACCGTCTACATCAACGACGCCCCACCCGCAGCCGCCAGCTCGTCAACCGTTCCGACCGTTCAGACGACACCGGCTGCCACCCCGGCCGCGGCGACAACGGATGCCAGCAGCGCCGTCGCGATCGGTCTCGGCATCGGCGGCCTGGCGCTCGGCGCGATCGCGCTCGTGCTGGCCGCATTCGCCGTGACCCGCCGCGGGAGCGCGCACGCACCGGACGCCGGCGCATCCGCCGAACGAAGGAAGGACGAGTAGCGATGCCGGTGTCGACGCACGCGCGATCAATACACCCGAGCGCATCCGGCCGTGCAGGCGTGAGGCGGATGCTCGCTGTCGCCTCCGCTGCGCTGGTCGCGTGCGCGTTGGCGCTGGCCCCGGCGGCCGGTGCAAGCGCTCACGACTACCTGGTCGACAGCAATCCGAAAGCGAATTCCACTCAGACCGCGCCGCTGAAGAAGGTGTCGCTGACGTTCGACGACATCGTTCTGGACCTGTCGCACAACGGATCGTCGGCGCTGCTGCAGGTCACCGGTCCGGATGCCGCCAGCCGGCACTTCGAGACCGGCTGCCCGACGATCTCCGGCAGGGTCGTGACCGCCCCCGTCGCGCTGGGCGCGGCGGGCAAATACACGATCACGTGGCAGATCGTGTCAGCAGACGGTCACACCGTGTCCGACTCGATCCAGTTCACGTATAAGCCGCCGGCCGGAGCGATCGCGGCCAAGGGCGCGTCCGGCCGGCCCGCTTGCGGGCGCGCCGGCAGCGGGGCGACAAGCGGGGCATCCGCGACGCCGGCGACTCAGGCACCGGCGTCGGCATCCGGATCAGGATCGCTCGGCATCGTCATCACGATCGGCGGTGTCATCGTCGGGCTGGCGATCATCGGCGTCGTGATCGTGCTGCTGACCGCGCGACGCAGGCCAAAGGATCGCGCGGCGCCGCCGAAACGACCCCGTGCACCCGAGGACGACTGACAAAACAACACTGAGAAGACAACACTGAGATGGCAACACCGAGATGACCGCGACACAAGCTGTCCCTGCGGGGACCAACGATCCGGGCACGGACCCACCCATCGACTCGGAGTCGGAGGTGCGTCTTCCGCGCGTGAGCGCGATCAGCATCATCCTGGTGCTGTGCGTTCCTGCGGCGGTGGTGCTCAGCCTGATCGCCATGACGTTCGGCGGCGGGTTCTCGACAGGAACGGCGCTCCACGACCCGGGCGTGATCGTCGACAAAGGACTGCCGATCGCGCGTACCGTGCACGACACGTTCGCGGCGGCAACCGTCGGGCTGCTGGTGCTGGCTGCCACGGTGCTCCCCGGCCAGACGAAGGTGCCGGGACAGATCGGGCGCTCGCAGTGGCGTGCCGTGCGCTGGGCGGCGTGGGCCGGAGCCGTGTGGTTCGTCGCGGCATGCGTCATGATCGTACTCACGGCCATCCAGATCTCCGGGGTCGGGATCGGCGACCCGCTGTTCGCGTCGGCGTTCACCACGTTCCTGTTCAACGTCGAGTTGGGCGAGTCGCTTGTGGTGTCCGCGGTCTGCGTGCTCATCGCCACGATTCTCGCCCTTGTCGCGCACAAGCTGACGACGGTGGGCTTCGCGGCAGGCTTTGCGCTGTTCGCGTTGCTTCCGCTGGCGCTGTCTGGCCACGCTGCCGGTTCGATCGAGCATGCGAACGCGGTGAATTCTCTGGCGATCCACCTGGTGGGCGTCACGGTATGGGTCGGCGGACTGGCCGGGCTTCTGCTGCTGCGCCGGACCGTGAAGAGCGGATTCGCCACCGCGGTGTCCCGCTACTCGACGCTGGCCGGCTGGGCGTTCGCGGCCGTTGCGCTGTCCGGCATCGTGAACTC
>Ga0164242_10008686_pt1 | contig 11013 bp, 9 predicted proteins | sample OricomgcompostMG_FD_108783 | JGI IMG/M metagenome (GOLD analysis project Ga0164242, IMG submission 108783) | Miracle-Growth compost microbial communities from Emeryville, California, USA - Original compost - Miracle growth compost (MG) ...
ATTCTTCGCGCGCGCGTTCGATCAGATTCGCATGGGCGCAATATCGCAAGCAAATCTCAAACTTTGCGGCAGCCACGCCGGCGTTTCCATCGGCGAAGACGGCCCGTCGCAAATGGCGCTGGAAGATCTTTCCATGTTCCGCTCCATTTACGGTTCCACTGTTTTGTATCCTTCGGACGCCACATCCACTGCTTCATTGCTGCAACAGATGAATGACTTGGACGGCATTTGCTTCCTGCGCAGCACGCGCGAAAAAACACCCGTGTTGTATGACGCCAACGAGAAATTCTCTATCGGCGGCAGCAAAACTTTGCGCAGCAGTGATGTCGATAAAGCCACGTTGATCGGCGCAGGAATCACATTGCACGAATCCAACAAAGCCGCAGAAGCTTTGAAAAAAGAAGGCATCGCAGTGCGCGTCATTGACCTTTATTCCGTGAAACCCATCGACAAAGAATCATTGGTGAAAGCCGCCAAAGAAACGGGTCATTTGGTCGTAACAGAAGATCATTGGGAACAAGGCGGATTAGGCGATGCCGTTTTGGCAGCGTTAGCCAACAGCGGTGTGCAATTTAAATTCAGTCATTTGGCGGTGCGTGATATGCCCAAATCCGGCAAGCCCGCAGAATTGATGAACGCCGCCGGCATTGATGCCGCGCATATTGCGGACGCTGTTCGAAACGCGTAAAAGTACTTTTATTAACATCGATAAACAGGATGGACAAGATGAAACTAAAATATCAATCGTTTCTATCCTGTTTATCGATGTTTTTTCTTTTGTCTGTTGTACCCTTCCACTGTGCTTACGCAGATGAAGCTAAAAGTACTTTTACTATCACGCAACAATTAGATCAATTAGATTCCCAAGTCAGCCAGTCACGAATTCTATTACAAACCGGCAATGCATCCACCGCGCTTTCGCAATTACGTGCAGCGGCAACCGAATCCTGGAAAATACTTTTCAGCGTCAGCGGTAAAGAAAATTTTCTCACTTCCACAGATCCCATTCCCGCAACCGGGATAATTAGCCGCGTTGCGCGCAAGGCCGCAGACGCTCATTATTGGTGGGGTGTGGCATCCAGACAATTGAATTCTCCGGACGAAGCAATCACAGCTTTCGCGCGCGCCGCAAGATTGTGTCCCTCAAATAATGATCCATTAGATATATTGTCGGGCAACATCCAATCCGCACTGCTTCAATCGCTGCAAACCGGCTTCCCGCAATCCGCAGCGCCAGATGTTCTGGCTGATATTGCAACTTTCGCAGATCACAGCGAATGGCAAATGAAAAGTAATTTGTATGATGTTGCAAACCCGTTGAGTTCCAGCGAAAGTACTTTTTTTATATACACAGATGGCAACCTAAAATCGCCAACATCTGATCCCAAAACCGCGCCACTTTATCGCAACATTCCTCTTTCGCAGCTTCCGCCAGAACTCAATTCCGCACAAATTTTATATGTGTACAGCATCCTCGCTTCAACATATTATTCGGGGCTGGCGACCTTACAATTAAAAGTACGTTTCAGCGATTCTAAAGATGTGGCATTAGCCGCTCATGTGGCGCAGATGATGTTGCAGGCAAAGTTAATCGATGACAATTTTCTAATTCGCAAACCAGCCGTGCTAACGTTGTGGCTGGAATCAGTGGCGGCTGATTGGCCAAATTCTGTGGATGCAAATTCACCCTGGGAAGCGGCGGCAAAAATCGATTCGGAGCCAAACAGCATCATGGTTTTTCGCATGTATGAACCGCGAACTGATACCGAATGGATGCGGGAATTAATACATGAATATGGCCACGTAGCGTGGCCTGATTTTAAGACATTTGCACCGCCAATTGAGCCTAATGCAAATGGTATTTTAAGCGAAACAATGGCGCCGATTTGGCTGGCACAGAATGCGGAAACCGACGAAGAGAATAAAAAAATTGTATATCCATTAATAGAGCAAACTGCCCTACCCGTTTTGCAAAATTGGTTAAAAAATGGCCCCGATTCACAAATTGCAATAGGTGATAACGAGCAAGCCAGGCAATACTTACAAGGACTTTGCGTTTACGTGGATCGCGTCTATGGCACAAAAGTACTTTCGGATATAATAGGAAAATTTAACAATCAGAATAAAACAGCAAAAGATATATTGGACGTTCTTCCTGAAACCATTGCAAATAATGAAATCAAATCTATCTATCTTCCCGCTGCTGCGATGAATGTGCCGATTGATCTTTCCTCTTTGATTCACAAATCACCTGTGAATTATACAACTAAAACGGACGTAGATTTTCAGATTTACATTCCATCAGGAACAACGAAAATGAGTATTCCCTGGACTGGCGACGGAACGATTAGCAGTAAAAGTACTTTTGGTACAGCTTCATCTCATCAACAAAAGCTAACTATTAATATCAATAATAAAATTACTGGCTGGCAGAAGTTGAGTTTGCAAGTGGAAGGAAACTTACTTTTGGGAAATGTGTTTTTTGAAACTAATGCTATTCATGATGAGTAATAGTGATAGTAGCGAATTCCCCCTTATAAAGGGGGTTAGGGGGATTCTACAACGTAACAATTTCATTCAAACTTTCGCAGAATGCGTTACGCTCAAAATCCCCCTGGGCCCTTTACAAGGGGGAATTCGCTACCTGCATCCAAAACTTTCCATCTTTTCCATCAGGAGTGGAGACTCATTTCCCCATCAAACTACGAATAATAAACCGATCCAAACTTTCGTAATCCCGCGCGTCCACATAACTCTGCCATTCCTCGCGATTGATGCTGTGAGCAAGTTCCACCAGGTCATAAAAAGTTTCCATGGAATGCTTCAAATGCAAATGCGCTTCATTGGCTTTTTGGGTGCGCATTGCTTTGACATCCAATCCCACGATTTCGCCATTTTGACCGTAACCGTGACGCACCAGCATGTCGACTTGATTAAATGCACGGCGTAAATCAACGGAACCAAAAGCCTTATCTTCATCAAACTTCAAACCACTCTGATCGTTGAGATGCACACCCCACAATTTCTGATGAAACAGCGCATAACCAAACTCATCGGACGGATCCAAACCCAGCAAAATAGCATGCGCCGATTCGATCAAGGCGCCAACGCGGCTGGGATCATTGGTCAAATACGCCATCGCCAGCCAATGTCCGGTGGATGGTAAATACATCAAATCCATCGGCTCGTTGGGTTTCATTTCGCCCATGATTTTGATGTCTTTATCATAATCGAGCAGCGCGTTCATCCAATCTAACATATATCCAAACGCCGCCGGAGCATCCTTGCTTTCGCGGATGTAAGTGCCTTCACGCGCTGGCCACCAGACGATTTTATCAGTGCCCAAATGGCGCGCCACATCCACACAACGTTTGCCGCGTTCCAATGCCCATCGGCGAATGGCGGGATCGTTGCTGGTCACAGGCCCGTCGATGCCGCGTTCATCTTCCCATAATCTCGGCGCGGCAAATTCGGCTTTCATGCCGTTGTCATCCAGAATTTGCTTGATCTTTTTGCAACCTTCAGCGCGTTCGCTATCCGACGCGCTGTCGGGCACGGCATCATCATCATGAAACTGAATATAATCAAATCCCAGCTCTTTAAAAACCGCCAACTTATCATCAAAATCCCGTTCAGGGCGAACCGGCGGGCCAAACGGATCGGCGCCTGGATGAATATTCCACGGGCCAACTGAAAATTTAAAATCGTCTTTGTTACTCCATTGCGACATGAACTGCCTCCGGAAAAATAAATTTGCTTATGCTACTTTATCACTTTTTCGCATCATCATAAACCACAAAAAACGACGCCTCCGAAGAGACGCCGTTTACAAGAACTTTAAGGAAAGTACTTTTATTTGCCGAATTGATAGCCAACCTGCGCAAACCACGAAGTGCCGCCGAATGCACTGTTCAACAGAGTAGGACGTCCAAGACCAGCACCTACTGTAAAGCCAGAGTTGCTGGGGTGATAACGAAGTCCGATTGAATAAGGAGTTTCGCCTCCATCAATGATCTTGCTTCCCACTTCACCAACCAAACTAAATTCACCGGTGCGGTTCAGCGGCACATTGGCGCCTGCGTAAACGGAAAACTTAGATTCATTGTTGCCATAAGCGCTAAATCGATCCCAACGCAAACCAAGTGTCCCTTCAATAGGCGCACGAGTGCTGCTGCTATTAAAAGCTTTGGTTCCCGCAACATACACATTGTAATGATCTATTTCGGCTTCAACTAACCCTTCGTTGCCGAAGTTTCCGCCAACGGCAAGATCAAAACCTTTCTCAGCACGCTGCAACAATTGATACTTGGCTCCCACGCGCCAGGAATTATCGTGATAACCTTCAACGCTGGTGCGGTTATAGTTGCCACTCAATTCCAATTTATCGGCAACTCCAATCGCGCCGCCAATACCGTATGTGTTGAAATGCGTGTTCAGCGTCGACAACCGCTGATAATTGGCCTGGATTTCCGGGCTTCCCTTAGCGGCTACTTCTGCTGTTGGATTGATGAACAATCCTGTCTGTCCGTCCAACGTCAAATCGGCTTTCGCAACTCCCGCAGATCCCGCCAATACTGCAACCGCTACTGCAACCTTCCATGTGTGTTTCATCTTTTACTCCTAAATAATTTTTCTGCACAAAGCACTTTTATTAAGGCACCTCGGACATTTATTTTAGGTTGCAGTGTCGATGTTTCCTGCAATTTAAAGAAACGCTAGAAGTACCTTATAAAAACATTCTATACAGACTAGGATATTATTATGCGTATTGAGGAGATATTTGTCAATAGCGTCAAAGAAAAAACGGCATCTCCGCGAGGGAGACGCCGTAAAAAGTGCCTTGGGAAAAGTACTTTTATTTACCGAACTGATAACCAGCCTGAACGAAAACAATGTCACGTGCAATGCCAGCGCCTACATTAAAAGAGGAGCCGGCTGGATGATAACGCACACCCAACGCATATGAAGTGTCGCCGTAATCAGAGCGTTTGCTGCCCAATTCACCAATCAGGCTGAATTCACCTGTTCGATTTAACGGCACAGCAACTCCAGCGAAGACATCGACTTTGCTACCGCCAAAGTCATTATCATTGTAACGCAGACCCAAAGTGCCCTGAATTGGCGCACGATCGGTGCTCACATTGAAAGCTTTGGTGGCTGCTGCATAGACATCAACATCATGACCGCCGCCATCAGAAAACTTGGAATAATCTGCGCCAACAGCAACGCCAAGCCCCTTTTCCGCCTGGTTGATTATCTGGTACTTGGCCCCAATGTTCCAAATATTTCCATCATCATTTCCCAGACGATGATATCCACCATTCAATTCCAACTTGTCCGCGAGCTGAATGGCGCCAGCAATACCAAAATCATTGGCGTGATATCCACCATTCGAATACCGCTGATAATCTACCGCAACTTCTGGTGCATCTTTGGCGGCGATTTGAGCGGTGGGATTCATAAATAACCCGGTGGGGCCGCTCAATGTGATGTCGGCTTTGGCGGCTCCAGCGGAACCGGCCATTACTGCAACGGCGAGTGCTACTTTCCATGTATGTTTCATGGTTTCTCCTGTACAACTATGTTAAATTTTTCGTAGCATTTAAAGCTGCTTCCGTCAAAAGTACTTTTCCAACATCTCCGCGAAACATCACAGTATCCATGTTGCCTGCCATGTCTGATGCAGATCATCAATCCACTACTTTCGACGTTACAGCTTTTATCCTGTTACGAAATCATAGCCATTATGACATGAACTACAGCTGCCGTCAAACTTCTGTTTAAATTCTCAGAAATATCACAGACGTTTTTAAGAGGAATTCGATTCCTCACCAGCCGTTAATATCGGACGTTTGGCGGCAAGACTGAGTAGTGCCAATATGATGCCGACTGCGATCACAATCCAAATAACAGGAGAAGTATAAAACCGTTCCAGTCCCAAAACATGATCCAACGAAAACACGCCAAATCCGGAAAACGCCAGAGCCAGAGAGCTGGCAACGTAAATTGCGTTCAACTCATAACCGCCATTTGCAGCAAAAAAACCGTTTTTAAAATGTGCGGTAAAGGTGGCCACAATCATCACCAGGATCATCAGCGCGGGCCCTAACGGGCCGCCCAATCCGAAAGCTGTGAGTAAACCGCCGCCTAACTCACCCAGGCTGGCCGCCAGGACAAATAACTTCCCTGGACGATATCCCATAGACTCGAAACCAGCGCCCGTGGCCGCCAAGCCTTGTCCACCAAACATGCCGAATAGTTTTTGCGATCCATGAGAAGCCATCGCCAAACCCACAATTAAACGCGCGATCAGCAGTCCTATTGAAGTTGCAACCATTTTGTTCCTCCTGGAACAAAGAATCTATTTACGCTTCATCATAATCTTTCAACGGCCGATACCAGATGTTGCGAAAGCGCACTAAGTCACTGTGATCCTGCAATTCCAGTGCCCCTTTTGCGGAATGCGCCGCATATTCCAAAACGGCGCGATGCGTGGTGGGACCGGTTAATTCCACATCATGATGCACCAGAACGCCGTTAAAAAATACCGTCGCGCGCGCCGGGCTAAGTAATGTTTCGCCATCAAAACGTGGCGCAATCCAAATGATGTCGTAAGTCTGCCATTGTCCTGGCGCGCGGCTGGGATTGACCAGCGGCGGAAATTCACCATAAATAGCAGCGGAAGTGCCATCGGCATAAGTGGGATTTTGATAACAATCCAACACCTGGATTTCATATTTACGCATCATGAAAACGCCGCTGTTGCCGCGTCCCTGGCCTTCGCCTTTCACTACTTCCGGGGCGGCCCATTCCAAATGTAGCTGGCAATCGCCAAATTCTTCTTTGGTGTGAATGTAACCTGTTCCTGGAACAACTTCCATGTAACCATTTTCCACTTTCCAAGCGGCTGCCTGATCATCTTTGTTCAGCCATCCTGAAAGATCGCTGCCATCAAAAAGCACAACGGCATCGGACGGCGGCTGCGAATTTTCTTTCCCAACCGTCACAACTGGCGGCTGCGGACGGGAACTGTCGTGCACTTTGAACTTCGATCCGGGGATCAACGGCGTGTCGTCATAACCAAATTGACTCATTGTTTCTCTTAATTCCTTATATTTGGAGATTGATCTTTCGCCAGTATAAACCGCGTTGCCAAAAGCAACAATGCTAAAAGTACTTTTAATGCAATTTTTTCTGAAGCACCACGGCATTATTATGCTCTTCATCTTTGGCGGCATAAACCAGCGTCACGGTAGAATGCTCTTTGACGACTTTTTTTAACTGATCCCAGGCAGATTTATTATCGCGGATTTCTGCTTTAAATTTCTTTTGAAATTCGCTCCATTTGTCAGGATCATGACCAAACCACTTGCGCAATTCCGTGCTGGGTGCAATCTCTTTGAGCCAGAGATCGATTTGCGCTTCTTCCTTGGAAACGCCACGCGGCCAAATGCGATCCACCAGCACACGAAAACCATCGTCTTTCGCCGCCTCTTCATAAGCCCGTTTTATTTTGAGTGACATAATGGAGGATTATAACGAACCACGCCAGTTATGGCGTGGACTCGTATCATTCGACTTTACGCCACGTCATAATTGGCGTGGTTCGTGGCTAGAACACAAATACTTTCGCATCTCCCGGCGCGAGTTTCACTTGTACCGTTTGCCCACCCTGCACTTCTTCGCCACTGTAATATTCCTTGCCTGCGCCTAAGTCATCTGGAATTTGTAGAGTAAAAGTACTTTCCTTCGACCTCGAAAAATTCATTGCGCACAACAACGTTTTTCCCGCGCCTTTGGCAATTTGCACCGAAGCCGAATCCTGTCCTGGGATATCCTGCAAAGTCTTGTTTAAAAAGACATCCTCATAATCCGCCGTCAGACGCGTCAGCTCCGCCACCGCCTGCCAGGAACGGCCATCCATGGAATTACGCGTATAAATCAGAACGCCCGCTGTCGCATCCAGTGCGCGGCGCAATAACGTGGCACGTTGCAGCGGCGCCACGGGTTGGCGTGAATATTTGTCATACGGAACCAGCAACTCGCCCAATACCAACGGAATGCCGCGCAACGCGGCAATGCTATCTTTGATCGATTGCGCCGGACGGCCATAACCCATCCCCACCCGATCAACGGATTGCATCTCGCCCACCAGATTCCAATCAATGCCATAGCGCGTTTTGGTGGTGTTATCTTTGGCATCGTAATAGCCGCTGTAAGAAGTGAAAAGTACTTTTGGATTACCGGCATGAACGGCGTCTTTGGTTTTCTTCAATAAGATCGCAGTGCGATAGGCCATGAAATCCACCCATTTTGATGAATACTCTTTTTGCACAACCGCCGGCGTTAATTGGACTGCTGGATCGATTTTTGAAAACGCGCGGAATGCCGCCAGGCAGCGGTCGCAAAAACAGGCGTGCGGCGGATTGAACGGCGGATATTCATAATCGTAATCAATGGCGGAAGCGCCGGAATCCCGCGCGACGCCCTCAATTGATTTTTCAAAAAGCGGCCAGCGCTCGCCGAGCAACTGCGTGGTGCACATATATTGCGTGCTGACTTTGCCGTTTTTATCGACCAGCGCATCTTCGGGATGCAGCTTGAAATCAGCCTGATTGAGCGCCACGGTGCGGCTGTCTTTAAATTCGATCAGCGTAAACGGCTTCATGCCATACGTCTTCACCTGCTCATTAAAATCTTTATCATTGGCCGATTGATAATCATTAAATCCGGCATCGCGCGCAGTTGCCAAAATGGAGGGCAATATCGCGGCGTTATCAAATTGCGGCAGCCGAGCCTGGCTCGTCCACAATTCCCACACAAATTTTTTCGGCTGTTTGCCGTTCAACGGCGGCAGCGCGCGCACCGCAATTGTCTGCGGCGTTTCGCTGACGGCATTATTATTAGCATTCGTCCAATAATAGAAAGTGGATTTTTGAGACGTATCTAATTTTGCCGTTTTTGGCAAGCGGAACAGCACTTCGAAACTGATCAGCGTCGAATTGGGCTTGGCGTCATAAATGATCGGATGATCCGCAACAACATGATAGAGCGTCATCTTTTTTCCGTCAATGATCGTATCTCCAATTTTACTGCTGGTGAATTTAGGTTTATTTTTGATGACATTTCCATAAAACCCGCTGCTGCCCAATACTTCAAATTGTGGCGGCACGGCAATAGACATTTGCCAGTTATCAAAACGAATGCCTTTGACGCCATTTGCCAAAAACGTAATCGGTTGCGCCGTGCCCTGCGCGATATATAATGCGGGGCTTGCGACGGGATAATCCAACGTATTTTTATATAACAACGTGTGCTGCAAATACGCGGGCGCGCCCGCTGTTCCGATCAGGCCGTTTTGATCCGGCGCGATTTTCCAATTCCGGCGATCCAGTTCTGAAAGTACTTTTGCATCCACATCATGCATGCGCCAGGCCGCTTTTTCCTGTGGCGAAAATCCAGGCGGCTGCAACTGCAATTGGGCCTGGCCGCTTTGCGCTTCCACCACAATATCATTTACGCCGTCCGCCAATGGAAAAGAAATATCCTGATTTTGCGCGGAATTTCCGTCACTAATTTGCGTGCCGTTAATATATACTTTCCACGCTTTCGCCGTGCTGATTTTGAGGTGCGCTAACGAGCTTTGTGCGGATAATGATAATTGCGGAGAACGGTAAAAGTACTTTTGTCCGCCTTTTGCGCTCCACTCAAAAAGTACTTTTGATGCATTCGTTGAAAGTGGAATATCGATGTTGCCTGTCCCGGCGGCGGTGAACGGTTGAGTTTTGCCATCACTAATAAGCCTAACATCGACATCAATTTTTGCAGATGATTGCACGGCAAAATTACTTTTACCCGCTTCAAACGGCGCCAGCATTGCGGCTGTGATGGCGGGAACATTATCATCAAAAATCAACTCGCCAAAGTTTTTCATCAGATGAATAGAATGTTCATCATTTTGATTCCAGGAAGAATTTTCACCACGTCCGGCGGCGTGGTGCGCCAATCCCAACGTCCAGGAAGTGTTCATCGCTGGCGGCGCGTTAAGTCCAAAAGCATTCCAGGGAATCGCCAGCTCCGCTGTCCAATAACCGTCTTCCTGAACCGCGGCCGCTTTCGCGCCGGAATTCCATGCGGCGTTGCGCGTTCCCCACAAATCATTTTTACCACTTTCAGCATCAAACAAAGTGCCGATGGAATTAATATCAAACTCGCGCATTTTGGCATTTTGTCCCGGCTGCAAAAACAACACAACGCTATCATCGCTCAGCACATCGTCATCCGATTGTTTTGCATTGACTTTCACTTCATGCATGCGCTGTTGCGCAATAACTAATAGCGATTCTTCACATCGCCACGAGATATATAAATTTTGATTGTCATAGACAAACTTTACCTTCGTCTGCTGCGCCGCAGGAGCTTTGCTGCCGATGATCGAAAAGTCGCCCACAGCGATACTCTGTTTCCAAGCAGCGTCATCCGTCTTGCCATCAATAACCGGTGCAGCGGATGTTTTGTCGATGCGCACCAAGGGAATATCAGTTTGAGGTTGCGCGCCTGCTGAACAAGAAACTAACGCTGTCATACAAAAAGCAAATGAAATAATTTTTTTGAGATTCATAGTGGTAGAAATACAAAATAGTATGTCAAAAGTACTTTTACTGCGTGCAGCAACAAAAGTACTTTTTAGGATATTTCAATTCATATACGGATTCCATGCGGGGCTGCAATATCTGCTATACGAGGAAGGACTCGCATTGTATTGTGCAACGGTCGTCGTTTTCCCCGCGCAGTAATTGATGCCGGGATCGACCACAGCCATCTTCGATCTGGGAAGCCACTTCACGTGCCCGTCAACATATGCCTGGTTTCCGCCGTCTAAATGAGGCATCCGTCCGTAATTTTTCAAGTTATTGTAGCTCATTGGCGTTGCGCGTACGGAAGCATCCACATAGTTGCTATCCATGAACATCACGACTTCCGAAGGACGCTGAACTTCCGATTCGGTCAATG
>Ga0164242_10008687_pt1 | contig 11012 bp, 7 predicted proteins | sample OricomgcompostMG_FD_108783 | JGI IMG/M metagenome (GOLD analysis project Ga0164242, IMG submission 108783) | Miracle-Growth compost microbial communities from Emeryville, California, USA - Original compost - Miracle growth compost (MG) ...
GCCCTGGCCGTTGAGCCGGAACGACATCCAGCCGTCGGTGAAGTTGAAGTAGTTCTCGTATCCGGTGTTGTGGGTCGCGAACCAGTGGTGCATGTGCTTCACGAAGGACCGGTCGTCGCCGCCCGAGTGCTTTCGCTGAACCGCGTCGTGCACCAGCGCCCACTCGGGAACGGAGACCTGCTTGTGGTGCGCGTTGGCGAACTTGGCGAGCCAGCTCAGGCCGGTGCCCTGATGGAGGATCGCGTGCCATCTCGCCTTCGGCGTCTGCGGGACGCCGGGGCGGTTCCAGTCGTAGACGTCCATCCCGATGTAGTCGACGTAGGCGTTGCCCGGGTAGGCCAGGTCGAGGTGCCGGTAGTGCGGACCCGCCGAGATGCACCAGTCGAACTTGAAGTGGGCGCCCTTGACGTGACGGATCGCCGTCACGATCTGGCGCCAGGCCGAGGCGAACTGGCGCGCCCGCGTCGCGTACTGCGCCGGCTTGTGGGCGGCGGTGATGCCCCAGCGGAACCAGCTGCCGTTGAACTCCCAGCCGAGCCGCAGCACGGAGCTGCCGAGGCCCGCGGCGACGAGCTGTCGGGCCATCGCGACGAAGTGCTGGTTGTAGTAGCCGCTCGCGGTCGCCGCGAGGTGGTCGCCGTACCCCGCCCACAGCGGTACGGCGATCGAGAGCTGGATGCCGTTGTTCTGGCCCTGCCAGTCCTGGATCACCCGCCGGGCGCTGTCGAACGCTTCCCAGGAGGCGTTCGTCTGGAAGTCGGACGCGCTGGTGATCGGTCGGCCGCGCCAGACGCCGAAGTCCTTCGAGGCGACCGCGGAGAATCCGGCGAACGCGCCGGAGAGCCAGCGATCAGATCGGGCGGGCTGCAACGCGGCGGCCGTGGTGGGCCGGTTGGCCGAGACGGTCGGATGAAGCACCGGATGATGCCGGGCACCCGCGAGCGCCGGCGTGGTGGCGGTCACCACGCCTAGAACCATCAGGACGCCGAGCGCGGCGGCTCGGCGACTGCGCGCCACCGGCCGTCGCCCTCCAACGAGCTCGACCGGACGCCGGAATCTCGTGCTCGCGACCGCGAGGGCGTCGGCCGAACAGGTGTGATCGTATCCAGGCCGCCGACAGTTCGCGCCTGAGGTTTCGCGGTTCCCGGCGGCCGCGTACGTTGAGGCGCGATGAGTCCGCTGCTGCTGCTGGTCGGATTCCTGGCGGGTCTGCTCACGATCGTCACGCCGTGCATCCTGCCCGTGCTCCCTGCCGTCGTCGCCTCGGGCATCACCGCGGGCGGGCGGCGCCGCGCGACCGCCATCGCCGCCGGTCTCGCGCTGTCGTTCGGGCTCTCGGCGCTGCTGAGCATCCGGCTCCTGACCGCCCTCGGACTGCCGCTCGGACTTCGGTACGACGTCGCACTCGTGGTCCTCTACGTCCTGGCGATCGGCTTCCTGGTGCCGAGAGCCGGCGCCCTGATCGAACGGCCCTTCGCGCGGCTCGGTCTCGGTCGCGCCCCGGACAGCTCGTCGCGCGGCCTGGTGCTCGGTGCCTCGCTCGGCCTGCTGTACCTGCCGTGCGCCGGACCGATCTTCTCGGCCATCACCGCGGTCGGATCGCGGCACGGGTCCTTCGGACTCGACGCGATCGCGCTGACGGCGGCGTACTCGCTCGGCATCGCCGCGCCGATCCTCGTCCTCGTGCTGCTCACCGAGCGCATGACGACGGCCGTCGCGTGGCTGCGCGGGCACGCCGTGAGGGTGCGCCAGGCCGGCGGCGCGATGCTGCTGGCCAGCGCTGTCGCCATCACCTTCGGCGCGGCGACCTCGCTGCAGACCGCGATCCCGTCGTACACGGCATCCATCGAGCAGCACCTCGCCAACAGCGGCTCGATCAGATCCGACCTTCACCAGATCGGGAATCCGAACGAGTCGGCTCAGGCCAAGCACCTGCAGAACGCGCTGCGGGGTCACACGCCGGAGCCCGCGCTGACGCCGATGGCCGACCAGGTGCCGTCCGTGTCGGCGGCTGACCTCCCGGACTACGGTCGCGCCCCCGACTTCGCGGACGTGACCCGCTGGCTCAACACCCCGGGTGGGGCGCCGCTGCCGTTGGCGAAGCTACGGGGGAAGGTCGTGCTGATCGACTTCTGGACCTACTCGTGCATCAACTGTCTGCGCAGCCTTCCGCACGTGGCGGCTTGGTACTCCCGCTATCACTCCGACGGCTTCGAGGTGGTCGGCGTCCACACGCCGGAGTTCGACTTCGAGCACGTCCCCGGCAACGTGGCCGCCGCGGTGCGGCGGCTGAAGATCCACTACCCGGTGGCCATCGACAACGGCTACGGCACGTGGGACGCGTGGGGCAACGACTCGTGGCCGGCGGAGTACCTCATCGACGCCAGTGGCCAGGTCCGTTACGGATCGGTGGGAGAGGGCGACTACGGCGAGACGGAAGCGGCGATCCGCGCGCTGCTCGCCGACGCCGGCGCCGGGCGCCTGCCGGGGACGACCGCAATACCGGACCGGACTCCGGTGCACCGCCAGACGCCCGAGACCTACCTCGGCTACGAACGGCTCGAGCGGTACGCCGGAACGCCGATCGCGCGCGACAGGCGGCGTACCTATACATACGCATCGTCACTGTCGCCGGCCCACGTGACGTACGGCGGCGCGTGGACGGTCGGGGCGCAGGAGATCACGGCCGGTCCGGGTGCCGGGCTGCGGTTCGACGTCGACGCGGCGGACGTCTATCTCGTGATGGCCGGTCGGGGAACGGTGACGGGGACGTTCGACGGCAAGGCCCTTCCGCCCGTGCACGTCTCCGGGGTGCCAGTTCTCTACACGATCCGTGACGCAGCTGAGCCGCAGCACGGCGTCCTGCAACTGGCCTTCAGCCCGGGGCTCGAGGCTTATGCGTTCACCTTCGGTTGACCCGTTCCGAGTGAACGGCTCTACGCCTCGCAGCCGACGTTGTGCTCGCCGATGCAGCTGTCCGTGCCGTCGCCGCCATCGACGATGTCGTTGCCGTCCTGGCCGTCGATCGTGTCGTTGCCACCCTGGCCGTCGATCGTGTCGTCACCGGCACCGCCGAGGATGACGTTCGAACCGTCGTCACCGATGAGGAAGTCCCCGTAGCGGGAGCCGGTGATGTTCTCGACGTTCGTCAGGCGGTCACCACCGTTGTAGTTGGCGAAGTGCGCCGTCAGGTCGACCCGCACCGCCCTCGGTGAGTCGCTGAAGTCGACCATGTCTGCGCCGTCGCCCCCGTCCAGAACGTCGGCGTTGGCGCCGCCCTGCAACAGGTCGTCACCGACCCCACCGAAGAGCTGGTCGCGGCCCGCGCCGCCGTACAGGACGTTGTTCGCGGCGTCGCCGTGCATGATGTCGGAGTAGCTCGTGCCGACAACGTTCTCGACGCTGGTCACGGTGTCGGACTTGACGCCGGTGATGGTGCCGGCCTCGAGGTCCGCGTTGATCCCCACCGAGGACTTCAGGTAGACGACCGTGTCCGAGCCGTCCCCGCCGTCGTAGTGGTTCGCTCCGGTCGAGTCCTGGATCCGGTCATCACCCGGGCCGCCCGACACCGTGTCGTCGCCGACCTCTGGGAAGAGCCTGTCGTCGCCGGCGCCGCCGGTCAGCGTGTCGGTACCGCTCACGTCGGCGATGACGTCGTCGCCGCCGGCACCGTCGAGCACGTCGTTGCCGTATCCGCCGTGCATCTCGTTCGGACCGTCGTCACCGATGAGCGTGTCGTCGAAGACCGAGCCGGTGATGTCTTCGATCCCGGTCAGCGTGTCGCTGCCGTGACCCGTCGCCGTCCCCTTCGCGAGATCCACCGTCACCGGCGCCGGCGAGGTCCGGAAGCTGACCATGTCCACTCCGGCACCGCCGTCGAGGTGATCGTCGCCGTCACCGCCGACGACCGTGTCGTCGCCACCGGCCGCTTGGATCAGGTCGTTGCCGCCACTGCCGGCGAGCTCGTTGGGGTTGTCGTCGCCGATGATGGTGTCGTCGTGCAGCGATCCCGACGCATTGTCGATGTTGACGAGGGTGTCGTTGCCGTCACCGGTCGCGGTGCCGGCGGCAAGGTCGATGCGTACCGGGTTGGCTGAATCGGTGAACGTGACCTTGTCGGTCTGGAACGCCGGGTTGGCGTTCGGCTGCAACGGGTCCGAGCCATCCAGGCTGTCGTTGCCCGCGCCGCCGACGAGCTGGTCGTCACCCTCACCGCCGTACAGCTGGTCGTCGCCGGCGCCGCCGTACAGGACATCCTTGCCGAAGCCGCCTCGGATCACGTTGGCGCCGTCATCGCCGGTGATGTTGTCGTCACCCGACGATCCCACGACGTTCTCGACCGCGGCGAGCGCGACCTCATGAGCCGCGTGTGCGATGCCGAGCCGCAGGTCGACGGAGACACCGTGTGCGCTGTAGGAGCGGCTGAAGTCGATCGTGTCGGAGCCCACGCCGCCGTCGAAGTCGTCGGCGCCGTTGAAGTCGCTGCCCGGGATGAAGGTGTCGGCTCCGGCGCCGCCGGACACCTCGTTCTTGCCGGAGCGTGACTCGAAGGTGTTGTCTTCCGCGTCACCGATCAGGGTGTTGTTGTTGTCGCTGGACACGCTCGCCGACTCGACGCTGACGAGCGTGGTGGTGCCATCACCGGTCGCCCTTCCGTTCGGTAGGTCGACGGTGATCCCCGTCCCGTTGTGACCGGCGCGCCAGAGGTCGACCGTGTCGGTGCCGGAGCCGCCCTTCACGAGGTCGTTGCCGCGCGCCTTGTGCTTGGAGCAGGCGCATCCGAGGTTGCCTTGGAGGTCGTCGTTGCCGGCCCCGCCGTACAGCTTGTCGCTGCCATCGTCGCCGCGAAGCCCGTCGTCGCCGTCGCCACCGCGCACGACGTCGTCGCCACTGCCGCCGGAGACGTTGTCGGCATCAAGCCCGCCGGAGACGCGGTCGTGACCGGTGCCGCCGTCGATGCCGTCCTTGCCGGTGCCGCCGGCGACGACGTCATTGCCGGGGCCGCCCGCGAGCCCGTAGTCGTCACCGTCTCCACCGGAGATCCGATCCGCGCCGGGGCCGCCGCGGATCGAGTCCCGGCCGCCGCTGCCGCTGATTCTGTCGTCGCCGAGGTTGCCGGAGATGCGGTCGTTGCCGGGCCCACCGTCGACGGTGTCACGGCCTCGACCGGCGGTGATCTGGTCGTCGCCGCCACCGGCGTCGATGCGGTCGTTGCCCGGTCCCGACTTGATGGTGTCGTTGCCCGCCCCGTCGCAGATCAGGTCGTTGCCGCGGCCGGCGTTGATGTTGTCGTTGCCGCCGAACGCCACGATGACGTCATTGCCGGGTGTGCCGAGGAGGTCGTCGTCTTTGGCGGAACCGACGATCGTGGCTCGGTGCCCGAAGCAGGTTGCCGAAGCATGCGAGCCGGACGGGTGCTTGCCCGCTGAGTGGCTCGCAGCGTGCGCCGCCGCCGTCGGAAGCATCCAGCCCCCGACCGTCAACGCGCTCGCGGCGAGCAGGCCGATCCCGCGACGTGAGGTGAACGGGTGCTGATGCGACATCGTCAGGGTCCTTTGTCTGGGCAACATCATCTGTCCAACGCCGCCGGCCCCGAAATCGTTGACAGCAGTCGCCTGCTAGCTGAGACACACTCCGGGCAGGTCGAACCATCGCAGCGCCTCGGCGTCGGGATCGAGCCCGGTCGGCGCCGTCTCGGCCTCGGGCCGCGCCCGCTGCTCTGCCAGTGCCTTGGCTGCTGCGAGGTAGTCGGCGAGAACCGCGACGTCGGCACGGGCGACGTGCGCGGCGTACGCGTTGCCGGGTGGCCGGTCGTAGGAGATGTCAGACAGGTGGAGCGCGGACTCCTTCCTCATCTGTCGGTGCTGCCAGAGGCCCGACTTCGGATCGAACCGGTAGTCGGGCAGGAAGCGATCGCCTTCACGGGCGACGAATCGCACCGCCTCGATCAGGTAGTCGGCGACCGTCTCGTCGATGAAGTACGCGAAGTTCACCCGCACCCAACCCGGCTTGATGCCTTCGCAACCGGCGGCGATCTCGTGCTGGAAGGCGTGCGAGTGCTCGAGGTCGATGCCCAGCAGCCGGTGACCGTACGGGCCCGCGCACGAACAGCCGCCGCGAGCTTGGATGCCGAACAGGTCGTTGAGCAGGGCCACCACGAAGTTGTGGTGGAGGTAGCGGCCGCCGGGGCGGCGTACGACGAAGGAGATGATCGACAGCCGGTCCGCATCGAGGTTGCCGAGGATCTCGATGGCGGGCTCCTGCGACCAGGCATCGACCGCGCGCCGCAGCAGCGCGTCCTCGACCTGCTTGATCTGACCGGCGCCGACCTGCTGCTTGAGCGCGAACACGAGGCCGGCTCGGATCGATCCGATGATGTCGGGCGTCCCGCCTTCCTCGCGGGCGATCGGGTCGTCGAGATAGACGTGCTCCAGCGGGTTGACGTAGGCGACCGTCCCACCGCCGGGAACCGACGGCACGCGGTTCGTCACGAGCTCGCGACGGATCGCCAGGACGCCCGGCGTCCCTGGGCCACCGATCAGCTTGTGCGGGGAGAGGAACACCGCGTCGAGCCGCGCATCCGGATCACCTGCCGGTGCCATGTCGATGTCGACGTACGGCGCTGCGGCGGCGAAGTCCCAGAAGGAGAGCGCGCCGTGACGGTGCAGCACCCGCGCGACAGCCGCGGTGTCGGTGACGATGCCGGTGACGTTGGAGGCCGCGGAGAACGACCCGATCCGCAGTGGGCGGGCGGCGTGCTCCTCGAGTCGCGCACTCAGCACGTCGAGATCGATGTGACCGTCCTGGTCGGCCGGAATCTCGATGACCTCAGCGATCGACTCGCGCCAGGGCAGCTCGTTCGAATGGTGCTCGTAGGGGCCGACGAAGACGACCGGACGTTGCGAGGCCGGAATCGCCGACGACAGCGAGTAGGTGTCCTCGAGCTGCACCGGGATCCGCAATCCGAGGATCCGGACGATCTTGTCGATGGCACCGGTCGCTCCGGAGCCAGTGAAGATGATGAGCGTGTCGGCGTCACCGCCGATGGCGTCGCGGATGATGCGGCGTGCCTCTTCACGAAGCTGCGTCGTCTGCCGTCCGGTGCCGCTGGACTCAGTGTGGGTGTTGGCGTACGTCGGCAGCACTGCGTCGCGGATGAAGTCCTCGATGAACGTCAACGCCCGCCCGCTCGCGGTGTAGTCGGCGTAGGTGACGCGACGCGCGCCGTACGGACCATCCATCAGCGTGTCGTCGCCGATGACGGCAGCGCGGATCCGGTCGAGCAGGTCCGAGGTGGGAAGCACTAGGAGCCTGGCATCGTCGCGCGGAGGCTCGGTACGGCGACCGCAGCGAGCCCGCGCAGGCCTGAGACGGCGATGTCGCGCCAGTCGAAGTAGTCGCGCCACAACGTGATCACGCCGCCGTTGACCTCGAACACCCCACAGACCCAGAACTGCTGATAGAAGCGGCGGTAGCCGAGGCCGTCGGTGCGCTCGGTCATCACGGTGTTGCCGCTCTCGGCGATGCGGTGGATCTGCACCGCGAAGGTGACGCCGCGCCGGTTGAAGTCGTGCAGTCCCTTGCTGAAGCGTTCTCTGCCGCGGATCGTGGGGAGCGAGACGTTCTCGTAGACAAGGTCGTCGGAGATCAGGCCGAGCACGGTCTCGGCATCACCGTCGGCGAGGGCATGGAGAAACGCGGTGACGGTCTCCGCCGGCGAGCGCTCGGCGGCAGGGGCGAGGGACTCAGCGGGCTCAGTCATGCCGCCATTCTGCGCCCGACTCAGGCTCCGTGGGCAGTGGCATTCGCCACGATCGCGTCCCGCACGTACGCGGCGAGCCCAGGGGCGACCGTGTCGAACGTCGCGGTGAAGCGCTCGTCGGCGACGTACATCTCCGCGAGGTTGCGGTGCATCTCGTAGCCGCAGTCGTAGAACCAGCGCGACAGGAACTGCCGATGCTGCTCGGCCAGTGCCATCCCGGCGTCGGAGGCGGCGGCGACGCCCTGCGCCATCGCTGCGGCGAAGCCGCGAAGGCCGGCGTCGGACTCGTCCTTCAACCTGGCCCAGTCCGCCTTCGAATAGGAGGCGGTACGTCGCCGGGACTCCTGGAATGCGTCAGTCTCGCCCCAGCGCGCCTCGGCCTCCTCGGCCCACTCGCCGCCGACCTTGTCGGTGCCGAACACCTCCAGCTGCTCCTCCGGCGTCAGCTGCATCCCCATGGCACGTGCCTCCAGCTCCTTGTCGATCGCCATGACCATCGCCGAGATCCGCTCACCCCGCTCGAGGAGCAGGCCGCGCTGGCGGCGCAGGTGCCCAACCGCGTCCACGTCGGGGTCATCGACGAGTGAGGCGATCTCATCGAGCCCGAACCCGAGGTTTCGATAGGTGAGCACCTGGTGGAGCCGGTCGATGTCGGCCGGCTCGTAGACGCGGTAACCGGCGTTGGTGCGGCCCGAGGCGCGGACCAGGCCGATCTCGTCGTAGTGGTGGAGGGTTCGCACCGTCACGCCGGCGATCTCGGCGACCCGGCCGACGGTGTACTCCGCTGCCATGTGAGGCACTATCGGCCCTGACGCGACGTGAGGGTCAAGGGATATCGAAGATGTGGCGAGATACCGCGGTTACCGCGTCGCTCGGCATTCGGTTGCCGATCGTCGGTGGACCGATGGCCGGCGGCCCGTCGACACCCGCGCTGGCAGCAGCGATCAGCGAGGCGGGCGGGATCGGTGTCCTCGGGTGCGGCTACGACAGTCCCGACAAGATCCGCGCCGCGGTCGCCGAGGTACGCCGGCTGACCACGAAGCCGTTCGGAGTGAACCTGTTCGTTCCGGCGCCGTTCGAGGTGGATTCGGCGAAGGTCGCAGCGGCGGTCGAGGCGCTGCGGCCGTTCGCGGCGAAGTACGACCTCGAGCTGAGCGCCGACCCGCCGTACGCCGAGGACTTCGACGCGCAGCTCGAGGTGGTGATCGCCGAGCGGGTGCCGATGTTCAGCTTCACCTTCGGGATCCCGGGCGCCGACCGGCTCGACAGTGCGCGTGCAGCCGGGATCGCCGTGTGCGGCACCGCGACGTCGGTTGCCGAAGCAGCGGCGCTGGACCGGGCCGGGGTTGACATCGTCTGCCTGCAGGGAGCCGAAGCCGGCGGCCACCGCGGCGGATTCATCGGAGTGCCTGAGGACAGCCTCGTCGGCATCGGCGCGCTGACTGCCGAGGCACGCACGATGACCGACCTGCCCTTGATCGCGGCGGGCGGGATCATGGATGGTCGCGGAGTCGCGGCCGCGCTCACCGGCGGCGCGGACGCCGCGCAGCTCGGGACCGCCTTCCTTCGTTGCCCCGAGGCCGGCACGTCAGCTGCGCACCGGGCCGCGCTCGAGAGCGCCCGGGCCACCGACACGGTGATCACGAGAGCCTTCTCCGGGCGCGCGGCGCGGGGCATCCGCAACGCGCTCACCGAGGCGCTGGCCGACGTACCGGTGCCGGCGTACCCGGTCATGAACGCGCTCACCCGCGAGCTACGGCGGCGAGCGGCCGCGGCCGGTGACGGCTCGATGGTCTCGCTGTGGGCGGGACAGGGGGTGGCCGGCGGGCGTGCGTTACCTGCCCGCGATCTCGTCGTTGCGCTCGAGAGGGAAGCAGACGAGGCGTTCGCCCGCTTCGACGGCTGAGGGGACGTAATGGACAAGATCACCCGCATGACGTCTAAACGGACGCTCTTGCACCGCCGATACCCGTCGTCATGAGACGCAGCCGACTGCTGGCCGCCGCGGGTATCGCGGCCGTGATGTCCGGATCGATGATCGCGGTGGACACTGTGGCCGGGCCGGCGCCTCATGCCTCGGCTGCCACCAGCTGCAACGCGCTGCAGCAGTTGCTCGGCCTGTGCAAGCCGGATCCGACTCCGACGCCCACGCCGACGCCGACCTCGCCGACGCCGACACCGACCCCAACCGAGACCTCACCTGCACCAACCGGGGACTGCGGTGGCATGACCCTGACGAAGCCCGACGGGTCGGCGTATGTCTGCAGCTTCGACGACGAGTTCAACGGGACCTCGCTCGACCGATCCGTGTGGCTGCCACAGCTGACGGACAACAGCAACTTCACCACCGGGAAGGCGCCGTACAAGGTCTGCTACGTCGACAACCCCGACACGATCTCCGAGTCCGGCGGATACCTGCACCTGTCGGTGGTCAAGACGGCCGCGAAGTTCACCTGCACCGGAACCAACGTGCTGAAGAACTTCTCGACGCAGTACCAGGGCGGCGAGGTCACGACATACCGGCTGTTCAGCCAGGCGTACGGCCGGTTCGAGGTCCGCGCCAAGCTGCCTCAGTCCACGGTGCCGGGCCTGCAGGAGACGTTCTGGCTGTGGCCGGACAACCCGACGAAGTACGGCACGTACCCGTCGTCCGGTGAGATCGACTTCGCAGAGTTCTACAGCCAGTACTCCGACCGCTACATCCCGTACCTGCACTACAACTACAACAAGCTGACGGTGAACACCTCGACGAACACCAACATCGTCACGAACGACTACACCTGCCTGATCGATGCGACCAAGTTCCACGACTACGACGTCGAGTGGATCCCCGGCCGGATCACGGTGACCTACGACGGCAACGTCTGCCTGGTCGACAACTACAAGCCGTCGAACGTGAGCAGCCCGGCGCCGTTCGACCAGCCGTTCTTCCTCGCGCTCACCCAGGCGCTCGGCGTCGGCGGGAACGCGCCGACCGCAAGCACGCCGATCCCGGCGACCACCCTCGTCGACTACGTACGAGTCTGGAAGTAGGCGCTACTTCGAGTGCTCGATCGACGCGGCGACCGCGTCGGGATCGCGAGCGACGTACGCCGTGCCGTCGTCGGCGACGACGAGCGGGCGCTGGATCAGCGCCGGGTGCGCGAGCAGCGCCGCGACCCATTCGTCTCGGTGCGCCTCGTCCTTTGCTGCCGGGAGCGTGACGCCGAGCCCGGAGGCATCGCCGGTGCGGCAGATCTCCCACGGCTCC
>Ga0164242_10008688_pt1 | contig 11012 bp, 9 predicted proteins | sample OricomgcompostMG_FD_108783 | JGI IMG/M metagenome (GOLD analysis project Ga0164242, IMG submission 108783) | Miracle-Growth compost microbial communities from Emeryville, California, USA - Original compost - Miracle growth compost (MG) ...
AGCGCCTCGCTGGGATGACGAATGTCGAGGCCGTCAGCCAACACAAGATTCATTCCGGACAGCAGTGAGCCTTCGCCAGGATGACGAGCAAAACCAGACCATCCTCAGCTGCAGCGGCGTGTTCTTCAGCCTTTGGCAACCGGCCGCGACGGATCGCTGACCCAGCCACTCCACGACGGCGCGTAGAGCTTCGAGCCGTGCATCCCCGCGTGCTCCATCGCCAGCAGGTTGTGGCAGGCGGTGACGCCGGAACCGCACGAGTGCACCACTTGCGCCGGTGCGTGCGCGCCGATCAGCGCAAGGAATTCGTCCTTCAATTCGGCGGCGGGCTTGAAGCGACCGTCGGCATCCAGGTTGTCGGCAAACGGCCGATTCAACGCGCCGGGAATATGCCCGCCTACGCGATCGAGTGGTTCCACCTCGCCGCGATAGCGCGGTGTCGCGCGCGCATCCAGCACCACCTGCTGCGACTGTCCGGCCACGGCATCGTGGTCGAGGATCACCTGGTCCGGATCGAAGCGGACTACCGCCTGCGTGGATGCGCGTTCGGTGGCCCCGGCTTCCAACGGCAGGCCGGCGGCCTGCCAGGCGGCCAGGCCGCCGTCGAGCACGGCCACCGCACGCTCCCCGGCCAACCGCAGCAACCACCACAAGCGCGACGCCGCCAGGGCGCCGTTGGCGCTGTCGTAGGCTACTACCTGCAGGCCCGGGCGCCAGCCCCAGCGCCCCAGCACGCCGGCAAAAGCCGATTCCGACGGCAACGGGTGCCGGCCCAGTCCTTCGGACTGGCGCGAGAGGTCGGACAGGTCGTGGTCGAGACTGGCGAACACGGCACCGGGGACATGCCCGGCGCGATAATCGCGTTCGCCCTGCGCGGCATCCGCCATCACGTAGCGGCAGTCGACGATCAACACGTCCGACGGCGGCAGCGCCGCCAACTCGGCGGCGGAAATCAGCGTGGTTTTCATGCGCGTTTCATCCTCTCCAGCAGGTTCAGCAAGATGGCGGCGGTGGCACCCCAGATGCGATGGCCGCCGTGCACGAATTCCACCATCTCGCGGTGGTGGCCACGGTACTCCATCGCGTAGCGGCGCAGGTTGGCCGGTTCGAGGAAGAACGACAACGGCACCTCGAACACTTCGTCCACCTCGTCCGGCGACGGGCGCAAGCGTGCGCTGCCGTCGATGCACGCCACCACCGGGGTGATGCAGAAGCCGCTGATGGTTTCGAAGCAATCCAGATAGCCCCGCGGCGACGCCAGCGCGCGATCGAGGCCGATCTCCTCTTCGCTTTCGCGCAAGGCCGTGACGACCGCGTCGCCATCGCCTGCATCGCGGCTGCCGCCCGGAAACGCCACCTGCCCGGCGTGCGCGGTGAGATGGTGGGTGCGCACGGTGAGGATGACCCGTGGCTGGATACCCTCGCGCAGGCCGATCAGCACCGACGCTTGCCGCAAGGGCGCGTCGCCTAGAAGCTCGGCCATGGCCGCATGGTTCCAGCCCGGCGCCGACGGCGGTTCGGACAGCGGGATCAGCGCCTGCAACACGTCGTCGATCATGCCGGCGGCCTTGCCGGCAACACCACGTCCATCCAGTAACGCCGCTCGGTCTCGCTCAGCTCGCGCCAGCGGCCGATTTCCTCGCCAGTGCGGCGGCAACCGACGCAGTAGCCGCGCGCATCCAGTCGGCAGATGCCGACACAGGGCGTGAGGACGGGCGGGGGTGCGGCGGGGTCGTTCGACATGCCCGGTCATGTTACCACCGGCCGGGTTCCGCCCCGATGGCGCGGCCATCGGCATCAGCGATCAGGGGTTGGCCGGCCCCGACTTGATGTCGAGCAGTTCGATCTCGAACACCAGCGCCTCGTTGGGCCCGATCCGCGGCAACGCGCCGCGCTTGCCGTAGGCCAGTTGCGGCGGGATCACCACCTTCCAGCGATCGCCCACGTGCATGCGCGGGATCACGTCCTTCCAGCCCGGGATCATCCGGCCGACCGGGTAGTTCACCGGCGCGCCATGTGCCCACGAACTGTCGAACTCTGTGCCGTCGATGAACATGCCGCGGTAGTTCAGCGTCACCGTGCTGGTGACGGTGGGGCTGATCGTGCCATCGCCCTTCTTGATGACCGAATACTGGACGCCCGAAGGCAACTGCACCACGCCCGGCTGCTTGGCATTGTTCGCCATGTACGCCTGGCTCTTGTGCAGGTTCGCTTCCGCCAGCCGCTTGAACTCGGACACCGCCTGCGCATGCATCTGGTGATCGAGCTCGTGCAGTTGCTGGCGCATGTCCTGCATCGACACCGCTGGCGCACGTTTGGCGAAGGCGTCCCGGATCGCCTGCTGCAAGGTGGGCAAGTCCACCGCCAGCTCGCCATCGGCGAACTGGCTGCCTATCTGGTAGCCGATGGCGTAGGAAAGCTTGTGCCGGTCCAGCTTGGTCGCATGCGCGTCGGGTGCCACCATGCGCTGCTGCGCCAGCGTCGCTCCCGCGACGAAAAGCAGGCCGAAGGCGAGCCAACGCAGTCGTGTCATTCCTTATCTCCAGCGGACGGACCTACGGCGCAACATCCCAGGCGGCTCCACTGCGGCATGCAGCAGGTACCGGCCGATCCGGCGCACGGAACTGAGAAACCCGGCAGCGGCAAAGGTTCCCGCTGCTACCATGCCGGCTTTGCCCTGCCGGAGCCGCCATCATGGCCTATCGCAACCTGGAAATCTCCAACCGCGGTGCAGTGCGCACCATCGTCGTGAACCGCCCCGACAAGCTCAACGCGTTGAACCGCGACACCCTCAACGAATTGACCATCGTCTTCGCCCAGGCCGCGCAGGACGATGCCGTGCGCACGGTGGTGCTGACCGGCGCCGGCGAAAAGGCCTTCGTGGCCGGCGCCGACATCGCCGAAATGAACGGTTACACGCCGGTGCAGGCGCAGGGTTTCTCGCGGGCCGGCCAGCGCCTGATGAGCTCGATCGAACGGCTGGGCAAGCCGGTGATCGCCCGCGTCCAGGGCTTCGCGCTGGGCGGCGGCATGGAACTGGCGATGGCCTGCCACCTGCGCGTGGCCAGCGAGAAGGCCAAGTTCGGCCAGCCGGAGATCAACCTCGGCCTGATCCCCGGCTTCGGCGGCACCCAGCGACTGCTGCGCCTGGCCGGCCGCGGCGCCGCGCTGGAACTGTGCCTCGCCGGCACGCCGATCGGCGCGCAGCGCGCGTACGAGCTGGGCATCGTCAACCGCGTGGTGGCGCCTGAGGCGCTGGACGAGGCGGTGGACGCACTGGCCGACCAGCTCGCCGCCGCGGCACCGCTGGCCGCCGCCGGCATTCTCGATGTGGTGCTGCAGGGCGGCGAAACTGCGCTCGACCAGGGCCTGGAGTTCGAGACGCAGGGCTTCGCGCTGATGTTCTCCACCGAGGACATGCGCGAAGGCACCGGCGCGTTCCTGGAAAAGCGCAAGGCCACGTTCAAGGGCGCCTGACCGACGCCGTTCTCCCTCCCACCTTCGGGGGAAAGTACCGAGGTGAGGGGCCATGCCTGCGACAAGCTCGCCCAGGTCGGCGCTTCTCTCCCTCTCCCCTCCGGGGAGAGGGCTGGGGTGAGCGGCCACGCCTGCGACAAGCTCACCCAGATCAGCGCTTTCGCGAGCACCCGCCCCTCACCTCGATCCTCTCCCCGCAGGGGAGAGGAAGCCTTCGCACATCATGCGGCGGGGAATGGCGGGTTCTTCAGTGATGTCCGCCGCGGTACTTCTTCTCGCCGGCGGTCACCGCGATATCCAGCCGGTTCTCCGGCGGCGCCAGCGGACAGGTGGCGAATGGCGTGAATGCGCACGGCGGGTTGTAGGCCTCGTTGAAGTCAAGCACCACCGTGCCCGGCTTGTCCACGCCACCGGCGGGCAACGCGGCGTAGAGGAAGCGTGCGGCGCCGTAGGTCTGCTTGCCCGAGGTCTGGTCGGCCAGCACGAAGAACAGCTCGCCGTCCGGCTCTTCCTGGTACGGCAGCAGTTCGAACACGTGCCCGTCGCGATGGAACACCGCCTTGCCCGGCACCTTCACCGTGTCGATGGTGCCGATCGCCGTACCCATCTGCAGGTCGTGCGGCGGGTCGAACGGCACCCAGTCGGCCTCGATGCGCCAAGACGGGTCGATCGGGAAATAATCGATGCCGGCGAAATCGCTGCGCGCCTCGGCGCCGCCGTCCTTCACCCGCAGCGCCCTGCGTCCATCGCGATCGATCACGTAGAAGCTCGCGTCCCCGAAACGCACCGTGGTGGGTGCGGCACTGCCGCTGGCGTGCATGTCGTCGACCAGGGTCGCCGACTCCAGGTTGCGGCCATCGATGCTCGCATCCACGTCCTTCGCCAGCACGATGCGGGTCGTGCCGTCCGCCGCCAGCGTCACGGTGCCGAGGTGCGCCGGCCCGGCCTTCAACACGATGTCGTTGCCGGCCGCACTGCCCACGCGATTCGCGCCCTCATGCAGCCACTCCAGGCCGATCAGGCTGAGCCAGCCGTCCGGCGCGGTGAGCCGTGCCACGCGGGCGGCGCGCCATTGCTCGATCTCGTGGGTGTAGGCAGCGCTGGGGGATGAAACATCGGTGGCATGCACGACGGCGACTCCGGGGATCAAGGCAAGGAAAAGGGCGACGAAGCGCAACATGGGGGCGATCCACGGCAATGGAAGGCTTGAGTATGGACGTCCAAATGCGGGGCGGGCAAGCATGGGCGCGCTCCCCGCCCTGCTTGCAGGGGAGAGTTGGTGCGGGGGCTCCTGGAACAGCGTCAGAAGCCCCCCTCCCAGCCTCCCCCTGCTTGCATGGGAGGAGAAAAGCGCGTGGCCCTGTGAGTCGAGGGAAAAGAAAAACGCGGGGTCCCCGCAAACCGAGTGCACCGCAAGCTAGCGCCCGCGCATGAACAGCCGATCCAGTTCGGACAACGACAACTGCGTCCAGGTCGGGCGGCCGTGGTTGCACTGGCCGGAACGCTCAGTGGCTTCCATCTCGCGCAGCAGCGCGTTCATCTCGGGAATGGTCAGGCGCCGGCCAGCACGCACCGAGCCGTGGCAGGCCATGGTGGAAAGCAGCTCGTTCTCCAGTTCCTGCAGCCGGCGCGAACTGACGTGCTGGGCCAGTTCGGCCAGCACGTCGCGGGTGAGTTCACCGACGTCGGCGCCTTCCAGCAACGCGGGAATCCGCCGCACCACCACGCCGGAGGGACCGCTGCGCGACAATTCCAGCCCCCACTCGGCCAGCGCGTCGGCGTGTTCCTCTGCGGCGGCGGCCTCCTTCGCGCTTACCGCGAGACTCAGCGGCACCAGCAGCAATTGCGAACGCAGGCTGCTGCAGGCGCGGCCGGATTTCAGCTTCTCGTAGGTGATCCGCTCGTGCGCGGCATGCATGTCCACCAGCACCAGGCCCTGCGCATTCTCGGCCAGCACGTAGATGCTCTTGAGCTGGGCGATGGCATAACCGAGCGGCGGCGCCTCGCCGGCCTCGGTCTCCGGCATGGGCGCGGCGACGGGTGCCGCTCGCGGCGGCTCGCCGACCAAGGCCGTGTAGTCGGCCAGCGGCCGGTCGCGAACGCCCAGCGCCAGCCGGCTCTGCGACGCATGCGCCGGCCACGACTGCATGGCCGGCAGACCCGGCACGCGTTCGCTCGGGGATGCGCTCGACGTCGCCATGTGCAGGCGGCCATCGTCGGCCTGCGCATGCGATTCCACCTGCCCCGCGCGGGTCTGCGCCAGTGCTTCGTGCAGGGTGCGGAACAGGAAATCATGCACCAGCCGCTGCTCGCGGAAGCGCACCTCGTGCTTGGCCGGGTGCACGTTGACGTCGACGCCCGCCGGGTCGAGTTCCAGATACAGCACGAAGACCGGATGGCGGCCGTGGAACAGCACATCCGCGTACGCCTGGCGCACGGCGTGCGTCACCACGCGATCGCGTACCAGCCGGCCGTTGACGTAGAAATACTGCGAGTCGGCCTGCGAGCGCGAGGCCGTAGGCAGGCCCACCCAGCCGGACAGGCGCAGGCCCGCCGCGGCATGTTCGACGCGCAGGCTCTGCTGCGGGAAGTCGGCGCCCAGCACTTCGGCCACGCGCTGCAACTCGGCCTGCTCGTCGCGCGCGGTCTTCCAGATGCGCACCGGCTTGCCGTTGTGGCTGAGCCGGAATTCCACCGCGCCGCGCGCCAGTGCCAGCGACTTCAGCAGGTCGTCGATGTGGGCGAACTCGGTGCGTTCGACGCGCATGAATTTCTTGCGCGCGGGCACGTTGTAGAACAGGTCGCGCACTTCGACGCTGGTCCCCGGCGGATGCTGCGCGGGTCGCGCGGCCTGCAGCTTGCCGCCGTCGACCTCGATGCGGAATGCGCTGTCTGCATCGCGCGGGCGCGAGGTCAGCGCGAAGCGCGCCACCGACGACACCGAGGCCAGCGCCTCGCCGCGAAAACCCATGCTGGCGACGTGTTCGAGGTCATCGAAGCTGCCGATCTTGCTGGTGGCGTGCGAGGCCACCGCCAGTTGCAATTCGTCCGGCGCGATGCCGCCGCCGTCGTCGCGCACGCGGATCAATCGCGAGCCGCCGGCCTCGATGTCCACCTCGATGCGCGTGGCGCCGGCATCGAGGCTGTTCTCGACGAGTTCCTTGACCACCGAAGACGGCCGCTCGATGACTTCACCGGCGGCGATCTGGTTGATGAGGGCGGGGGGGAGCGCGCGAATCCGGGACATCCGCCAAGCTTAACCAGCGCGCCCCGACAACAAAAGCGGACCGGGCCGGCGAAAGCGCCGGTGCGGTCGAAACCTCCGCCCGGAACCTGTTCACGATCTATCCATCGGCCCCGAATCGTTCGTCCATCCCTTCCCCTCATTCCGGCGAGGCGCTTTACAACAGACGAATGCCTGGTCATCCAGTGGCTTTCCCCCCAAAAACCAACGACGCTGGAGATCCCAGCTTGACCGGCCCTTCGGCCGCTGAGAGCCGCTGGGATGACGTTTCATGGGGCCTGCCAAGAGATCGTGAACAGGCTCTCAGCCCGTGGGAATCATCAGCACCGTGCCGGCCTGCAGGCTGTTGCTGCTGATGCCGTTGGCGGTCTTCAGCGAGCTGACACTCACGCCATACTGGTGCGCGATGCTGCTCAGGCTTTCGCTGCGGGCGACGCGGTGCTTGTCGCGCGCCCCGGCAGCGCCCGGGGCCGACGCCGTCGACACATCGGCCGAGGCCAGTTGCACGCCCACGCCCATGCGGCGTGCGGCCTGCGCCGCAAACCAGGTCCCCGGCGGCGGCGAGCTTTCGAAGTAGTCCTTGACGCCGCCCATCACCGCCTGGGCCAGCGCACGCTGGTGCCCGGGATTGCGCAACTTGCGCTCTTCCTTCGGGTTGCTGATGAAGGCGGTCTCGACCAGGATCGACGGCACGTCGGGCGAGCGCAGCACCACGAAGTTGGCATGCTCGATGTGATCGCGATGGGTCGGGCCCAGCGTGGCCAGCGCCTTGAGCACGTTGTTGGCCACCACGTCACTGGCCTGCACGGCCCAGTCCTGCTGCATGTCCAGCAGCACCGAGGCGAGGCTGTCGTTTCCGGCCGCCAGCGAGGCGCCGCCGATCAGGTCGGAGCTGTTTTCGCGATCGGCCAGCAGCCGCGCGGCCACCGAACTCTTGCCGCGCGAGGACAACACCCACACCGACGACCCGCGGGCGTCGCTGCTGGTGTAGGAATCGGCGTGGATCGAGACGAACAGGTCGGCCTTGTCGGCGCGCGCGATTTCATAGCGCCGCTTGAGCGGGATGTAATAGTCGCCCGTGCGGGTAAGCACGGCCTTCATGCCCGGCTGCTTGTCGATCTGGGCCGCCAGGTCGCGCGCCACGGCCAGCGTCACGTTCTTTTCCAGCGTGCCGTCGGGACCGTGGGCACCGGGATCCTTGCCGCCATGGCTGGCATCGATGGCGACCACCACCTTGCGTTCGCCACCGAGCAGGGCCGCCACCTGGCGCGAGTCAAGATGCTTGAAATCGACCACGCGGTGGGTGTCCGCCGCCGGCAATGCCACGGACCTGGGCGCGGCCTTCGCGACGGCCTTGCCCGGTGCGGCAGCCTTGTCGGGATACAGGTCGAGCACCAGCCGGTAGCCGGCGTTGCCGGAAGGACCGAGCAGGAAATCGTGCGGGCGGCTGTTCGGCGCCACGTCCGCGGTCAACTGCAGGGTGCCCGACCGGCGCGAATTCGCCAGCCCCTTGAAACGCCCCTGGGCAGCCGGAGCCGCGAATCCCCCGGCCAGGCTGCTGGCCGGCAATTCGATCACCACCTTGCCGTCCTGCCGGTTGAGCTTGTAATGCACCGGTCCGGACAGGTCGAACACCACGCGGGTGTAGTCCGGCCCCGCCCATACGCGGGCGTCCTTCACCGCGGCGGCGCGAGAAGTCCCGCACGGCAACGTGGTCGCCATCGCGACACCGGCCAGCCAGAGCAGACGCGTCAGGGATCCGTTCATAGTGCAGCATTGAAGCGCAGCAAATGGACGATTGCAAGAGCTTTTCCCTTGAATATCCATAACCTGCACACTATTCGTCAGATCATATCAAGGTATCGGCTCCAAACCGCGCTCTACGCTGGCAACCCCCGGCAGGTTGCCACCCGGCTACTTTTCCATACGAAACCACCACTTGAAACGCTCCGGCAACCACAGGGAGCCCGTTCGTGGGCGATGCTCTTCTCGGGACTCGGGACTCGGGACTCGGGACTCGGGACTCGGGGCACGGGGCACGGGGCACGGGACTCGCAACAACATCGCCCCGCGAGCGAGCCCTACGGGCAAGGGAAAGCCGTCCGGGCGGCTCAACCCAGCCGGGCCAGCACGTGCTGTCCGCGCGCGGTCAACGGATGCAGGACCGCTTGCCGGCCGGTTCCGGCGTAGGCCAGGTCGATGCGCACGTCCGGCGCCGGCAGCGCGCCGCGGCCGCGTTCGGGCCATTCCACCAGCACTAGGGCGGTCGGGTCGGCCAGGGCATCCAGGCCCAGCCATTCCAGTTCGCCGGGATCGGCGATGCGGTACAGGTCGAGATGCCAGGCCGCCCGAGCTTCCGCCTGATAGCCCTCGACCAGGCTGTAGGTGGGACTCTTGATCCGCTCGCCCACGCCCAGCGCACCGAGCAGGGCCCGGGCGAAACTGGTCTTGCCGGCGCCGAGTTCACCGTGCAGGTAAACCACCAGGCCGCCGCCCTGCAGTGCGTCGGCGAACTGCCGCCCCAGCGCGGCGGTGGCGGCCTCGTCGACCAGTTCGCGACGACAGGCGGCATCCGGGCGGGTTTCCATCGACGTGTCAATCATGTCCGAGTCCGTTTCCCAACAAGCGCAAGGCCGGCAACAAGTCGCTGGCCAGCAGGCCGCGTTCGCCCTGCCGGGCCGCATGATCGCCTGCACGTGCGTGCAGGCCCACGCCGAGGCAGGCGGCCTGCCAGGCATCGCCCCCCTGCGCCAGCAGCGCCGCGATGACGCCGGTCAGCAGATCGCCCATGCCGCCGCTGGCCATGCCGGGGTTGCCCCACGGGCAGACCGCCACCCGGCCGGATGGATCGGCGACCAGGCTGCCCGCCCCTTTCAGCACCACGACGGCGTGATAGCGGGCCGCCAATGCCCGCGCGGCGGCGAACCGGTCGGCCTCGACGTTTCCGGTGGTGTCGTGCAGCAGGCGTGCCGCCTCGCCCGGATGCGGGGTAAGCACGGCCGGCTGGGTGAACCGGCGCGGCTCGTGGGCCAGCAGGTTCAGCCCGTCGGCATCCAGCACCAGCGGCTTGCCCGTCTCCAGCGCGGTAAGCCACAGCGCATGACCCCATGCCCGCTGCCCCAACCCGGGCCCCAACGCCAGCACGTCGGCACGTTCCAGCAGGGGTTCCAGTGTCTGCGGCCCGTCCACCGCATGCGCCATCAATTCGGGGCGCGCGCTGTTCAGCGCCAGCAGGTGCTCGGCGCGGGTGGCCACGCTCACCAGCCCGGCGCCGCTGCGCAAGGCGGACTCGCCGCACAGGCGGATCGCGCCGGCCGTGCCGTGGTCGCCGCCGATGGCCAGCACGTGGCCGTTGTTGCCCTTGTGCGCGGCACGGGCGCGCGGCGGCAGGTGATCGGCCTGCAGGACCCGCGCATCGGGCGAGGCGCCCTGCCACAACGCATCGGGCAAGCCCAGCGTATCCAGTTCCAGTTGACCCACGTGATCGGCCGCCTGTCCCGTGCGCAACCCGCGCTTGGCCGCGATGAAACCGACCGTGACCGCGGCACGCACGGCACGGCCCGGACAGCGTCCGCTGTTCGCGTCGAGGCCCGAGGGAACATCCAGCGCCAGTACCGGGGCATCGCTGGCGTTGATGCGTTCGATCAGGGTGGCCACACCGGTGTCGGGAGCCCGGTGCAAACCGGTGCCGTAGAGCGCGTCCACGTGGACGTCGGCTGGCGGCAACGGTTCGTGTCCATCCCAGCGCCGGACATCTCCACCTGCGTCTTCCCACGCTGCCCGTGCCTGCGCGGCATCGCCCTGCGCCGCGTCCGCCAGCGCCACCACCTCGGCGCGCAGGCCCGCCTCGCGGACCAGCGCGGCCAGCAGGAAACCGTCGCCACCGTTGTTGCCCGGCCCGCAATACACCGTAATGCGCTGCGCCTGCGGCCAGTGCCGGCGCAGGCTGGCCAGCGCGGCCCAGGCCGCGCGGCGCATCAGTTCGATGCCGGGTACGCCGAGTTCGTCGATCGCCCGCCGGTCCAGCGCGCGCACCTGCTCGACGGTGTAGAGATCGTGGCTGTGCGGGCTGCTGGACATCGGCAAATTATAGGCCGCCCGCCACGGGTACTGGCGACGCCTTCTACAATGGAGGCATGTCTACCGTTCCGGCCATCGATTACGGCACCCTCGCCCGCAACATCAAGCAATGGGCGCGCGAGCTGGGCTTCGCCCAGACCGGCATCAGCGGCGTGACGCTCGCCCCGGACGAAGCCCACCTGCAACACTGGCTCGACGCCGGCCACCACGG
>Ga0164242_10008689_pt1 | contig 11012 bp, 9 predicted proteins | sample OricomgcompostMG_FD_108783 | JGI IMG/M metagenome (GOLD analysis project Ga0164242, IMG submission 108783) | Miracle-Growth compost microbial communities from Emeryville, California, USA - Original compost - Miracle growth compost (MG) ...
CGACCAGCGCGCCGAAGCCGGTGAGGGCGGCCACGTCGGCATCGTCGAACTGACCCTGCGGGTTCGGCGGCACGTTCAGCAGCAGCATGGCGTTACGGCCAACGCTGGCACGGTAGATGTCGAGCAGCTCCTCGGGCGTCTTCGGCCGCTCGTCGGCGTGGTAGAACCAGCCCGGCCGGATGCTCACGTCGGCCTCGGCCGGCCACCAGCTCATGCCGTCCGCACCGGCGCGAGCAGCCGCGGCCAGTGCGTCCCGGCTGCCGACGTCGGGCAGCGTCTCGTCGAGGGCCAGGCCGCGCCGCCGACCGACCCAGCAGGTCGGCACCACCGACCATTCGTGGTCGGCCCGGGCCAGCCCGTCCTCGTTGCCGACCCACCGCACGTCCGGCGCCTTGTCGTCGAGCACCGCGTGCGGCGCCAGCTCGCGTACCAGCCGGCACCAGCTGTCCACGTCGTAGTCCTCCACCCGGTCGGCCGGCACGTGTCCACTGGCGCCGTCGAACCACACCAGGTCGATGGGCCCGTACTCGGTGAGCACCTCGTAGAGCTGATCGAGCATGTAGGCGCCGTAGTCGGTTGCGGGCAGCTCGAACCTGCGCGCGAGCGGCGATGTCGACGCCGGGCTCGACGGAATGGTCCGGAGCGTACGGGCGCTGCCGTTGGCGTAGCGGCCGAACCGGAACTCGTGCTCGTCCGCGGGGGAGACGTACACCCCCGCCCGCATGTCGTGCCGGCGGCAGGCGGCGACGAACTCGGCCAGCACGTCGCCCTGCCCGTCGCGCCATGTCGAGGCACGCACGCTGTGGTCGGTGTGGCGGCTGGGGTAGAGCACGAACCCGTCGTGATGCTTGACCGTGAGGATGGTCAACCGAGCGCCGGCCGCGGCCAGCGCGGTGAGCATCTGGTCGAAGTCCAACCGCTCCGGCGCGAAGATCGCCGGGTCCTCCAGGCCGTCGCCCCACTCGTTGCCGGTGTAGGTGTTCACTCCGAAGTGCAGGAACGCGGTGATCTCCAGCTGCTGCCAGGCCAGCTGGCGCGCCGACGGTCGAAGCCTGGCACCGGCCCGGGTCAACGACTCCGCCGTCGCCGGCGTGCCGACGATGGTGGTCTGGCCGACAGCGGCCGGATCCGTCTCGTCCGGGTCAGCTCCGCGGCCGGTTCCGGCAGTGGATGGAGTCACGGTGGCCTCTCTATCGGGATTCCGGCGTTGCGGACAGGCGGACGGCACTGGACGAAACCTGCCGAAGATCCTATAGGATCCTATAGGATTCTGTCGGGAGCTCAGGTGCGGCGCCCAGCAGCAGGGGTGAGTTGCGAAGGAGGTGGCGCGATGTCGGCCTTGGCGGGCAACGTGTACGAATCGATCAAGGCGTTGCTGATGGACCAGGCCATCGCGCCCGGCGCGAAGATCACCATCGACGGGCTGGCGCGCGACCTCGGGGTCTCGCAGACGCCGGTGCGCGAGGCGTTGGCAGCGCTGGAAGCCGACGGGCTCACGGTCAAGGCGTTCAACCGTAGCTATCGCGCCACCGCGGTGATAACCCGGGACGAGTTCGAGGACCTGTTCGCGCTGCGGTTCCAACTCGAGCCCTGGGCAGCAGCGCTGGCCGCCCGACGCGGCCCTGCCGAGCTGGTGGATGCGATGGCACGTAGCCTCGCCGAGGTACCGCCGGCCCCGTTCGAAGCCTCCTACGACGAATACCGCGCGCTGACCCAGCATGACCAGCATTTCCATCACCTGGTGCACCTGGCGTCGGGCAACTCGCAGCTGCCGATCGCGTTCGAGCGGTTGCACGTGCACCTGCAGAACTTCCGCCTCTACTACGGCAGCGGCATCGGCACGCAAGCCGTGCGCGAACACGAGGCGATCCACGCAGCCATCCGCTCCGGTGATCCGGCCGCGGCACGCGCGGCGATGAAGGCGCATCTGGTCGCCTCGCGTAACCGGTTGCGGCCGGCCTTTGCCAACGGGGCCAGGTCGCGCTCGGCGACGAGCCGCCGATCCGGCAGCCTTGACCAGTCTGACCAGTCCGACGGCTGGTACCAGCAGCACGACCAGAACGACCCGAAAGACCAGAACGACCCGAAAGACCAGAACGACCCGAAAGACCAGCACCGCTCACACGAACAGTCAGTCGAATCCTGAAGGGACCAGCACATGAGGCTCGCCCGCATCGGCGCGCTCGGCAGCGAAGTACCTGTCGTCAAGGTCGGTGACCGCGTCCTGGACGCCCGCTCGGTGGCGTCCGACTACGACCCGTCGTTCTTCGCCGCCGGCGGAGTGGACCGGCTGCGCGCGGCCGTTGACGCCGGTTCGCTGCCAGATCTGGACGCACCGGCCGGCAGCCGCGTCGGCGCGCCGCTGACCCGCCCGGGCGCGGTGGTGTGCATCGGCATGAACTACGCGGCGCACGCGGCCGAGTCCGGTAGCGCGCCCCCCGAGCAACCGGTGCTGTTTTACAAGCACCCCAACACGGTGGTCGGTCCCGACGACGCGGTGCGAATCCCGCGGGGCAGCCGCAAGACCGACTGGGAGGTCGAGCTGGCCGTCGTCATCGGCAGCCGGGTGCGTTACCTCGACTCGCCCGACGACGCACCCGCACACATTGCCGGCTATGCCGTGAGCAACGACGTCTCCGAACGCAAGTTCCAGCAGGAAGTCTCGGGCGGCCAATGGTCGAAGGGCAAGGCGTGCGAGACGTTCAACCCGCTGGGCCCCGACCTGGTGACGCCCGACGAGGTCGGCGACCCGCAGGCGCTCCGGCTGCGTTCGTGGGTCAACGGCGAACCGCGCCAGGACTCCACGACCGCGGACATGGTGTTCTCGGTCAACGTGCTGCTGCACCATCTGTCCCAGTACATGGTGCTCGAGCCCGGCGACGTCCTCAACACCGGAACTCCGCAGGGGGTGGCCTTGTCCGGCCGCTTCCCCTACCTGTCTGCCGGTGACGTCATGGAGCTCGAGATCGACGGTCTCGGGCGCCAGCGGCAGCCGCTGATCGCCTGGGACGCCGCATGAGCACCATCACCGCCCTCGAGACCGTCGATCTGCGGTTCCCCACCTCGCGCGACTTCTCCGGCTCGGACGCGATGAACCCGGACCCGGACTACTCGGCCGCCTACGTGGTGCTACGCACCGACGAGCCGTCCGGGCATGCCGGGCACGGCTTCGTGTTCACGATCGGACGCGGCAACGACGTGCAGTCCGAGGCCATCGACGCGTTGGCGCCGGAGGTGGTCGGGCGCGACGTCGACGAGATGTGCGCAGACCTAGGTGGGTTCTCCCGGTCGCTGGTCTACAACTCGCAGTTCCGCTGGCTCGGTCCGGAGAAGGGCATCATGCACATGGCCATCGGCGCGGTGGTCAACGCGGCCTGGGACCTGGCGTCCCGTCGCGCCGGCAAGCCGCTGTGGCGCTACCTGGCCGACATGTCGCCGCAGCAGCTGGTGGACCTGGTGGACTTCCGGTACCTGTCCGACGCGCTGACGCCGGCCGAGGCGCTGGAGCTGCTGCAGCGGGCCGAACCGGGCCGGGCGGACCGGATCGCCGCGCTCGAGGCAACCGGGGTGCCGGCCTACACCACCACCCCGGGCTGGTTGGGCTACCCGCGGGAGAAGGTCGTGCGGCTGGCAAAGGAGGCCGTCGCGGACGGCTTCACCCAGATCAAGCTGAAGGTCGGTCGCGAACTGGCCGACGACAAGCTGCGGTTGCAGGCGGCGCGAGAGGCCGTCGGGCCGGACGTGGCTGTGGCGATCGACGCGAACCAGATCTGGGACGTGGGCCAGGCGATCGACTGGGTGCGGGAGCTTGCCGAGTTCGACCTGGCCTGGGTGGAGGAGCCGACCTCCCCGGACGACGTGCTCGGACACGCCGCCATCCGCCGCGCGCTCGACGGCATCCCGGTGGCGACCGGCGAGCACGTGCACAACCGCGTCATGGTCAAACAGCTCATGCAGGCCGGCTCCGTGGACATCCTGCAGATCGACGCCGCCCGCGTCGGCGGGGTGAACGAGAACGTGGCGAACCTGCTGCTGGCGGCCAAGTTCGGCGTGCCCGTGTGCCCGCACGCCGGCGGTGTCGGATTGTGCGAACTGGTGCAGCATCTGGCCTTCTTCGACGCTGCCGCGGTGGCGGGGGACCAGCCGCGCCGGCGGATCGAATACGTCGACCACCTGCACGAGCACTTCGCCGACCCGGTGGTGGTCGTCGACGGGAACTACCAGGCGCCGACGAAGCCCGGATTTTCCGCGGAGATAGTGGAATCCGCCTTCGCCGAGTACGGCTATCCCGACGGCCGCTACTGGCGCACAGCGGGCTGACCGAGCCTCCGGCCGGGCCGGTTCCGGCATGCCACGCCGGGGCCGACCTGCCGGTGGCGGACCCGGTCTGCTGCGGTACCTTTGCGACCAGTGGGGCCTGTCTGCCAGGCCCACACGTCGAACCACCGGTCACCGCACGAGGAAGGCACCGCGAGTTGCAGACTCATAAGGTCGGCCGACCGGCCGCAGGTAGCGACAGTCGCCGGCGCAGCCGTGCCGCCCGGCTGGCAGTCGCAGCCGCGTCCGGGTTGGCCATGCTCGCCCTGTCCGGGTGTTCGTCCCAAGACGTCGGCACCCTCAAGCGGCTCGGCATGCCGACGCCGGTGACCGACCGCGCGCACTACACCCTGTCGCTGTGGCAGGGCGCCTGGATCGCCGCGTTCTGCGTCGGCGCGCTGGTGTGGGGCCTGATCATCTTCTGCGCCGTGCGCTACCACCGGCGCAACGACGAGGCGCCGCCCCAGCTGCGCTATCACCTGCCGATCGAGATCCTGTACACGTTCGTACCGCTGATCATGATCGGTTCGCTGTTCTTCTTCACGGTGCGCACGCAGAACAACGTGCTGGCCACCACGCCGCACCCGCAGCAACGCATCACGGTCGTCGGACAGCAGTGGAACTGGACGTTCAACTACGACGCGCGTGACGACATCGGCGACTGGGTGTTCGACAAGGGCGACGCCGAGCGGCTGCCCACGCTGTGGCTGCCCAAGGGCGAGACCATCGCGATCACCCTGCACTCGCCCGACGTCGACCACTCCTTCTGGGTTCCGCACTTCCTGTTCAAGATGGACGTGCTGCCCGGACAGGACAACCACTTCCAGTTCACCCCGACCACGCTCGGGACCTTCCAAGGTAAGTGCGCTGAGATGTGCGGCACCTACCACTCGAAGATGCTGTTCGTGGTCAAGGTGGTCACCCCGGAGCAATATGAGGCGCATCTGCGTGATCTGAAGGCCAAGGGCCAGATCGGGCCGGCACTGGGCGGCAGGTTCTCGCACACGGTGGACGGCCTGGACATCAACAGCGAGAACGGGACGAGCTCGTGACCAGCATCAGCGGGATTTCCGCACGTACAGCAACGACCGCCACCATCGAGGCACCACGTGTCATCCGGCGGACCAAGGGGCAGGTGATCGTCGACTGGATCACCACCACCGATCACAAGAAGATCGGCAAGCTCTACCTGATCACGTCGTTCGTGTTCTTCCTCGTCGGCGGCATCATGGCCATGATCATGCGAGCCGAGCTGGCGCGGCCGGGCATCGAGATCCTGGGCAAGACGAAGGGCCTGGAGACCTACAACCAGCTGTTCACGATGCACGGCACGATCATGCTGTTGCTGTTCGCCACGCCGCTGTTCGTCGGCTTCGCGAACGTGATCATGCCGCTGCAGATCGGCTCACCAGACGTCGCGTTCCCGCGATTGAACATGTTCAGCTACTGGCTGTTCCTGTTCGGCGGACTGATCGTGATGTCGGGCTTCCTCACCCCACAAGGCGCCGCGGACTTCGGCTGGACGGGGTATGCGCCGCTCTCGGACGCGATCCGCTCGCCCGGCATGGGCGGGGACCTGTGGGTGATGGGCCTGTACATGACCGGTCTGGGCACGATCTTGGGCGGCGTCAACTTCATCACGACGATCCTGACCATGCGGGCGCCGGGTATGACGCTGTTCCGGATGCCGATCTTCACCTGGAACACGCTGGTGACGTCGATCCTCGTGCTGATCGCGTTCCCGATCCTGGCCGGCGCGCTGCTCTGGCAGCACGTGTTCTGGTTCTTCGGCCATCCCGAGGTGTACATCATCGCGTTGCCGTTCTTCGGCATCGTCACCGAAGTGATCCCGGTGTTCAGCCGCAAGCCCTGCTTCGGCTACGTCGGCCTGGTGCTGGCCACCGTGTCGATCGGCGCCCTGTCGGTGGCGGTGTGGGCTCACCACATGTTCTCCACCGGCAGCGTCAACCTGCCGTTCTTCTCGTTCATGTCGTTCCTGATCGCGGTGCCGACCGGCGTGAAGTTCTTCAACTGGATAGGCACCATGTGGGGCGGCTCGGTGAAATTCGACGCCCCCATGCTGTGGACCGTCGGGTTCTTGGTGACGTTCCTGTTCGGCGGGCTCACCGGGGTGATCCTGGCGTCGCCGCCGCTGGACTTCCACGTCACCGACACCTACTTCGTGGTGGCGCACTTCCACTACGTCGTCTTCGGCACCGTCGTGTTCGCGATGTTCTCCGGGTTCTACTTCTGGTGGCCCAAGTTCACTGGGCACATGCTCGACGACACGCTGGGCAAGATCCACTTCTGGACCCTGTTCATCGGCTTCCACACGACGTTTTTGATCCAGCACTGGCTCGGCGTCGAGGGGATGCCGCGTCGGTACGCCGACTACCGCGTATCGGACGGCTTCACCACGCTGAACACGATCTCGACCATCGGGGCATTCCTGCTCGGTCTGTCCACCCTGCCGTTCTTGTGGAACGTGTGGAAGTCTCGGAACACACCGAAGGTGACCGTCGACGACCCGTGGGGTTGGGGCCGGTCGCTGGAGTGGGCCACGTCGTGTCCGCCGCCGCGGCACAACTTCGACCGGATGCCGCGCATCCGCTCGGAATCGCCCGCATTCGACCTGCACCATCCGGAGCTGGCGCCGGCCGGCGCCGTTCCGGCCATGGCCGGTGCCTCGACCGGCGGCGACGGTGGGGACGGTGAGAACCGATGAAGATCGGCGGACTGATCTTCGGCGGGATCGCGGCGTTCTTCGTGATCATGAGCCCGATCTACTGGTTTGCCTCCTACGACCCGACCGGTACCGCCGCGCTCATCCTGACGGCGCTGCTGTGCCTGCTGATCACGTTCTACCTGGCGGTGACGGCCAAGCGGCTGCCGCCGCAGCCGCAGGACGACAAGGAAGGCGAGATCTCCGACGCCGCCGGCGAGTACGGGTTCTTCAGCCCGCACTCGTGGTGGCCGCTGGCGACGGCGTTCACGTTCGGCCTGGTCATCCTGTCCATCGTGGTCGGATTCTGGCTGATGGTGATCGGCGGCGTGCTCGGCAGCATCGCCCTCATCGGCTTCGTCTTCCAGTACTACCGAGGAGAACACGCGCACTGACAGCTGCCCGCATGCCCGGCCACGCTCATGCGCCGTGGCCGGGCAATTGCGCATTTGACCCCGCCCGGCGAGGTAGTATGGGGTGCTCGCCGTGGGCTTGGAGCCGGAACTCGTCCAGAACCCTGGGCCGGTTGCGGGAACATTTTGCTGCGATCGAGCATCACAACCACAGAAGCCGATCGTCAAGCCGGTCGGCCGGTCGACGCCCAGCCGGGCGTGACGGCTGACCGCAGTAGTGCCCACGGGGCGAGGGAGCAAGCGAATGAAGGTCCGCACGCGCGGAAACTGGGGGGCCACCAAGCGCCGACTGGTGCTCGGTCTGGCCGTGGCGACGTCGCTGGCCGTGGTGGTGACGGGCTGCTCCAACGCCTCGTCGTCGGCCCCGGACCGGATACCGCCGAAGAAGCAGACGCCCTCCGCCGGTACTGCGACCACGCACGAGACCGCCTCGCCCCGGCCCACCAAGTCCCCGACGCCGACACCTACGCCTACCCCGACGGCGGACCCGGCGACAATCCACATCCGGCCGGGTTCGAAGGCCGATGTCGGCCCCACCGCGCCGGTCCAGGTGCATGCCAGCGGCGGCAAGCTCACGTCGGTGTCCGTCCGCTCGGCCGGTGGCGACAAGATCGGCGGCCGCTACAACGCCGGCCACACCGCCTGGCACTCGTCCGCCGACGCGACGCTGGCGGTGGGCACCACCTACACGGTCACCGCGAAGGCGAAGAACGCCGACGGCCGGCCCACCACGTCGAGCCAGACGTTCAGCACGGCCAACCAACAGGTGCTGGGCAGCTTCATCACGCCCGACGGCCAGACGGTCGGGGTGGGCATGCCGCTGGTCGTGAAATTCACCGCGCCGGTGGCCAACCGCAAGGCAGTGGAGAAGAACCTGAAGGTGTCGGTGAGCGGGCACCCGAAGCTGGTCGGCGCCTGGCACTGGTTCTCGGCCACCGAGGTGCACTACCGGCCGAAGTCGTACTGGCCGGGCGATTCCACGGTGACGCTGAAGCTGAACCTGCGCGGGGTCAAGGGCGGGGAGAACCTGACCGGCATCAAGGACAAGGTCAAGACATTCCGTACCGGAACGTCACACCTGATCAAGGTCAACCTGTCGACCGACGAGTTGCACGCCTACCAGAACGGCAAGCTGCTGCGCACCATCCCGGTCAGCGGCGGCAAGCCCGGATGGGAGACCCGCAGCGGCACGAAGGTGATCCTGGCCAAGGAACACGACTTCTACATGACCTCGTCGTCCATCGGTATCAAGCAGAAGGACGACCCGAACTACTACAAGGTCTGGGTCAAGTGGGCGCTGCGCATCACCTGGTCCGGTGAGTTCCTGCACTCGAACACTTGGTCGCAGTGGGCGTTCGGCAAGGAGAACACCAGCCACGGTTGCGTGGGCATGCCGCAGGACAGCATGGACTGGCTGTACCACTGGGCCGAGGTCGGCGATCCGGTCGAGACCGTCGGCAACGGGCCGCAGATGCCGGTGATCGGCAACGGCTACGGCGACTGGAACATGTCCTGGTCGCAGTGGAAGGCCGGCAGCGCACTCTGAACTGGTAGAGCATGAGCAGCCCGCCCGGCCGGACCCGGGCGCAGGCGCGGGCCTGGGTGCGCGACGCGGTGACACGGCCCGGGCGTCGCATTCTGGGCCTCACCGGGCCACCTGGCGCCGGTAAGTCGACGCTGGCGGCGGCCTTGTGCGCCGACGCCCAGGATCAGCGCGCCGGCTCGGCGGTGATCGTCGGTATGGACGCCTGGCACCTGGCGCATTCGGTGCTGGTGGAGCGCGGGCTGGCCGAGCGCAAGGGCGCACCGGACACGTTCGACCCGGCCGGTTACGCCGACACGCTGGCCAGGATTGCCCGGCAACGCGACGAGCCCATCTGGGTGCCGGAGTTCCGCCGGGAGATCGAGGATGCCGTTGCCGGCGCGGTGGAGGTCCTGCCCGAGCACCGGCTGGTGATCACCGAAGGCAACTACCTGCTGCTGCCCGGCGCCGGCTGGCGCCGGGCGCACGCGCAACTCGACGCGTGCTGGTACGTCGACGTCGACCAGCAGGTACGGCTGCGACGCCTCGCAGACCGGCACCGAGCGTACGGGCGCGCCCCGACTGAGGCCGAGCACCGAGCGCGGGTGATCGACGAGGCGAACGCGGTTCTGGTGGCCACGTACCGATCCCGGGCCGACGCGGTGGTGGCGGCCGGGTGAGGCCGCGGTCCCGGCGACCGGTGCCCGCAGCCGGATAGATTCGCCGGCGTGGCCACCGAATCGGTCCTGTGGGTTCGCCCCGGCAGCCCGGCTCGCCCGAGCGGGCTCGGTAGCGTCCAGCTGGCGGGGCACATCCGCGACAGTGCGGGCGTGCCCGCGCCACCACAGCGCGACCTCGGCGCCTACGCCGTGGTCTACCTGCTCGCCGGTGGCGGCTACTTCGCCGACGACCGGGGGTTATCGGTGCGGGTCGAGCCCGGCGACCTGCTGCTGTTGTTCCCCGGGGTCGCGCACGCCTACGGTCCGGCGGCCGGCGACACGTGGAGCGAGATCTACCTGGTGTTCGACGGCCCGGTGTTCGACCTGTGGCTGCGCAGCGGCGTCATCGACCCGGCGCGGCCGGTGTGGCATCTGGAGCCGATCGACGAGTGGGCGCAGGCGTTCGATCGGGTGCTCGCGCCGGTCGGGGCCGGCACCGACATGGACGCCGGGGCGGCGTTGACCCAGGTGTGCCGGCTGCAGGCGGTGCTGGCCGAGGCGCTGGCAGCGGCGCAACCGAGCGATCGGCAGGCGGGGGAGGATCGGCAATGGTTGGCCCGTGCGACCGCGCTGCTGGCGGCCGATACACGCCGGGAGGCGGATCTGGCCGACGTGGCCGCTGCGTTGGGGTTCTCCTACGACGGGTTCCGCAAGCGGTTCCGGCGGCTGGCCGGCGTGTCGCCGGCGCGTTATCGGGCGGTGCGGTCGATCGACCGGGCTCGGGAGCTGATCGCCACCACCGGCTGGTCGGATCGGCAGATTGCGGCCGAGCTGGGGTTCTGCGACGAGTTCCACTTCTCGCACCGGTTCAAGCAACTGACCGGGCAGACGCCGCGCCGGTTCCGTGCCAGCCTGCCGCGCAGGCGGGGACCGGGCGGCCGCCCCGTCCGAGGCCGCCGAGGCGAACCAGACGGCCGCGCTGGCCGAGCCGGCCAGGTGGTATGAGCGCCCGGCCGAGCCGGCCAGGTGGTATGACCGTGCAGTCGCTCGTATGACGCTGCAGCGTCATACGGCGACCAGCACGGTCATACGAGCGGCGCAGGACGCGGGTCCGGACAGTGCGGGTCAGAATCGTCCGGGTCAGAATCGCGCGGGTCAGAACATACAAGCGAGTAGGTCAGATCACGCAACCGGCCCGCATGACAGGCGGCTAGCCTGGGGAAGCAAGCTCATCCACGCGGCCAGCGAATACAAGAGCCGCATCTGACGAAGGATCCAGCCGTGACCACCGTGCACGTGCCGCCCGCCGGCCCCGTCAGCGCCACCGGCCGGCCGCTCGACCAATCTCCGGACGCCTTCGGCGAGCTGCGCCGCAGCAA
>Ga0164242_10008690_pt1 | contig 11011 bp, 11 predicted proteins | sample OricomgcompostMG_FD_108783 | JGI IMG/M metagenome (GOLD analysis project Ga0164242, IMG submission 108783) | Miracle-Growth compost microbial communities from Emeryville, California, USA - Original compost - Miracle growth compost (MG) ...
AGCACCTCGCTGACCTTGCCGTAGGGGATTCGGTAGCGGAGCTGCCGGTCGATGGGGAAGAGCGCCAGCGGCGCGCCCGCCTTCTCGGTGACGTAGTAGCCGCGCAATGGTCCGGTTAGGCCCGCGGCGCGCAGGTGGGTGTCGTCGAGGAAGGTGTAGCGCAGCCCGACCGGCGCGAGCAGCCGCGGCAGATCCGGCTCCCACACCCGCTCCGCGAGCCAGAGCCCGGACGGCTCCACCCCGAAGAGCTCGCGCACCCGCGCGGTCATCGCCTGGAGCTGGCCGAAGGCGTCGGCATCGGGGAGCGCGGCGAGGATGGGCTCCTCCAGGCCGCCGCCGAGCAGTTCCACCTGCTTGCGCTCCACCAGCGTGCGCACCTCGGAGAGGAACGCCGGCCGCTCGCGCTCGGCCCAGGCCAGGATCGGCCCGGAGAGGTGCAGGGCCACGCGCACCCGCTCATGCTTGGCCAGCACCTCGAGGAACGGCCGGTAGGCGCGGTCGAAGGCGCGCGCGTACACCGCGTCGAAGTTGCCCACCGGCTGGTGGCAGTGCACCGCGAACAGGAGCTGGACGGGATTCATGGCAGGTCGACCATCCTAGATCCGAGCCGGACCGCCCGGTCGGCGAAATCGCTGGCCCACAAAAACCGAGGGCGCCGCGCCCCCGAAGGAACGCGACGCCCAGGTTACAAGGAGCGCTCTTGGCCTAGCTGCGCTTGCGGCGGGCCAGCAGACCGGTCAGGCCGAGCACCGCGAACACGCCGAGCGAGCCGGGGACGCTGTCGCAGCCGCCCTTGCCGTTCCCGTTGCCATTCCCGTTGCCGTTCCCGTTGGGGCCGATGTTGGCCACCGCCACCGAGACCACCGCGGCCTTGTCGGGGTTGCCGGCCGCATCGGGGTAGACGCGATCCTGGAAGCGGAGCTTGGCGCTGAGCTGGAAGCTGTAGTCGCCGTCCTGGTCGGCCACGAACTTGGGCACCTGCCCGTCGACGTAGGCGTACTGGAAGTTGCGGCTCAGCGTGACCAGGCCCTCGGGGTTGGTGATGGTGGCGTTCGAGCCATCGGGGCGGCTGACCACCGTCCAGGTGAAGTCGATGCCCACGCCGTTGCGGTTGGCGTACAGCGGCAGGGTGATCTCATCACCGGCCTTGGCGCTGATGCGCGGACCGGCGCTCACCGCGAACGGCCCGTTCGGATCGAGGCAGGCATCCGGGTTGGCCGGGTCGGTCACGTAGCAGAAGGTCGCGTCGCAGGCGTCGCCCTTGCCGTCGTTGTCGTTGTCGGCCTGGTCGGGGTTGGCTACCGCGGGGCAGTTATCGGTCGCGTTGGGGATGCCGTCGTTGTCCTGGTCGGGGTCGCAAGCATCGCCGAGGCCATCGGCATCGCCGTCGGCCTGGTCGGGGTTGGCCACGTCCTGGCAGTTGTCGTACTGGTCGGGGACGCCGTCACGGTCGTCATCGGTGTTGCAGACCGCGCCCGCCGGGATCGACTGATCCGGGTTGGCCACCAGCGGGCAGTTGTCCTTGGCGTTCTGGATGCCGTCGCCGTCGATGTCGTCGTTGCAGGCATCGCCGAGCGCGCCGCCGGAGTGGTTGGCCTGGCTGGCGTTGGGGACGTTGGCGCAGTTGTCCTGGTCGTTGGCCACGCCGTCGCCGTCGATGTCCGAATCGCAGGCGTCACCCTGGTGGTCGCCGTCGATGTCGCTCTGGTTGGGGTTGGAGACGCTCACGCAGTTGTCGCAGGCATCGCCCACGCCGTCGCCGTCGGTGTCCGCCTGGTCGCGGTTCGAGGTGAACGGGCAGTTGTCGCTCGAGTCGCTCACGCCGTCGCCGTCGGTGTCGTCGGTGTAGCTGAGGGTCTTGCCGTCATCGGTGTAGGCCACCCAGACCGAGCAGCCGCAGCCGCAGCCGCCGCCGCCTTCCTCGTGGGGTGCGCCGCAGTCGGAGCCGAGGCACTCTGGGTTGTCGTCGGCCGCGAAGGCCGTCCCAGCCAGACCCGTTCCGAAGCAGAGGATCAATGCAGTCAGCAGCTTGATTCGAGTTTTCATGGGGCGCTCCTTGTGTGCGCAGCCAGGGCCTAGAGCAAAGCACGGGCCAGCGAAGATCCGCCGCAAAAACGCCTGCGGATGCCAGCATATCGCGCCGCTCTGGGGACTGTGGCCCCCAGCCCTGGGGAGCGCGGTCCCCAGATCCGCGGCGGGGTTTGGGGCCAGCTCTCCCCAGACACGCAATAAGTGATCGATTTTTCGAGCGTGGCCGCGCTGGTGGGCAAACGCGCGGCTGGGTAGGCTGCTTGCAAACAGTTCCCATCCTTCGAGCCGCGCGGGTGGATCGGGCCGGCCGGGCCCTTCCGCGAAGCGCCTCCACACAAAGCGACCATGCGCAAACTGACCTGGGTTCTCCTGCCGCTCTGCCTCGCCGCGCTCGGCTGTTCGGGCAATGGCGGCGGAACCACCGGCATCTCCGGCACCAGCGGCGGCAGCTCCGGCGGCAGCACCGGCGGCGGGTTCACCTACTCGGAGGTGATCGCCGGCGACGGCGGCAGCGCCAACGACTCGCTCGCGGCGGCGATGGCCTCGGATGGGCGCATCGGCATCGCCTACTACGAAGACGTGGATCAGCAGCACAAGTCCATCGCCTACAGCGAGCTCGACGCCGCCGGCGCGCTCACCCGCACCGTGACCCTGGTCCCGAGCGTCTACAACGTGAGCGAGCTCTCCATCGCCTTCGATCAGCAGGGCAACGCGCTCATCGCCTATTTGGGCAATGACGCAGCGGTGGTGGAGCCGCACGAGCAGAACGGCGACGGCGGCGTGTTCTGGCAGGAGAGCGATCTCGCGCTGGCCAAGGTCACGCCCGCGGGCCAGCTCACCACCGAGTATGTGGTGCACAAGGGCAACGAAGCGCTGGCGGGCAACCCGGTGAGCGACAACGCGCTCTGGGAGGTGGTGGGGCTCTCGCCGGCCATCCAGATCCTGCCCAGCGGCAAGGTGCTCCTCGCCTACCGCGACGTGCACGATGGCCAGTTCACCACCTTCGCCAACGCCGACCTCGAGACCGCGATCGGAACCCCGGGCGGGAGCTGGCAGCACGTGGTGGCCATCGCCGGGCGCGACGAGCCCGACCCGAACTTCGCCAACAAGGGGCTTGGCGCCGGAACCAGCCTGGCCAGCTTTGACGGTGTGGTGGGCCTGCTGGCCAGCGGCCAGACCGCGATCGGCGACATCTACCAGGGCCTCTACCAGGCGACCTACGTCGACGGCGGATGGGCAAGCAAGAGCGAGCTCTTCGCAGGCGACCCGGTGGCGGCCAACCTCGGCCAGGGCTTCGCGCCCACCGGCGGCCCGGCCCTCGCCGCGGATCCGACCTCGGGCTTCGGCGCCGCCTGGACCGACCAGACCGGCGGCGTCCTGTACTACTCCGGCTCGACCGACGGGGTGCACTGGTCCAACCCCTCGCCGGTCTTCGGCTCCGGCACCGGCGGCTGGTTCCCCAACCTCGCCTTCGATCCCACGTTCACCCCGCCCCAGCCCGCGGTCATCTACTTCATCTGCTCGCCGGAGTCGGGCAAGCACCTCGGGGAATGCTCCACCCCGCAGCTCCGCGTCTCCGAGCGGATCCCGCGCGGCGGCCAGTCCTACGACTGGTCGAACCTCCAGATCGATCCCCAGGGCGGCGCCTTCCCGCATCTGTTCTTCGGCGCGGGCGGCCAGATGGTCGCGGTGTATCGCTCGCTCCAGACCGGCGGCATCCTCCTGGCCCGGCAGGCCACGCCATGAAGCGCCTCGGGCTCTGCGCGGCGCTCGCGCTCTGCGCCGCCTCGTGCGGCGGGGGTCTGTCCGGCAGCGTCGGCCAGTTCTTCGCGCTCGACTACTCGCGCCTGGAGATCCTCCGCGACGCCGACGCCTTCCAGGTGACCTACTACCAAGACACCCCCACCGAGATTGACGTGGTGGTCCGGCTCACGGTGGTGACCACCGGCTACGACTTCACCCCCGGTCACACCTTCGATCTCGCCGGCGAGTACGCCCCCGGTCACCCGCGGGCGGTGGTCACCCACGCGGCCGGCGGCGAACCGGCGCGAACCCTGCCCGCGCTGCTCCACGGAACCCTCACCCTGGATTCTGGCGGCAAGCCCGGCGAGCGCACCCAGGGCAGCTTCAACCTCTCGTTCGAGAACGAGGGCGGCGACTTCGGCAACGGCTCCACGGTGAGCGGCGACTTCGACGCGGTGGTGGTCAACGCCACCTTGCCCGGCTCCAACCCGAGCGGCTCGTGACCTATTGCCCGGGCGGGTTTTTTTCGGTGACCGACACTTTGAGCAGGTATGTTGCGGTCGCGTCGCTGTCGAGGAGGACCAGGTGATCGCCGGCCTTGGAGACGTCGTGGTTGCGCACAAACGGCGTCCCGGCCTCGTTCTGGCTCTCGGCGAAGAACGATTGGCCGTCGGTGGGCACCAGGTATTGGCCGGTGCAGGCCGGCTCGAAGAAGGTGAGGTTGGTCTTCACGCCCTGGGCCTGGGCGTTCTCCACCAGCATCTCCACCTGGATGTTCGCCGGCCCATCGGTGTGCACGATGAACTTGCGCGTCCCGGGGATGCTGCCTTGCACGTAGGTGCCATCGTCGAGGCGGCACCCGGCGAAGGTATCGCACACCGGCCAGTTGGAGCCGCACTGATCGGGGATGCGGTCGCCGATGAAGAGGGCGTCCGCGCCCCCATTGCAGCTTCCCAGCGCGAAGGCGGCCAGCGCGAGCACGATTGCCTTTTTCACGGGCCGGAACACTAGCAAAGCTTTCGGCGGAGGAGGACCCATGCGGAAGTGTCTGTGGATGTTCTGCACCCTGGCGTTGTTGGCGGGCTGCTCCGGCGGAGGCAGCAGCGATGGCGGCGTGGAAGATGCCGGGCCGCCACCGCCGGATGCGCCCACCATCGCCACCGATCGGAGCCAGCTCAACTTCGGCGGCGACGTGGGCCGCGCCAGCCTGCTCGGTACCAAGCCGCAGGACACGCTGCAGATCATCAGCCGCGGCAAGCAGAACCTGGTCATCTCCAGCGTGGAGGTGGTGGCCGGCCAGTCGCCGGACGGCGGCCCGCTCACCGACGCCGCGGCGTTCAGCGTGACCGGCCCGGACAAGACCGACCTGGCCACCGGCCAGGCGGCGGCGGTGCAGGTGGTCTTCGACACCACGGTCACCGGCCGCGGCTTCCACGGCGCGGTGCTGCGCATCGCCTCCAACGCGGCGAACGCGGCCACGGTCGACGTCCCGATGATCGTCGATGTGGTCACCCCCGAGGTCACGGTGGTGGGCGGCTCGACCGACCTCACCATCCCCGACGTGACCATCTTCCCCCAGCGCAACGACAGCGACGGCGGCCGCACCTACGACGGCGACGGCGGGCTGGTGTGGGCCCAGGTCTTCGCCACCGGCGCGGCGCAGTTCGAGAACACCGGCACGGCGCAGCTGCGCTTCTCCCAGGCCTTCATCCCCTCCGACGGCGGCATCTTCGGCACGCCCTTCCGGCTCTGCTCGAACGGCGTGCTCGGCACCCCGCCCGAGAACTGCCAGCCCGGCCCGCTTCCCGACACCCTCGACCGGCCCTTCCCCGACGGCGGCCTGTTCGGCGTCGGCCTGGCCGACGGCGGGTTCATCCCGGCGCAGTCCGAGCTCCAGGTCATCTTCCAGCCCAGCCAGCCGGGCACGTACTCGCAGCGGGTGGTGGTCGACAGCAACGCCACCAACGAGCCGGAGCTGGTGTTCACCGTGCACGGCAACGCGGTGCCCGGCGACGGCGGCTTCTAAGTAGACGACCGGGTCGACCGAGGCGGCGCGCGCCCTCCATGGGCCGCGCCGCTTTGCTTTGCGCGACGCGACCTGGCGCGTGGCTTTCTGCCGCGCCTGGCCTTCGAGCCGCCCGCAAGTGCGCGCAGAAACTGGACGGACCTGTTGCAGCCCGTAGCATTCCGGGCTGGCCGACCTCTTGCGAAGAGGCGGGGCATCACTTCACGGAGGCGTAAATGGGCAGCATTCGCAGTGGCGCGGTGGGCGTGGTGATGGGCGGCTGGGGCGAGGAGCGCGAGGTCTCGGTTCGCAGCGGCGAGGCGGTGGCCAAAGCCCTGGAGGAGCGCGGGCATCCGGTCGCGCGGATCGTCACCGGCGAGGGCCAGACGCTCGATACCGCGCTGCGCGGCGGCAACCTGAGCTCGGTCTTCCTGGCGCTGCACGGCCGCACCGGTGAAGACGGCTCGGTCCAGGGGCTCTGCGAGATCGCCGGGCTGCCGTACACCGGCTCGGGGGTGCTCGCGAGCGCGCTCTGCATGGACAAGCCCATGGCCAAGAAAATCCTTCGCCACCACAACCTGCCGACGCCCTGCGGGTACGTGGCCGGCGCCGAGGACCTGCCGCGCATCGAGGCACTTCACGGAGATCTCGGGGTGCCCTGCGTGGTCAAGCCGGCCTCGAGCGGCTCTTCGTACGGGCTCTCGCTGGTGCGAAGCGCGGCGGACCTTCGCGAGGCGGTGGAGAAGGCGCTGGCGTTCGGCGGGCGGGCGCTGGTGGAGCGCTACGTGCCGGGCAAGGAGGTCACGGTGGCGGTGCTCGACGGCGAGGTCCTGGGGAGCTGCGAAATCGTCCCGGTTGGCGAGCTCTACGGAACCGCCGGCAAGTACCAGGGCGGCTCGAAGTACTTCACGCCCGCGCGCCTCTCGGCCACGCGCCTGGCCAACGTGCACGCCCTCGCCCTCGCGGCACACCAGGCGCTCGGCTGCCGCGGGCTCACCCGGGTGGACCTCATCGCCACCGAGCTGGAGAACGACTTCATCCTCGAGGTGAACACGCTGCCGGGCATGACCGCGACCTCGCTCGCGCCCAAGATCGCCGCCGCGCGCGGCTGGAGCTTCGGCGAGCTCTGCGAGCGGATCCTCGAGTCTGCCTCGCTCGACCGCACCGTGGTGATCCCGCCGCCCGCGCTCCGCGCCGCCGGCTGAGCTTTGGGGCCAGGTGCGGCGGGTCTTAAGCTTGGGCGATGTTCGTCCAGCTCCTCGCCGCCGCCGTGCTCTGCGCCACGCCAGGCTCAAAATCGCTCGAGCTCGACGTGGGCGCCCAGAAGATCCTCGAGGTTCCCGGGCTGTCGCGGGTGGCCGTGGGCGATCCCGAAGTCGCCGACGTGAAGCCGCTCGACGGAAAGCAGCTCCTCGTCGTGGGCAAAGCGCAGGGCAACACCACCCTGCTGGTTTGGACCAGCGCGGCCGGCGGCGCGCTTGCCTTCGACCTGCACGTCCGAGCCGATACCGGCGAGGCGCTCTCCAAGTCGCTGCGCGCCCTGCTCCCCGCCGATGACCTGCGGGTGAGCGTGCTCAACGGCAAGCGCGTGGTGCAGGGCCAGGTGCTGACCCTCGGCGATCTGCGCAAGCTCCACCAGCTCGTCGAGGGCGATTCCGACGTGGTGCTGATGGTGCAGCTCGAGCTCAGCGCGCAGCACCTGCTCATCGAGCGGATCAACGCCGAGCTCCAGAAGGCCGGGCTCCGCGACGCCAAGGCCGAGCTGGTGGGCACCGAGATCTTCCTCGAGGGCCACGTCGACGACGAGGCCGACGCCCACAAGGCCCAGCTCATCGCCGAGAGCCTCGCCGCCGCGCAGCCCTGAGTGTCGATTCGGCGCGGGCCCTGCATTACATTGCGCGCCCATTCCGGAGGCGCCGATGCTGAAGCTCCAGGGTTCGATGGTGGCGATGGCCACGCCGTTCAAGGACGGCGCGCTGGATGAGCCCGCGTTCGCCGCCCACGCACGCTGGCTGGTGGAGAACGGGACGACGGTGCTGGTGCCCATGGGAACCACCGGCGAGGCCGCGACCTGCTCGCCGGCAGAGTGCGTGCGCGCGGTGCGCATCGCGGTGGAGAACAAAGGCTCAGCCCTGGTCCTCGGCGGAGCCGGTTCGAACAACACCGCCCAGGCGATCGAGGCGGTCGGCGCGGTGCGCGAGGCTGGCGCCGACGGCGCGCTGGTGGTCACGCCCTACTACAACAAGCCCACCCAGCACGGCCTGCTCGCGCACTACCGGGCCATCGCCGAGGCCCACCCGGGCTTTCCGCTGGTGGCCTACAACGTGCCCGGCCGCACCGGCGTCGACCTGCTCCCCGAGACCTGCGCCAGGCTCTGCGAGCTGCCCGAAGTGGTCGGACTCAAGGAGGCCACCGGCAACATGGCCCGCGCGGTGGACCTTGTGGAGGCGTGCGGCGAGCGCCTCCAGCTCCTCTCCGGCGATGACTTCACCATCGCGCCGTTCATCGCCTGCGGCGGCGCCGGGGTGATCAGCGTCTCGGCGAATGTGGCCCCGCGGCTGGTCGCCGACCTTTGCGAGGCCGCGCTCGCCGGGAAGCGCGAGCAGGCGAAGTCGTTGCAGGTCAAACTGAATCCGCTGCACCGCGCCTTGTTCCTCGAGTCGAACCCGATCCCGCTCAAGGCCGCGCTGGCGATGATGGGCCGCATGGGCGAGGCGCTGCGGCTGCCGCTCACCCCGCTGTCCGAAGCCCACCGCCCGAAGCTGCGCGAGGCGCTGAAGGCGCTCTCGCTGATCTGAAGCGCGCTAACCGGGTTTGGCGGCTTCGGCTCGGACCGCGTCGGGCTGGCGCGTGGCCAGCGCCAGCGCCACGAAGGCGAGCAGAATCACCGAGGGCCCGAGCAGGGCCTCGTGACCGAACCGCAGCCAGAGCAGCGGCCCGACGGTCGCACCGGAGAGGAAGCTCCCCACGATCGATCCGTGCAGGACCGCGCGCGCGACGTTCGACTCGCCGCCCTGCTGCCGCAGCCGTCGCCAGCTCTCGAGCAGCCCGCCTCGCTCGGTGACCACGTGGCCGAGCTCGATCCCCAGGTCGGTGAGGTTGCCGGTCATGTGGGTGGTGCGAATCACCGCGCCGGAGATGGTGGTGATGAGCGCGTTCTGCCAGCCCATCGCCAGGCAGAGCGCGGCGGCGAACGGCGCGGGCCGCTCCGAGAGCCAGGCGCCATTTGCCAGGACACCGAGCATCGCCGCCTCCACCACCAGCATCCCGCCCACCGGCTCGCGCACCCAGCGGCGAAGCACGCGCACGCCGCAGGTGGCCGTGAACGCGCCGAGCAGGAACCAGAGCAGGAGGCGCAGCGGCACCAGCGCATCCGAGGCCCGAAGCGCGAGCGCGTGGCCGAGCTGGGTGACGTTGCCGCTCATGTGCGAGGTCATCGACGCGGCGGCGATCATGCCGCTGGCGTTCACCCACCCGGCTACGAAGGAGAGCGTCGCCGCAAGCGAGGCCTGCTCGCCGAAGGACCGCGCCCGGGTTCTGTCGAGCCGCAACATGCCGCGCGCTCCAAGCCTGCCGACGCATGCTGCGTGCACCGGACCGCGCGGTCAATGCGCCAGGCGGGCGAGACAGCGCGCGCCTGGCGGCCACGGCGTGGCGAGCAATCGATCGGCCGCGGGCTTAAGTTTGGCCCAGGAGGTGCCGCATGAAAGACGTCACGGTCTACACCACCGGGTACTGCCCCTACTGCACCCGCGCCAAGGCGCTCCTGCAGAAGAAGGGCGTGGCGTTCCAGGAGGTCGACGTCACCGGCGACGACGCCATGCGCGAGAAGCTGGTGGAGATGAGCCACGGCATGCGCACCGTCCCGCAGATCTTCATCGGCGGCGAGCACGTGGGCGGCTACACCGACCTCGCCGCGCTCGAGGCTCAGGGCCGGCTCGATTCCGTGCTCAACGACGCCTCGGCCCACCCGTAATCAGCCCAGCAGCGCCTGCGCGAAGCGGTCGACGACGGCGAAGGTCTGCGCCGGTGCGAGGGCCGGCACCAGCGCGAACCCCACCGCCAGGCCCACCGCCGCCGCGGTCTGCGTGGGAACGTGGTGGGCCCGCAGCAGCACCACCTCGACCAGCACGTCGAGCAGCGTGAGCTGCGCCGCCACCAGGATCGCCGCGGGCAGCGCAAAGCCCAGCCCCAGCAGGGCCAGCGACTGCGCCGCCACCGAGAACAGCAGCAGCACATCGCGCCCGTTGCTGGCCCACCAGGTCCGCGTCTCCAGGTCGCGCCAGGCGAGCTGAAGCCGGCCCAGCAGCGAGGCCAGGGCGGCGGCGCCGAGCAGCGCCACCCGAGCCCCGAGGTGGCCGGTGGCGTGGAACTCGCCGAGTGGGTGGGCCGGACTCATCGCCGGCCTTGGTTATCGGTCGCCGCGCTGCGCGGCAAGGCTCACGCGACGCCCGCCCGCTGACCCGCCTCGGAGAGCTTCACCGAGACCAGCTTGGAGACGCCCGGCTCCTCCATGGTCACGCCGTAGAGCGTGTCGGAGATCTCCATCGTCCGCTTGTTGTGGGTGATGACGATGAACTGCGAGGCCTGGCTCATCTCGCGGATCATGTCGTTGTAGCGGCCCACGTTGGCGTCATCGAGCGGGGCGTCGACCTCGTCGAGGAGGCAGAACGGCGTCGGCTTGATGAGGAAGATGGCGAAGATGAGCGAGACCGCGGTCAGCGCCTTCTCGCCACCGGAGAGCAGGTTCACCGTCTTCAGGCTCTTGCCCGGCGGCTGCGCCAGGATCTCGATGCCCTGCTCGCCGCTCGCCGTGTCGCGCACCATCTGCAGCGCCGCTTTGCCGCCGTTGAACAGCCGCGGGAAGATCTGCTGGAACTTCTCGTTCACCAGCTCGAAGGTCTCGCGGAAGCGCTCCTGGCTGGTCTCGTCGATCTTCACGATCGCCGCGCGGAGCTGCTTGAGCGAGTCCTCGAGGTCCGCCCGCTGCTTGGTGAGGAACTCGAAGCGGCCGTTGAGCTCGTTGAACTCGTCGATGGCGGTGAGGTTGATCTCGCCCATGCGCTCGACCTGGGTGCGCAGCTCGACCAGCCGCTGCTCCTGCTCCGGGCCCGGCGGCGGCAGCGCGTGGAAGCGGTGGATCTCCAGCGCCAGCTCCAGCCCGTAGCGCTCGCGCGTCTGCTCGATGACGTGACCGAGCTGCAGGCTGAGCTCGCGCTCCTTGAGGCTGTG
>Ga0164242_10008691_pt1 | contig 11010 bp, 9 predicted proteins | sample OricomgcompostMG_FD_108783 | JGI IMG/M metagenome (GOLD analysis project Ga0164242, IMG submission 108783) | Miracle-Growth compost microbial communities from Emeryville, California, USA - Original compost - Miracle growth compost (MG) ...
CGAGCGGCAATATGAGGTGAGTTTGCTGGATCGCATGACCCTTGGATTTCTGCATCAGGGAAAAGTAGCGTTGCTGCCGATCGTACAGATAAGCCATGCTTTGGAAATGGGAAAAATTGACGGGAATACCTTGTTTTTTAATAACACCATCACCACCCGGGCGCAGCTGGAAGACCAGTGGCTGATCCCGGTGAAAGATTCCTGGCTGGCCAAACGGTTTCTCAACAGGGTCGTTTCCTGATCTCCGTTGGTCTGAGTTTTCCGAAAGACACGTTAGAAAGGCAACTCCGGCGGGAGACTTTTTTCATGCGCAAGCAGCCATTTTTTGCGCCAGAGTCCACCTCCGTATCCGGTAAGGCTTCCATCGCTTCCGATTACCCGGTGGCAGGGTACGATAATGGAAAGCGGATTTTGTCCATTCGCGTGCCCAACGGCCCGGATGGCTTTTAAATTGCCGATCCGCAAAGACAGTTCCCGGTAGCTGATCGTTTTTGAGAAAGGAATGTTCAGCAGTTCCTGCCAAACGATTACCTGAAAATCGGTACCGGCCATGTCCAGCGGGAGATCGAAAGTTTTGCGGATGCCGGCGAAGTATTCCTCCAATTGTATTTTTGTTTCGAGACATATGTTGTCCGGCCGGGCGGTGCCGGAAGTTTCCTGACGATCCTCGCAAAACAGGACCGATCGGAGACCGCCGGGGCCTGTCTCAACCCGGAGCCATCCAAGGGGACTTTGAAAGAAGAGAACGCCGTTGTTTTGCTGTTCGGCCATGGTGCTAATGTAGTAATCTTCCGGCTCTGCCACGCGGGATCACCCGGAAAGGAGCCTGTCGGGCTCTTTCAAGATTGCGATTCGCCGGCTTTACTGGCTACCTGCCCCGGTCCCTTTTTGGATTCGCTGCTCTTCCTCTTTTATCCCGGTATTCTTATATTTTTTCACTTTGACTTGCCGGTTCCCGAAATTCCAGGTAAAGGTAAGGTTGGCCGCCCGTTGGAGCGTATGGAATTCCGAACTGGCGTGCAGGTTTCCGAATGCTATTTTCCCTTTCATGTTCAGGCTTTGCAGGATATCCTGCACGTTCAGCTTAAGGGAAGCCTTGTTATCCCAGAACGATTTGCCGATACCTGCGGAGATCATGCCCATAGGACTGGCGACGGAAGGTCCCATAATGGTACTGGTTCTGTACATGCCGCTCAACTCGGCTTTCCAGCCGTGGGGCAGTATGAAGCTTTGTTGTGTATTGATCATAAAAGTGACGAAGCCTTTGTGCAGCGAATAGCCGTCGTAAATGCCGTCGTAGAGATTGTAAAAGCCCATCAGGCTGTTGTACATGCTCCACCAGGGGGTAACCGTTACCGGGATGCCCAGGTTCAGCGTCAGGTTATCCAGTTTGCTGATGTTATCCTGGGTCTGGAAAGTAGCATGCGTGGAGTCTATCTGACGGATTACCTGAGCCATGATATCGCTGGTGTGGGTGTAGCTCAGCACCGCGGAATACCTTTGTTTGAAGGTATAGGATAATTCCACTGTGTTGACGAACTGCGGATCCAGATAGGGATTACCTACCCGGTACGTATACTCATCGACGTAATAGACGAACGGGTTTAGATTCTGGTAGTTCGGCCGGTCGATGCGGCGGCTGTAAGACAGGCTGAGGACGTTGTTGGGATTGATGGTCCTGGTGAGCGCTATATTCGGGAATAACTCAAAATAATGGTTTTTGTTGAGCGAATCGGTTGTCATCTGGTCCGTCTTGGTGGTCGTTTGTTCGGCCCGTAAACCCGCTTGTGCGCTCCATCCTTTTTTAAAGGTTTTGGACAGGTTGATGTAAGCTGCGTTGACGTTTTCCTGGTAGACGAAGTGATTGGTGTTTCCGGGGTCGTTAACCCATTGATTGCCTTTGAGGACCTCGAAAGCGCTGTTGTTATCGGTATGGACGTAACTGAATTTCAAACCTGCTTCCAATTTGGCCTGGTGGCTCAAAGGATGGGTGTAATCTACTTTGGCAGCATATATGTTAATTCTGTTTGGCTGCTCTCCCCTCCGCTGATCTGGTTCATGCAGTGCATTTCCTTCCCCGTCGAGAACCTGCGTTTTAATCAGTTGCGGCATGGATTGATAGAACCTGTTGTAATCCACGTTGGCCACCAGGGAGGAGCCTTTATCATCCATATCCCAATTGTAATGCACGTTGGCGCTTGCATTATCCCAATTATAGCCCGTATGGTTCGTGGAAGTCGAAATCGAATCAGTGTGACCAGCGGGATCCAGGAACTGGACGGGACTATAGGTGTTAAAACTTCCCGGACCGATGAAAGTGCCATTGGCAACGAATCCGATGGTTTGTTTGGGCGTAAGGTAATAATCCATACCCAGTTGTGCGGTATGATTATAGCCACTTACCTTCATGATACTCGCCTGCTTGAGGGTCGTTTGCAATTGCTTGGAATCAGGTTCGTAGAAGTCACGGCTGATATCCATTTCAAACTTGTTCTTGCCGTAGTTGAAATCGTAATTGCCATATAAGCTGAAGTGCTTGTTGCGGTAATTGAGCGAAGTGCCGGCACTGTATTTCAGGTACTGGCCATATCCCAGACCCGCTGTGACGCTTCCGTTAAAACCCAGGGCAGTATTTTTCTTGAGCACGATATTGATCAATCCCGCGGTTCCCTCCGCCGAATATTTGGAAGGAGGTTGTGTCATCAGCTCGATGCTTGATACGGCAGAGGCGGGCATTCCCTTCAGCAGGGAGCCGAGCTGGCTGGAGGATAAATGGGTAGGGCGTCCGTCGATCATGACGTTGACGCCGCTTTTTCCATTCAGCGAGATGTTGTCATTCTGATCCACGAGCACGCCCGGAGCTTTCTCCAGGACCTCCATCACGGTGTTGCCGGCGCTCACGGGACTGTTTTCGACATTGACCACCGTTTGCCCGGGTTTATGCTGAATAAAGGGTTTGGCGGCTTGTACCTGTATACCGGTGAGCTGTTGATTTCCCGGCTGCAGTCTGAAAGGTTTCATTTCCCGGGAAAGGTGCGTGCCATCCAGAGTTACGGGGCCCTGAAAGGCTTTGGTCATCCCGATTTCGGATGCGGCGAGCAGGTATGACCCCGGAGCGAGGCTCCCGAACCGGTAGTCTCCTTGTTCATTCGTTAACGCTCCTTTCACCAGCGAGGAGTCTGATGTTTTTAACAGGGTGACGGTGGCAAAAGAGATGGCCTGCCCTTTATCGTCGAGCACTTTCCCGGTTAGGCTGCCGGTGGTTTGTTGTTGGGCATCTGCCGCTCCGGGCCTGATCATCAGCAAAGAAAATACTAAGGCGATGGGGAGGATAAAATACTTCATGATTTGTTTTGTTGTGTTTTTGTCGCGTGCGAAGCTAAGGAATTCCCAGCCACCGGTTTTAGGATTGACTGTTTCCCTTGGATGGATCAGCGTCTTTTTTGGATCGTTCCCGGGCCAGTTCGGACTTGGTTCGTTTCGTGACCTGTATGTCCCCGCCAAGCGCATAATGGGGGGCATAAGGCGTGAGTGCGGTTTTAATACCATTGTCTTTTTCTTCTATTTGTTCGTTTATCCAATTATAAAAATGGGTAATTCCATTCCAGTTGTTTACCTCATAACGCCATTCGATCTGATGATTATCGTTGGCCCCCGGCATTTCCATGATGTCAAAATGCGATATATAAGGGCATTTTTTCATGTATGCCTCCAGGAATTCCCGGTAAAGCTTCCGTTGTTCGTAAGTACCGGAGGCTTCTTTTAAGTGTGTGGTGACCAACAGCTTTCCGACGGACTGTGCCTGTGCCCGGGGGAGTATAAGGGGCGCAGTGAGGAGCAGCGCGATTGCGAACATTTTACCTAATTTTTTCATGGTTTCAGGTTTTAATTGAATAGAATATGCTATTTGTGATCGGGACACAAAAAAAGCAAACCGGCGTTTGATCCCGAAATTTTTTCGACCGGACTGGATAAAAGGCTCCTTAAAGCCGCTTTGTGGCCTATAGACCGGGTTCCCATGCGGCAGCCGGAAGATTGGTCGTTTATTTTAAGGTGTTTGTGGGCGTGACCGGCCGATCTGTCGCATAGGCGCCGGGAATGAAAATCTTTGGGTAGATTTGTTCTGATGACGGCGTAACCTAAAGGTTCGTCGGGCGCTCATGACGCGTGACGGGAAGCGGAATACCGGTGCGCTTAATTTTTACGAACGTTACTTCCATGAACAGACTGGAGACTGCCTGGGAAAAAAGCTTTACCGATCGTGGTTACCGGGTGGGTCTCCACATGCTTTTCTGGATCTTATATATCTGCGTGTTTAAGACGGCGGGATTCATCATCGGCAATTCGATGACGGCTGATTATCATTTTTTTGATTTTTACAGCCTGGTGAATCTAGTAATATCCAATTTCTTTATTATTGTTATCTATTACCTGACGATCCGGACGGTTTACCACAGTATTGTCTACAATAAGCGCTATAATCTGGGCCTGCTGTACCTTGTTTTGTGCATCATCGTATACCTGAATGCGATGTTCCTGGCGAATGAATTGATCTTGCGGATCATGAAGGCCCGGCATTACCCGATCCCCTCTTTCGATAATTACCTTTTTCAACATGTGGAAGGAGGGTATGTTGTCTTTATAACGAACGGAGTGATTATGGTGGAGCTCGGCTTTTCATTTTTTCTCTACATTGGTATTCCTATTTTTTGCAAGTTTTTCCGGGACCGGCTCCGGTCACAAAAAAGCCAGGCAGCTTTGGAAAAGCAGAACGTCCAGCTGCAAATGGATTTTATTAAAATGCAGATACATCCCCACTTCCTGTTTAATACGCTGAATAATATCTATTCACTGATTACTCATCATGAGACGGGAAAGTCGGCAGAAATGGTGTCGGGTCTTTCCGCTTTGCTCCGTTATGCGCTTTACGACGGAAAGACGGAATTTATTTCCCTCGCCAAAGAGCTTGGCATGCTAAAGCACTATATTGGGCTGGAGGAAGTCAGATCCGACAGCATCCGGCTGGAGGTTCTGGTCCCTGACCGGGTACCCGATGCGAATATGCCGCCTTTTTTGCTGTTGCCCCTGGTGGAGAATGCTTTCAAACACGGGGTGAACAACCAGCTGGAACAATCTTGTGTGAAGATCGAAATCGTCGCGTCGGCGGAGCGGCTCATTTTGCAGGTGCTGAATTCCTATGACCCGGGATATCGCAAAAAAAACGCGGGAGGACTGGGTCTTACCAATCTGAAGAAACGTCTGGATTATTATTATGATGGCCACTACATCCTCGACACCCATGAGGACGGTCATATTTTTAACGCTAAGCTCGAAATTCCGTTATGCCCGAAATCAGCTGTTTGATCGTGGATGATGAACCGCTGGCGCGGAAACTGATCGCCGGATATGTAGAAAAACTCCCCGATTGGAAAATCATAGGTACCTGCAAGAATGCGGTGGAAGCTTATGAGTTATTGATGAGTCAGGCAGTGGACGTATTGTTCCTGGACATCAATATGCCCGTGGTGAACGGCCTCGATTTTTACCGTTCGCTTAAGAATCCGCCCATGCTTATTTTTACCACTGCCTATCCAGAATATGCGGTAGATGGTTTTGAACTGGAGGCATTGGATTACCTCGTAAAGCCCGTGACTTTTCAGCGTTTTTTGAAAGCGGCGGAAAGGGTACATGAAAGATTGCTTCGCAAACCTTCCGGGGTGACGATCGCACATCCGCCGGCCGGTTATCTGTTTGTCAAGCATTTTTCCAAACTGGTCAAGGTATGCTTTGAAGATATCCTTTTCCTGGAGGCACAAAAAGATTTTGTAAAATTCGTTACGACGGGCGAGGAAATGCTGGCCGGGATGACCATGAAACAAGCGGAGGATATGTTGCCATCAGCTACCTTTTTAAGGGTACACCGTTCCTATATCGTTTCTATGGCCGCCATCACGGCGGTTTTTGGTAACACGATCGAGATTGGTCGTCATCAGATCCCTATCGGGGCCAATTTTAAGGAGTCGGTCATGGAAAGAATTCATCCTGATCGCTGATGTTTCGGCTAGCGCCGTTCCTCTCTGCCACTCCCTTGTTTACCGATTATTTTCAAAGGCTTACCGATTGATGCTTGTCCCGCGGGACAAGTGGGGACTAGCTTTGCTCAAAATTTACCGTAATGGGATATTTGTTGACTGCCCGGCACCTTCGTAAAACCTATGCCCATAATGGTAAGACGGTAGAGGCGGTGAAGTCACTCGATCTCTCCATTCGCCCCGGAGAAATACTGGGTTTTCTCGGCCCTAACGGGGCGGGTAAAACGACCACCCTGAGAATGCTGGCAACGCTTTTGCTTCCGGATGCGGGAGAAGCGACTGTTGCGGGTTTTGATCTGGTGAAAGAGGCCTCCCGCGTGCGTACGCGCATTGGATATGTCAGCCAGGCGGGTGGAAGCGACCGGAATGCCACAGGATTTGAAAACCTGGCGTTACAAGGGCAGCTATATGGCATGACCCGCCGGGAAGCGTATCAGCGAAGCGAGTCGTTACTGGCTGCCTTCAATCTCACTGGGATTGCTGGGAGAAAAGCGGAAACGTATTCGGGAGGACAGCGCCGGCGCCTGGATGTGGCACTGGGCATGGTCCATACGCCTGAATTGCTTTTTCTGGACGAACCGACCACCGGACTGGACCCCCAGAACCGGTCCGACATGTGGCAGGAAATCCGCCGGCTGAAGGCCGAAGGCGTGACTATTTTCCTGACCACCCATTATATGGACGAGGCAGATGTATTATCGGACCGGATCGCGATCATGGATCACGGTGAAATCGTAACCGAAGGTACTTCCGCGGAGCTTAAAAAACGCATATCCGGCGATACGGTATTGCTGGGCTTTGAAGACGGTGGGTCGATCGCCAGGGTACAGCCCCTGCTCGGCAGCCTGTCATTCGTGACTGCATTGCATCCCGCACCCGGCGGCATTCGATTATTCGTAGCCGACGGAGAACGTGTATTACCTGAAATCCTGCGGCTGCTGGACCGGGAACAGGCCGGCCTAAAGACCGTTTCGCTTGCCCGCCCTACACTGGATGACGTATTTTTAAAAGAAACGGGCCGTGCGCTCGAAGCATTGTAATTTTTAAAATGAAACATGAATTATGGAAACCAGTATCGTAAAAGAACCTTATTCGAAAATCAGTCCGACGGCAGGCCTCACGGCTTATCATCGTTCCTTTTCCGACATCCCCTTTGCCAGTGAAGTCGCCCGCGAAGGGAAGGTAACTGAAATCGCAGGCACGCTGCTCCAGCAGACGGACAAGATTACCGGCATGTTTTCTTCGGTGGCGCTCGAACTTCGGTATAAAGCCATCAACCAGGCCTTGCAGCGTGGCGGCTTTAACCAGGTGTTGGAGATCGCATGCGGATTTTCACCCAGGGGATTGGACATTGCGGCGAATGGTGGACGATATGTCGGAACCGATTTGCCGGGTATCGGAGGTGTGGTATTCCCGGTGCTGCGCAAGATTGCGCTGCGGGAAGGAATATCCCCTGACAATCTTCGGTACCAGGCTGCCGACGCGCTGCAGGAAGAAGGACTAAAACGGGCGGCAGGTTTTTTTCATGGCCGTCGCTTCGCCATTTGTAACGAGGGATTGCTGCCTTATCTTTCCCTGGAAGAGAAAAGACAGGTGGCTACGTACATCCGAAAACTGCTGGAGCCCGGAGGGGGTTCCTGGATCACACCGGATATCGCCTATCACGAACTTATTTTCGAGAAACTTGGAACGCAAAAATCCGGGAATGATATTACGGACGAGGCAAACAAACGGCTTGAACGCGTTAAGGATATGACAGGCCGCGATTTTAGAGCAAATTATTTTTCAAACGAGCAGGAGGCCCGGGATTTCTTCGAAGAGGTCGGGTTCGTGGTAGAGGCTTCCCCCATTCATGAGGGCGGCTTTGCACTTTCCACCCTGCAGTTGCTGGATGGCGGATTGCCGGAGGCCGCATCCGCCTTACTGTATGCACCAAAAATTTGGAAGCTCACGCCTCGTAAAAGTTCAGCCGGAGACGATGAAAAATGATCCCGTTACCTTCGCCGGTGCCTTAAAGTTGTATTATCTCCGGAAAGTAAAGGAGGCGCTCAGAAACAGGGCCTATGTGGGGATGACACTGGGAATTCCGCTGATGTACCTGGTTTTCTTTGCGCCTTTACTGAAAAATCTGGCAGGCGGTCCGGGATTTCCCACCGGCAATGTGCTCAATGAGTTTATGCCTGGGTTGCTTTGTATCCTGGCGGTATTTGGTGGGCTTTTTGTCGGCTTCGGGTTGGTCGATGAGATCCGCTCGGGAATTATCGAGCGCTTCCGGGTGACGCCTACCAGCAGGCTGGCTATTTTGCTGGGTCCCGTATTGCGGGATGTTACCGGGATGATCGTGCAGGCGATCATACTCACCGGGATCATGATCCCTTTCGGCCTGAAGGTCCATTGGGGAGGTTTTTTGATCCTCATGGTGCTGATTGCGATTACTACGGCGCTTTTTGCTGCCTTTTCCTATACGCTGGCCCTGAAGCTGAAAAGTGAAGATGCCATTGCGCCGATATTGCAAGGCATATCGCTGCCGGTTTTACTGCTTGCCGGTTTTTTGCTGCCGATGAGCCTGGCCCCGAGATGGCTGCAAGTGGTGGCGCATTTTGATCCGGTATACTATACCGTGGAGGCGGGCAGACTGCTGATAGACGGGCAAATGAACGCACCGGTGATCTGGGAGGCGTTTGCATTGATCGTTCCCTTAACCGCGCTTGTATTGATGTGGGCCGCACGTGCCTACCGGCGGGTGGTTGCGTAGGGAAGCGGAAACAAAAAAGGAGAACTTTCGGGGGGGAACGCTTATTTTTGCACTGGTTTTCCAGATCCGGCCCCGAAGGCAAGCGTTTAGGAATGCGGACCTCTGTTGCCGCCCGCGAGCATCCATTCCAATACGATTTTGAATTTTTGAACCGATCATAAGTAGTTATTTTCCATGTCCAAAGCCAAACAGCAGCCGGTATCCAAAGCACCCGCGAAGGCAAATATGTTCAGTTTGCTGAAGCCTTATGCGGGGGTGATCACCTTGCTGATCGTGTTATCACTATTCAGTAATGGCATTAACCTGATTATTCCCAAGATCATCTCCCATGGGATTGATGCCTATACAGGAGCAACCCTGAATTACAGGACGATCATACTGGAATTCGGTCTGGCGGCGCTGTTCATCTTCGTGTTTACCTATCTTCAGAGTATTGTGCAAACGCTGGCTTCCGAAAGGGTGGCGCGGGATCTGAGGACCCGGGTATCCGGAAAAATCTCACGGCAGTCTTTCGCTTATGTGGAAAAGATCACGCCCTCCAGGCTGCTGACCAATCTTACCTCGGATGTGGATTCAATTAAATCGTTCGTATCCCAGGCGATCGTTTCGATCATTTCTTCCGTGTTCATTATTTTAGGTTCGGCGATCCTGTTGCTGACCATTGACTGGAAGCTGGCGCTTGCGGTGCTGGGCATCATCCCGATTATTGGATTCGTGTTTTATTTTGTGCTCTTAAAGGTAAGGCCACTCTTTAAGAAAGCCCGGGAAGTGATTGACTGGCTGAATAAGGTGATCAGCGAAAGTATCCTGGGGGCCTCGCTTATCCGGGTGCTCAATTCCCAGATGCCTGAATATGAAAAATTCATGGCGGCCAATACGGAGGCAAGGAATTTAGGCCTGGGAATATTGAGGCTTTTTGCAACCCTGATTCCGGTGATCGTTTTTGTGGCGAACATGGCTATGCTGACGGTGCTTGCGCTGGGAGGCCACTTTGTCATCGAAGGAAGCATGACCCTCGGGGATTATGCCGCGTTTAACAGTTACATCGCGCTGCTGATCTTTCCGATCATCATCATAGGATTCATGAGCAATGTCATTGCGCAGGCAAACGCTTCTTACCAGCGGGTGCACCAGGTGCTGTCTTCTGAAGATCCCGCAGAACCCGGTACGGTGACCGAGGTGTTAAGAGGCGATATATCGCTGGAACATGTACGCGTCTCCTATGATGGGAAGCCGGCCTTAAAGGATGTTTCGCTGTCTATCAAGGCGGGCTCCAAAACGGCTATCATCGGTCCGACAGCGGCGGGCAAGACCCAGTTGTTTTACCTGCTTACCGGTCTGATCACTCCCGAATCGGGTGTCATCCGGTTTGACGGCAGGGATATTACATCTTACAACAAAGAGTCCTTTCACCACCAGATCGGTTTTGTCTTTCAGGACAGCATTATTTTCAACATGAGTCTCCGCGAGAATATCGCTTTTAATAAGGCGGTTACGGATGAGGCCATGGAAAAGGCCGTTCAGACGGCCGCCCTGGGGGAGTTTGTGGACAGTCTTCCCGATAAACTGGATACGGTTATTTCCGAACGGGGAAACAGCCTTTCGGGAGGTCAGAAACAGCGGGTAATGCTTGCCCGTGCGCTGGCAATCAATCCTTCCATACTCCTGCTGGACGATTTTACGGCGAGAGTGGACTCCCAGACGGAAAAGCAGATCCTGGAGAACGTGGAAGAAAATTATCCCGGCATCACCCTGCTATCCATTACGCAGAAGATTGATGCGGTGGCCCATTATGACCAGATCATTCTGCTGATGCAGGGAGAGCTCGTCGCTGCCGGGACCCACGAAGAACTGATGCGCAGCAGTCCCGAGTACAACCAGATATTTCAGTCTCAACGAAGCACCAGCAGTTATGAACTACAATCTTTATGATATCCAGCAGTCGGATGGGGGTAAAAAGGGAACCTTAAAAGTCCTCCGAAAATTGCTGCATCTGATAAAAGACGAGAAAAAGAACCTGGTCGTAGCTTTCATTGCGATCATCGTGAATTCGGGTCTTAACCTGGCCGGACCATTGCTCATAGGCTATACCATTGATCATTATGTGCAGACCAAGCAAATGCACGGCGTGCTGATCAATTCGGCCATCCTGCTGCTGATCTA
>Ga0164242_10008692_pt1 | contig 11007 bp, 9 predicted proteins | sample OricomgcompostMG_FD_108783 | JGI IMG/M metagenome (GOLD analysis project Ga0164242, IMG submission 108783) | Miracle-Growth compost microbial communities from Emeryville, California, USA - Original compost - Miracle growth compost (MG) ...
AACTCCACGCCACGCAACGGAGGAATAACCGATGACAGACGGTCCCGTCGAGTGGACAGACAAGGACGCCTTCGTCATGCCTGTGCTACCAACTTCACTCGGCATCGACCCAATTGTCGCAGCATTACTACATGCTGTCGCGTTTCTCGAACTCTCCGGTAATAGTACGGTCGACCCAGACTGGGCGGTCGAGGCGTTGGAGAACGTCGTCTACTATTTGGATCGCCTACCCGCTGATCGACTTGCGACATTCGGAGAGCATCTGGTCCGGGTCGCCTCGCACGCAGAGGTTTCGGGCTGGAGCGCTGAGGCCGTCGCGTTCTTCGGAGGCTTCATGAAAAACTTCGGTCCCACCAGCGACGACAAGACTGCCGACGCCTAAGAAGGTCGCCCTGGTTCGAGCAGCCGCGCGACCCGACTATCATGCGGAGAGCGCAATCGTGCCAACTCGATCAATCAATCATGCCTCAGCGCCGTCACCGGATCGACCTTCGAGGCGCGGCGGGCGGGGTAGAGGGCGGCGAGGATGGTGACGGCGATGGTGAAGAGGAGGATCGTGGCGGCGATCTGGGCGGAGAAGGCGAAGATGGAGCAGGAGAGGTCGATGTCCATGTCGCGGCGGACCATGTCGCGGACCCAGGCGTCGCTCGGGAACGAGGTCGCCCAGGCAAGGAGAAGGCCGAGGGAACCGCCGATCAGGCCAATAAGGCCCCCTTCGATGATGAAGAGGGCTTGCAACTGCCAGTCCGCCGCGCCGACGGCCTTCATGATGCCGATCTCTCGGCGACGTTCGAGGACGCTCATCAACATCGTGTTGGCGATCCCGAGCGACGAGACGAGCAGGGCCACGCCGGCGACGCACGTCATCGCGCCGAAGATGAGCAGGTAGGTCAGTCGCTCGCGCTCAATGTACTCGACGGCCGACCCGGCGTTGAGGCCGAGGGCCTCGATTTTATCGACGACTTCTTGGACGTTCTTCATGTCATCGACGAACAGGACTGCCCGGGCAATTCCTTGTTCACGACGGGACGGGTCGCGGAAGGTCAGGGCGACCGCCGTCTGGCGGGGAAGGACCAGGTCGGTGTCGGCGGGGAACCGGCTCCAGGCGTCCTTGTTTTCCTCGTCGGTCAAGTCGCGGAAAATGCCGACGACCCGGAAATCGTCGGCGACGACGGCCGGATCGGCTGCCGACGATTCGGGCTGAAGCGCCTCGCGCAAGGCGCTTCGCTCCGCGTCGGTCAGGCTGAACCTGTCGAGCGCTTCGGGGATCTGCCAGGCCAGTTGACGGAGGGCCATTTGCTCGTCGTGGGTACTTGCGGCCCGGGAACGGTCGGTCAGAGAGACGTAGAGGCTCGGACCGCCCTCTTGGTTTCGGATCTCGATCCGAAGAGGCATGCCGATGACTTGCTCCAGGTCCGCGTCATCGACCAGGCCGATTCGGTACGCGAACATCTCGGAGAGCAGGACCGATCGCTCGTCGTCCTTGGTGAACGTCCGGCCGAAAATGACCCGCTTGCGGAACTCGGGGTCTTCGCCTGCACCGGACGACACGCTCGCCTCCTCGGGTCGGTTGCCTAGGGTCGCGACGACCGGGCCGCCGACGACGGGGACCATTTTTCTGACGTGGGGGATTCGCGAGAGCGTCTCCAACTGTTCCGGGGTTAGGTTCACCTGCTCCTGTCTGGCACTCCCCTGCTTGGCACGCTCGGCGAGGGTTTTGCGGATTCGTTCGTGACGCTCGGGCGACATCCGGCCGGCGACCTTCACGTCGTCGGCCGTCTTGGTCTCGGTCGCGCGCCACCCGGAGGAGACGGTCACTTTTCGCGCGACGTCTCCCCGGCTCGACTCGCGTTCGATCGTCCGCTGGACCCCCTCGTTGATCGACAGGCTGGCGGCAAGCACGAACGCGCCGAAGATCACTCCCAGGGTCGTCAGGCTCGTCCGCATTTTCTGCTGGGCGAGCGAGGCCAGGGGCCACCGAATGATGTCGGTCCACTGCACGAGCCGATTCTCCGTTTACGTTCGATCATCCGGTTTGAGTCCCTGACAAAACGGGGACAGGCACCTCGAAGCCTCGGAGCCGGTCCCCGCTTTGTCAGGGGATTTGAGACACGATCCGCCCGTCGACCAACCGCACGATTCGATCCGTGCAACTCGCGGCCAACTCTTCGTCATGGGTGACAAGGACGAGGGTGGCGGCATCCTCGCGGACGTGGTCGAGGATCAGGTCCATGACCTGCCGCGCCGTCTGAGTATCAAGGTTGCCGGTCGGCTCGTCGGCCAGAACGACGCGCGGCCGGTTGACAAGCGCCCGAGCGACGGCGACCCGCTGGCGCTCGCCGCCGCTCAACTGGTCCGGCAGATGATTGAGCCTCTCGCCAAGCCCGACGGCTTCCAGCGCCTCTCGGGCCGTGGCCCGGCGGTCGCGTGACGATCGGCCGGCGAAGACCATCGGGAGTTCCACGTTCGCAATGGCCGAGCGCGAGGCGATCAGGTTGAACGACTGAAAGATCATTCCCACGGTCGTCGACCGGAATCCGGCCATCGCGCGTCCCGAGAGCCGATCGAGATCCCGTCCGCCGACCCGAAGCCCGCCGGAACTGAGCCGGTCAAGGCCGCCCAGGAGATTCAAAAAGGTCGATTTTCCCGATCCTGACTTCCCCAGCAGCGCCACTCGCTCGCCGCTGGCGACTTCGATCGAGACGCCTCGCAATGCCTCGACCGAGGCATGCTTGGCCCCATACACCTTGCGCACCTCGACCGCCCGAATCGCCGCCACTTCTCCACGTTCACAAACCGACCCCATAGCCGTCCTGCCCCGATCTGTTCCGCCGACCCGACGCCACGAAACGGCCGATCAAGCGTCCGTCCGCGCTTCGCAACCGGCCGCCATGCAAACGCTGCCGTCGAGTGCTTGTTCGATCAGTCTAGCACCGAGTGTGGCCTGGCTCCAGGGATCGCGCATCCGATTTAGAATTCGGCCCAATGGTCGTGCCAGGGGAGGCCGACGGCGGAGCAGCGTTCGGCGTCAAGGCGGGGATCGGGAGGGGCGTGGAGCGGCTCGCAGAGATAGATTTCATGCCCTGGGCGTGCAGTCACGGTCAATCGCGCGGAGCGCAGCATGGCTTCGATCGCCGGGGAGTTCGCGGCCCACCAGTTGGTCGGGTCGCCGGCAAGCCGATGTTCGATGAACGCCATTCGGGGCCATCCAGGGGCATTCATCGCCTCACGATCTTCAAAGCGGAGGTCAGGCTCGACCTGTGATTCGGTCTCTCCGGGAAGGGTCAACGTCTGGAAGACAAGCAGGCGTCGCAGCTTGCGCGCGACGATGTCGAGTCCAAGAAGCGGATAACGCAGGTGGTAGAACACGCCCATGAACAAAATCAGGTCGTAGTCGTTGGCGTCGCGCGCCAGGTCGTAGACCTGCATGCGGCGGAAGGTCATGCGATCAGTCAGACCGAATTCGGCTGCGGCCCAGCGCGCTTGATTCAGATAGTGCGGGTCCGGGTCGATCCCCGTGACCTCGGCACCACGGCGGGCCAGCTCGATACTGTAGTAACCCGCGTTGCAGCCGATGTCCAAGGCACGCCATCCCGACAGGTCTTCGGGAAGATGCGGGGCGATTTGTTCCCACTTGAAGCGGGGGAAATCTCCGAGGGGGTGGTCGGGCGCGGTTTGACTTCCATCGGGTAGGTGAAGGTTGTGGAACCAAGGCCCGAGCGCGGCGATTTCCCGAAGGCGCGGACTGGTTCGGGGTGGGCCGTTGGATTGCAAAGTTCCGTTCATAGGGACCTCGTTGTCGTCGTCGGTTGTCGTGAAACCACAGGGCGATCATGCAGCCGTTCGATGATGGCCTCTTCCAACTCTGCGGCGCGTTGCGCGGCGGTGTGGGCCGCGAGGACACGGAGACGCGCGCGCTGCCCGATCGCCCGGCGCTCGTCCGCGCTGGTCTCGCGGAGGAAGTGGAGCGTCTCCTCGGCGGAGTGCGTGATGAGGATCTCCTCGCCAGGCCGAAAAATCGTTTCCAGCCCGTCCCAGGGATCGCTGAGGATCGGCACGCCGCACGCGGCGGCCTCGAAGAGGCGAACGCTGGGGGAATAGCCCGCGCGGACCATGTCGGCCCTCGTCAAGTTCAGCGTGAACCGTTGCCGGTTGTAGAACGCGCGATGCTCCGCGGGTGGTAGATGGTCGATCCGCTCAAGGTTCGCCGGCCAGTCGATGTGCGCGGGATATTGCGGCCCCGCGACCACGAACCGGCCGTCGGCCCAACGTCTTGACGGTTCGATCAGCAGGCGATCGAGGGGCGGCTGGCGATCGTCGCTGTAGGTGCCCATGTAACCCAGGTCCCAGCGGATTTCGTGATCCTCGGGAGAATACAGGTCCGGGTCGACGGAACAGTAGAGGGGAACCGCCTTGGGCGCGTGGAACCGCCGTTCGAGAAGTCGCAGGGTCGGCCCGCCGGTGAAGGAGAGGTAGAGCTGATACCGCGCGATCAAATCGGGAGTCAGATATTCGGCGTCCTGCCGTTCGAGTTTCGCCAGTGTCACCGGAGTGTCGATGTCGTAGAATGCGGGCAAGCCCCGGGTCGTCTCGATCACCCAGCGGCCGACGGCGACACCGTCGGGGACGTAGGAGCCGACGATGACGCAATCGGCGTCGCGAATCTCTTGGGTGAAGCGTTCGCGAAGGTCCTCCGGCCCGTCGTACAGTTCGGTGCGGCCGAACGGCGGCTGGGGAAGGTCGCGATGGGCGGCGTACCAGGGGACGTCACGCTCCAGAAACAGCACGCGGTGCCCGCGCTTGGCGAGTTCACGGACAAGTCCGCGATAGGTCGTCGCGTGGCCGTTTCCCCAGGAGGACGTGATGGAAAGCCCGAGGATCACGATGTCCAGGTTGTCTCGACTCATGGCGCGAGGCATCTCCGCGACGTGGCCAGGGAGTTGAACTGGGCCTCGACCTGTTCGGCCCGCCGGTCGTACGTATGCTCGGCCAGCACTCTCGCCCGAGCCGCCGCGCCGATCGCGCGCGCGCGGTCGCTTGAAAGCGCTTGCAAGTGTCGCTGGACCTCATCGCCGTCGCGGGCCACGAGGATTTCTTGCTCGGGTTCCAAGAAAAGTTCGATTCCTTCCCAGTCATCGGTGATGATGCACGCTCCTGCCCCGGCGGCCTCGAAAAGCCGGGTCGCCGGTGAGAAACCGTAGCGCGCCATGCTCTCTCGGCTGACGTTCAGGACGGCCTTGGGGGTCACGTTCAGGGCGTTGTGATCGGCCGTGTAGACGTGTCCCAGGTAATGCACGTTCGCCGGCAACGGCTTGTCGCCCCAGCCGCTGCCGCCCAGCAGGAATCGGCGCTCTGGCTGACGCGCGGCGGGTCGCAGGAAGAATTCCTCGACGCGCGCCTCCCGATCCGGCAGACGGTTGCCGAGAAACGCCAGATCACACGCGAAGCGCGGGTCGGACGGCACCGGGAAGTGCGTCGAAGGGTCCAGCGCGTTGTAAATCGGTGTGCATTGTCGTGCGCCAAGTTGTTCATACGCTTGAATGACTGGCTCGCCGCCGCCGTAGGTGAGCACCAGGTCGTACCGCGGAATGAGCGGTAGGAACGGGTCGCCGGGGTTGCGGTGGAGGCGGTCGAGGGTGGCTGGCGCGTCGACGTCCCAGAAAACGGTGATCGTCTCGGGCGTGGCGGCGTCGAGCACGGCGGCGTCGAGCAACTCATCGAACACGCCGACGCCGCTGGCCTTGACGATCACGTCGGCGTTCCGCGCATCGTCGATCGCCGCTTCGACCCCGCCGGTCCCGTGGGCGTCGTAGACGACGACCCTGGCCCAGTCGGGGTCGGGCAGGTCGCGGTGCCGCTGGCGGTCGAAGGCATCCGGCTCATAAAACGTGACCCGATGACCCCGATCGTTCAGCGCACGGATGATTCCACGATAATACGTCGCCGCGCCGTTCCAGTACGCGGAGACCAGGCTCGAACCGAAGAAGGCGACTCGGCAGCCGGGGCCTCTCGACATAAACAATTGCTCCCGTTATCGCGTGTGAGAAAGGACATCCAGGTTTCCGGTCAGTTCCTCGACCCGACCGCCCCGCGGCGGCGTGCGGCGTGGGAGGGGATCGGCCGCCGTGTTGATGCCGAGACTTCGACAGACGGCGAGAAGCTCATCGACGCGGTGGGCGCAGGTGTGGCGGCCCAGAATGGTCCGGCGGCCGTTCTGGGCAAGCTCGCGTGCCAAGGAATCGTCGTGGAGCAGGTCGCGCAGGTGCCGCTTCATGTGCGCGCCGTCGCGGGCGACCAGGTAATCGCGGCCGGGCTGAAACAGGTTCTCGACGTCGTTCCAGGGGGCACAGACGAGCGGGATTCCGCAGGCGAGCGCCTCGAACGGACGAATCGTGGGGATTCCCGGCAGGGCCGTGGCGTAAGGGCGTCGGGGGACGTGGACGGTCAGCCGGAACCGGGAAAAGACGCGCGGCACTTCGTGGTTGGGCAGCCACCCCGCATAGCCGATCCCCGCGTCCGCCAGCGCCTGGCGGGCCGTGCCGGGGTAGCGAACGCCGTGGATTCTTGCACGCAGTCCGAGGGTCTTGACCGGATCGAAGAGAAACTCGTTCAGTTCGGCGGCACGTTCGTCGTCTCCCCAATTCCCGATCCAGACGAGGTCGCCGGCGTGATTCGGGGTGGCGTGGGGGCGGAAGATCCGCACGTCTGCCGCCTCGTGCCACGTCCAGGCGCGCTGTGCCCAGCCACGGGCGAGATAGAGGTCGCGAATCACGTCGCCGAAGGCGAGAACCCCGTCGAAGTGCGCCAGATCATAGGAGGCCATGCCGGAGGGGTCGGTGACGGTCCGATGATGGGTGTCGTGAAACAGGAGCCGGAACTTGCCTCCGTTCGCCCGTTGCTGGCCGATCCGTCGCACGAGGGCATGATCGTTCCATTCATGCACGATCACCAGATCGGCCCCGTCGAGCGCCTGCTCCAGGTCGAGCGTTTCCAGGTCATAGCGGCGGCTTTTCAAGCCGGGATACGCCTCGCGAAATCGCCGGACGGGCGCGTCGCCATGCTCCGCCCGGAGGTTCCTCAGGCTCCACGCATTCCTCGGCTCGAAGACGACCGCCTGATGTCCGCGCGCCAGAAGTTCGGAGACGACCCCGCGGAGAAAGTGGGCGTTGCCGTGGTTCCAGTCCGAGAGCAACGAGTGATAGAAGAGGACGATTCGCATCGGTATCATTCCTGATGTCAGCCTTCAAGAGAGTGGACCGGATCACGGACGAGCGGTTGCGATCCGGGGTGCCCTCGAGAGCGTCGCGCGACAAGGTCGCGGTACGCGGCGACATAACCTTCCACCATCCGTTTCGGAGTGAAGCCCAAGGCCCGCGCGCGGCCGCGCTCCGCCAACGCCGCCCGCCGTTCCGGCGCGTCGATCAACGCGCGGATCGCCGCTTCCAACGCGGCGGAGTCGTCCGGCGAGACATACAGCGCGGCGTCTCCCCAAATTTCGCGCAGGCTGTCGATGTCGCCGAGGACCAGCGCGCAGCCCGCCAGCGCGGCCTCCAACGCGGAAAGCCCGAACGGCTCATAGCGTGCCGGCAATGCGTAGATCGAAGCGTTCGAATACCAGCGGGCAAGCGCGCCGGGCGTCAGTCGTCCCAGCATACGGACCGACTCAAAGTGAACCCGCGCGCCGGTCGGATCAACGCTCTCACCGGCGATGCAGACCGGCCAGGGAAGCCGCGGCGCGATCTCCACGAGTCGGCCGACGTTCTTGGATTCATCCCAGAGCCGACCGGCGGAGAGGATCAGGTCGGATTTCGCACCAGGAGGGAAATCATGAAAGTCGCGGCCGTTGGGGACCACCCGAGCACCGCAAGAAAACCTGTAATGTCGGCGCAACGCAAGGAGCATGGAATCCGACGGCGTGACGACCATGTCGGCGGCCTCCAGCCCGCGTTCGACGGCGTCGCGGTATCGCCGCCATTCCGAAGGGGCCGCCTGGCCTTTCACCGCCTGCCACCACGAGAGGACGCACGAATGTCCGACCACGAGCAAGGGACGGTCCCACGGCAAAGCGGCATGAACATAGCCATTGAGATGAATGACATCCGCTCCCGACTCGGCGGCCACATCGAGAAGCCAATCGCCGGCGCGGTGGACGTCTTCCCAGGCGTCTGCCATCCATTCGAGCCGGAACGGTCCTTCACGCAAACTCAGGTTGGGAATCCGCGCGGCCTCGGCCCGCTGAGAATCCGACGGCGGCGGACCCATCGTCGCGACAGTCACCTCAATGCCGTGAGGCATGAGCGCGCGGCAGAGTTCCAGCGCATAGATCCAGACGCCGCCGACGGCGTCGGCCGTCATCAAGATGCGGCGAGGTGAGGGGAGGACGTGGCTACCCATGCGCGACGCTCGATTCCAGTTCGCCGAGCGGCATGGGGCGGGCCTCCTGAATTTCACTGTAGCGATCGAACAGGCCGAGGTAATGCTCGTGGGCACGTTCCCATGCCTGGTCGTCGGGAATTCCCCACAGTTTCGTGTAGTCCGGCGAACCAGGGTAGGGAAACAACGGAACCGGCTGATTGGCCCAGACGCCGTGGGCCTGGAGATGCTGACGCCAACTCTCGATTTCCTCGGCGTCGTCGATTTTCGCATCGATCAAGTTCGCCTGGACGAACGCGATGGTCTGTTTCGCCCGGATGAGCCGCTCGGTGAATTCCTCGGTCGTGAGCTTGCTCTTCTTGTCGAGCAACATGCGCCCTTCGGGGGTGATGCTCTCCACGCCCGCCTCGATCGAGACGCAGCCCGAGGCGCCGAGGAGGTCCAGCAGGTCGTTGCTCCAGAGATCGATGCGCGTCTGGACTCCGAACTTCACCGGCCGCGCGGCGATCGCCTCAAGAAGCGCTCGATTCGGCAGGAAAATCTCGTCGATCATGTAGACATATTCCACGCCTTCCGCGATCAGGCCGTCGAGTTCGTCGAGGATGATCTCCAGCGGTCGCTTGCGATAAAGGTTGCGGAAGTTGTCTTTCGCGCAGAACGTGCAGTGATAGGGGCAGCCACGCGACGTTTCCATTTCGGCCCCGGGGCCGGTTGGAGACGCATCGAAGCGGTGATGGTGGTGTTGATGGCGTCGGATCGATTTCGACGGCCAGCGCAACGCCGGCAAGGCGGCCATGTCCGACGCATGCGGACGCCCCTGAACGACAGGCTCGCCATCGTCACCCAAGTAGGCGATCGACGAAACCTCGGGCCACGCCTCTCTCGGCCGGCTGACCAGATTTGTGAGCATCTCTTCACATTCACCCAAGACCACGGCATCGACTCCGAGTTTCCGCAGCGTCGAACGCGGGGATGTCGAAGCATGCGGGCCGACGCCGATCAGCGTCCCGCCGAGGTCGCGAACGTCGTCCAAGATCGCACGCGGCACGCGCAGCTCGGGAGGCGCGCAGCGCCAGAACAGGTAGCTCGGCGCGGTGGTGACGACGGTATAGTCGGGCTGAAACCCGGCAACGCCATCAGCGATCTGGCGGGATGAGAGGCCGTCCAACTGTCCGTCAAGAATCCGGACCTCGTTGCCTCGTTGCTCCAATAACGCCTTGGCATAACCGAATTCCAAAGGCAGGTGCGGTTCGCGACAGCCGAAATAGATGCTCCCCTCGAACGTCCAGCGTGGGTTGACAAGCGCGATTTTCATACACCCTCTCCCATGATGGCCAGGAATTCATCAGACCGAGGCGCGCCGGAATCGGCGGCGGACCGATAGCAGCGCGCGAGACCTTCGTACAGCGCGATCGATGGGGACCAGCCGGTCTCCTGCTCAAACCGGCCCGTGTCCGAGACGTCCCAGAGATGCGCGTCGGGAGGAGGGTCACCGTGCTCGATGATTGGTCGAATTCCTTGAAGTCCAGCGATCCAGTCCATCAATTCCAGGATGCTGATTGCGTTCGCGGGACCGCCCCCGATGTTGAACGTCCCGGTGATCAGTCCACTGATGCGCTTTCGGGCCAGGAGGAGGGCTTCAATCAGGTCATCGACGTGCAAGAGGTCGCGGACCTGCCTTCCGTCCCCCCGGATCGTCACCGGCTCGTTCTCGCTGAAGTGGAGAATGGCCTGGATGATCCCCGAAGGATCGTGATCCCCCTCGCGGCCCGCCCCGTAGACATGGCCCAGCCGAAGCACGACGGCCGGGAGGTTGAACCTCCGCGCATAATCCACCACATATTGCTCCGACGTGGCTTTTGAACATGCGTATGATCCGTGCGGGCGTAAAGGATGATTTTCGTGATAGCCGCGGGAGCGAAGGCGCGGATCAACCGGCTGGTAACGCCGTGGCATCGGCAGGAGCGCGTCGTTGGACAACGGGCCGTACACGGCGCTCGTGGAGGTGAAGACCAGCGGCGGCGGGTCGTCGAGCCGCCGCAGTTCCTCAAGCAGGTTCAACGTCCCTTGCGCATTCACATCAAAATCAAGGATGGGAATCTCCCCGCCTTCGCCGGGCTGACGGGCCGCGAGGTGGAAAACGCTCGCCGCCCCCCGCAACGCCCGGCGAATCGCGGGACGGTCGCGCATGTCCGCGATCTCCAGGGCGACCTGGCCTGGGAATTTCCGCTGAAGCTCGCGAACGTTCGCCTCCGAACCGCGCGCGGCGAGAATGTCGAACAGGAGGACCGAACGCCCCTCGATCAGCAGGCGCTCGGCAAGTTTCGAGCCGATGAAGCCGGCCCCTCCGGTAATCAATACATGAGTTGGCGTGGGTGGAACGGCGTGAATCATTGCGGGGATGATCCGCACGGAGTCCAGCCCACCCTCTTCCCAGAGACGCGCGAGCAGCTTCGGCGAACCGTCGGGGCGCTTCAGCCCCATGTGATAGTGGCGCTCATCCGCGTGGAATCCATCTTGCGTCGGCAGGTCGGGATCGAGGTCGTAGGCCGAGTACCAGTAGACGCGCGACACGGGAGCTTCACAAGCGCGCAGAAATGTGAATAATTGGCCTTGCTCATCATGTTTCCAGGT
>Ga0164242_10008693_pt1 | contig 11006 bp, 5 predicted proteins | sample OricomgcompostMG_FD_108783 | JGI IMG/M metagenome (GOLD analysis project Ga0164242, IMG submission 108783) | Miracle-Growth compost microbial communities from Emeryville, California, USA - Original compost - Miracle growth compost (MG) ...
TCCTTTTGCTGGGAACTATCTGCGTGCCTGAAGGATTGCGGGCGCAGGCAAAGACCCTTTATCCTGATGAAGAGCAGGAAGCCCTCGAAACCCTGACCGAAATACAGGATCAGGAAACAGAAGATGATGAAGGCATTCAGGAATGGGAAGCATACAGGCAATCACCCCTGGACATCAATGAAGCAACGGCCGGCCAGCTGGGCACATTTACTTTTTTGACGCCGTTGCAGATAGCGTCTTTTATACAATACCGGCAACTGCTGGGAAAACTGGTAAGCATTTATGAATTGCAGGCTGTGCCAGGCTTTGACCTTTCTACTATAAAACGGCTGCTACCTTATATAAAAGCCGGCAGCGGGAACGACCTGAACATTCATTACACGGCAAAAGAATTGCTGAACAAAGGGACGCATGTAGCACTGCTGCGTTATGAACGTGTCCTGGAAAAATCCAGGGGGTACCGTCGGCCTGATACTTCCGATGCAGCCTCCCCGCGTTACCTGGGAAGCCGGGATAAATGGACATTTCGCTACCGCTACCAGTTCTCACATCACATCAGCTATGGCATTACTGCCGACAAAGATCCCGGAGAAGAATGGTTTCATGGTCATGAACCCCAGGGGTTTGACTTTTACAGCGCACATCTTTTCATGGAAGACCGGGGCAAGCTGAAAGCACTGGCGCTTGGAGATTTTGTGGTAAATATGGGCCAAGGGCTGTTGAACTGGCAAAGCCTTTCCTTTAGCCTCGGCGGCCCTGCCATGAGCACCGGACGAAATGCTCCTTTGCTCAAGCCCTATGCTTCACCAGGAGAAATTTATTTTTACCGGGGTGCCGGCGCTACTTTCCGGTTCGGCCGGTGGGACGTTACAGCGTTTGCATCTTATCGTCCGGTAGATGCCAACCTGGTTTCTGCCGATAGCATTTCGACGGATAAACCAGTTTTCAGCTCCCTGCAAAGCAGCGGATATCACCGGACAGAAAGTGAGCTGGCTGATAAGCATTCGATCATGCAATGGACGAACGGGGCCAATATCAGCTATCGCAAAGGATCGTGGCATGCCGGGCTGAATGCCATTTACCATCATTTTTCCGGCGATTTTGAACCCCGCAATACATTTGAGAACCTGTATGATATCCGGGGAAGCCAGGTCACCAATGCGAGTTTCGATTATGGCGGAACAATACACAATTTCCATTTTTTCGGTGAAACAGCCTGGCACATGCAGGGAGGATGGGCAACGGTCAATGGTTTTCTGGCCAGCCTGGACGAGCATTTGGATTGGACCATTCTATACCGGAATTTCGGCAAGCGTTATCGATCATTGTATGGAAATGCTTTCGGCGAATCTTCCCGCCCCGAAAATGAAAGCGGACTTTATACCGGAATAGCCTGGAGGCTTAACCGCCGGTTTCAGGTCAATGCCTATGCTGATATCTTTCAATATCCCTGGCTGCATTACCGGGTGAATCAGCCATCGGGCGGGCATGATTATCTTGTTCAGTGGGATTGGCAGCCATCGGCGCGATGGACTTTCGTACTACGCAGCCAGCAGCAGGCAAAACCCCTTAATATACGCAGCAATGAGCATCCCATTGATGTGGCTGGATTGACCAGGCGTTGGCGTGTCAGACTTCAGGGGCAATTTGATCCTGACAAAACATTCAGCCTGCGCACCCGCGCCGAATGGATATCTTATAGCAAAGAGGATACCTCGAGGCAACAAGGATTACTGTTGTACCAGGATGTAATATTCAAGCCGGCCTTTTTTCTTTCAGGCGATTTCAGACTGGCCTGGTTCCAAACCGGCGGATATGACGCAAGGATCTATACTTATGAACGGAATGTGCTGTATGCTTATTCCATTCCGTTTTTATATGGCAGAGGATTCCGGTGGTATGTCAATCTACGCGCCGGCCTGGGTCGTCGTTGCGATGTGTGGATACGTATAGCCCAGACCGTTTATCGGGGAGGAAAAACGATCGGAAGCGGTCTGGATGAGATAAATGGCAACCGGAAAACCACGATCACCTTACAACTCAGATGGAAATTAGATAAAAACAAATAATCTAAACAGAGATTTGTTTGCTACTAATAAATAGGCAAAAATGAAGATGAAATTGCAAACAATTATTTAGAAAATTTATAAACGGTTTGAATGAACAAGCACATGCAAGAGAAAAAGAGAATGAAGGCAGTATAAAGTGGGAATATGCATATATGATTGATTAATAGAAATTTAGTAAAAGAATCTTTATGAGGATGTTTATTTCTGCGATCATCATATTTTACCTGTCATAGAAGTGAGAAATTAAAATTTTGTTAAAAAAAATTGTCGGGTTGGGGCCAAACTACTAAATTGCACGTGTCAACCAAAATCTAAATCTTGTATGAAAAGAATTTTACTGCTTTTCACCATGCTCATGGTGATAGCGGCGCAATCTTTCGCGCAGCAGCGGACTATCTCGGGAAAGGTAACAGGAAATGATGGGAATCCTATTCCATTTGCTACTATCCAGGTGCAGGGAACAAATACAGGCACAACTTCTGATGAAAACGGTAATTTTTCCCTGAGCGTTCCGGGAAATGCTACGCTGGTAGTGAGAAGCATTGGATATGAACCGCAAGAAATCGCAATAGGATCACAATCCTCTTATAATATTCAATTAGCTTCCAGTACGAAAAGTCTTAATGAGCTGGTAGTAACAGCTTTGGGAAGAACTGAGAATAAGTCAAAAGTAGGCTATTCAACTACTACTTTCGATGCTTCACAAATTAGCGCAAATGCTCCTATCAGTGTTTTAGATAATTTAGCTGGCCAAGTTGCTGGAGCAGATATTTCGACTTTGGGAGGTCCGGGCTCTTCTACGAAAGTAGTTTTAAGAGGCTATGGCGTTATCTCAGGAGGCTCCAATCAGCCATTATATGTAATTGATGGTGTACCGTTAGCTGATAATCGCCCTGGCGCTATTGATGGGAATGTCGATTTTGGGAATGGCATATCAAATATTAACCCCAATGATATTGCCTCGGTTACTGTCTTGAAGGGGACTGCGGCTACAGCTTTGTATGGCTCATCTGCACGAAATGGTGCTATCATGATTACGACAAAAAGGGGAAGCGAAGGAAAACTTAAAATAGAATATAGTGGTTCTGCCAATTTTAGTAGAGTAGGCCGATTGCCCAAGTTGCAGAATCAATTTGGAAATGGCTGGGGAGATGAATTTATTTTAAGCGAAAATGGGAGCTGGGGTCCCAGGCTTGATGGGGTTATGCGTCCTTGGGGTTCTATAGTTGATAATTCCCAATTGGTGAAACCCTATTCTGCTATCGATAATAACATTCGGAATTTTTATACAACCGGTGTAGAGGTTACCAATAATCTCGCTATTTCAGGTGGAAGTGAACACAATAGATTTTATTTTTCTTATGGGAATGTATCGAGTAACGGTGTTATTCCTACTAAAACAGATTACCTGCAGAGAAATAATTTTTCTTTGAGAACAAATAGTAACTATGGTAAGTTTTCGATTAATACATCCTTTAATTATATCAACAGGAAAATGAATGCTCCGAATACCGGACAGGCTTCATCAAGTGGTGGAGGTGTGTTCGAGTCTCTGCTTCAAATACCCGTAGATATACCTATAGAAGACTTTCAACTATATCAAAATAAATTTTTCAATGTAGACAATTATTTCACTCCTTATGCAGAAAATCCTTATTATGGATTGTATGAAAATGGCGACCAACAATCTTCTGATCGATTTTTTGGGAATTTGGATTTGAAATACCAGTTCACCAATGAATTTTCTGCACAAATAAGAATGGGAGGCGACTTTGAGAACAGCAGAACCTTGAGTTGGAATCAGCCAAATGCTCCTCAGCCGGGAAGTTGGAATGGTCCCAACCCCACCAATCCAGAAGGACAATCGAGAAAAGTAGATCCAGGTTCAGTAGAGAAGTTAAGTCAGTATTATGGAACGATTAACACTGATTTTATTTTACAATATACCAAAGCCCTGAACGATTTTAATTTAGATGTTATGGCAGGTGCGAATTATTATCAAAATACCTATGATCGTACCGATGCATCTATCACCAATCTGGTAATTCCTGGCTTCTTTAACTTATCAAATTCTGAACAACCACCGGTAGCCACGGAGAATAAATCCAGGCGTAGAAGGATTGGCCTATATGGGCAGGCTGTATTAGGGTATAAAGATCAATTATATCTTACGGGGAATGTGAGGAATGACTGGTCGTCAACATTACCCATCGACAACAATTCTATCTTTTATCCAGGCGCTAGCTTATCATGGGTTGTATCCAATACGTTTGGAATGACCAATAATACTGTTTCCTATTTGAAATTGCGAGCGGCATACGGGATTACAGGTGCCGATCCTGATCCATATCAGACCTATTCAGTATTGACTCCTGCCGATATTAGCCTCGGATTCGGAAGTCTTACTTCTCCTTTCAATGGTGTAAGTGCCTTCGGAGTAAGCAACACTATTAATAATAATAAGTTGAAGCCAATTATGACAAGGGAATTTGAGGCAGGAGCTGAAATCAGTTTCCTGGGAGATAGGATTGGAATTGACGCAACTTATTATCACAAGATTTCTGATGGACAGATCTTCCCAGTATCGGTCGATCCGTCAAGTGGATATACGAGTTTAGTTGAAAACCTGGGTAAAGTAAGAAATCAAGGTGTTGAGTTATCATTGCATGTTGTTCCTGTAAAGACGAATAATTTTGAATGGTCATTTACTTACAACTTTGCTAAAAACCAAAATAAGGTAATAAATCTGAATGGCGGATTGCCTAACCCACTACTTTTATCTGTTTATGATGCAGAACTAAGGGCAGTTGTTGGAAAAACCGTTGCCGAGATTTATGCCCCCACTCCTCAGCTGTCTCCAAGTGGCCAAATTGTTGTGAGTGCAGAAACAGGATTTCCCCTTGTTAATCAGACGCCGGACACAAGTGATAACAATATGACGAAGAGACGCTATGGCAGTGCGTTGTATGACTATACTATGGGTATATCCAATACTTTCCGGTACAAGAACTTTACATTGGATGCTGCATTGGATTTTCGGTATGGAGGAGTTATGTATAGTGGCACTGCAGACTTGTTAAATTTTGTTGGGAACGCCTATAATACTACTTACAACGATCGTAGGCCGTTTATTATTCCTAATTCAGTGATAGAATCAGGCGTTGACGGAAATGGGAAACCTGTATACGTCGAAAATACTATACCAATTCCTGTGGATGATTATTATGACTATTATTATATGACGAAGAACCCTGCAATGGCTTATGATGCGAGGATTTTCGATCGGTCCTTTTTGAAGTTGAGAAGCGTCAACCTGTCTTACACATTGCCAGAACAATGGTCCAGTAAAATTGGTTCAAACAATCTTTCCATTGGGATATATGCCAAGAATATTTTGCTATGGACACCAGCATCTAATTATATGGTAGATCCGGAAGCAACCAATGAAGGAAATGACATAGAGGGTGAACTTGGTGAATTTAGAACAAGCCCATTAGAAGAACAATTTGGATTCAGTTTAAGAGCGACTTTCTAATCCTATAAATCAGATTACTATGAAAATTTTAAATAAGAAATTATTTATAGCGACAATGTTTACCTCGTTGCTGTTATTGGGTATGGGGTGTAAAAAGCAATTGGATATTAATTATAGTCCCAATAATCCAGATTATGACTTGGGTAATCCCCGTATTGTTCTCCCAACTGCTATATTAGCAACCATATCAAAGGTAGGAGGCGATCTGAGTATTTTAGGGGGTATATGGTCGGAATATTTCACAGAATCGACAGTGGCAAGCCAATATCGGAATTATGCGCAATACAATGTTAAGAGCCCTGACCTTAATGCTGTTTATACAAGGATGTTTGCTGATGGACTAAAGAATTATCAATACGTTATTAGTAAATCGGCGGAAGAAGGAGATTGGAATTATTATTTGATGGCAACTGTGATGAAGGCATATACTACGGAAGTTTTGGTAGATTTATATGATGAGATACCATATTCGGAGGCTTTGCAAGGGCAGGCTAACCTCTACCCCAAATTTGATGATGGGCATACCATTTATGTAAGCCTGCTGGACAGTATCGACGTTGCCTTGTCGAAAGATTTTAATGCTAGCACTAATACAGATCCTGGAAACGCTGACTTGATATTTGGTGGCGATATGTCGCAATGGATCGCTTTTGCGAATACCTTAAAGTTAAAGATGTATTTGCGTATGATAAATAAATATCCTGAGGATGCAGAAAAGGGGATTAAGGATTTGTATAATTCAGGCGCTACGTTTTTGACTACTAATGCTGCTGTCACCAATTTTACAGATCAGGATTCTAAAAGAAACCCGATGTATGAACAGAATATCCAACAGCTGAATACCCCTGATAATTTACGCGCAAGTACGACATTCGTCAGTTGGTTAAAGGCAAACGGTGATCCCAGAATTGTTAGTTTCTTTGGGAAAGAAGATATTACTTCCGTCAACCAGGGTGATGATAATAGTAATTCTGAAGGAGCTAGTACTGCGGCTGTATTCGTTGAAAAATTTGATGATCCGGTTGTATTTATTTCAGCCGCTGAATCTTATTTTATGCAAGCTGAGGCGAATTTACGTTATAATGTTGGGACTCCTGCAAAAGAGACCTACGATGAGGGTGTTATGGCCGCTTTTAATGATTTAGGATTAGACGCTACTTCATTTATTGCTTCGGGAGGACGATATGAATTTCCTAGTGGTGGAAGCATGGATGATAAGATGGAAGCAATCATTACTCAGAAGTGGGCGTCTTGTGCTTACGGTTGCCATGGCATTGAAGCATTCTTTGAAAAGAATAGAACTGACTTTCCTAAGACGAGCCCGGTATATTCGACGAATCCTAATTATATTCCTGGCCAGATTGTAGTTTCTGCATCTACAGTCTTACCGCCTGGACAATTGCCAAAGCGATTGCAGTTCCCTTATGTGGTGATTCAATCCAATCCTAATGCACCAGCTCTCGTACCAATCACCACGCCCGTATGGTGGAGCAAATGATTTTTCACTAAAAAATTATCGAAATGGAAAGGCATACTAAATTATTAGCTTTCATATTTGCTGTGTTAGCTATTATTGTCAGCTCCTGTAAAAAGGATATAACGGATACAGAATCTCAGGTCGGTATTTCCAAGGTTACAAACTATGCTGATATTACCTTAAAAGGCGATCGATATGCGTCAATTGTCAAAGGTGGAACGTTTACCGACCCTGGAGCAGAGGCCACAGAAAAGGGAAACCCTATTGACGTAAAAGTTTCCGGTACAGTTGATGCCAATACAGTAGGCGTGTATAATTTGACATATTCAGCGGTCAATTCCGACGGTTTTACGGCTTCTGCAACAAGAACAGTAGCAGTATTACCTGAGGCCGAACAAAGCGGGGTAGATATTTCTGGTTCATATACCTATGTGGCTACAGGTACTAATAAGTCTACCATTACAAAGATTGCTCCGGGTTTCTATTCGACAAATAACTGCTGGGGGACAACTAACATTCCATGTTTGTTTATTTGTGTGGATGGAGAGAATATTATTATCCCGTCTCAGTTAGGAGGTTATGGCGAAATATATGGCTCTGGTACCATTACATCTTCTGGAGCTTTAACTTATAGCGTAAATCTTCCTGCATATGGATATGCTGATATTATAAGGAAATGGCAAAAGGATTGAAGTATAAGGAATAAATTCACCGTGTATTAAATAAAAACCATATGAAAAATATAGCTATATCAAGCGTGATACTCACCATTTTTCTTTCATGCGTTTTATTGAATTCTTGTCAAAAGGATATTGATGTAGGGGCAACAAGTGCGGTTAAGGTTGCTAATCAGTGGTGGTGTCATTTTCTTGATGAGGATGGAAACGAGATTGTTGGTTATTTTCCGTTTACGACCTACAATACATCTGCGAATAAAGATTCAATGTGGATAGATGATAATCAGAATGTGGTCGCGTTTAAGGTCAAAGTCAAATTTAATAGCGATGGTACTTTTGAGACTACAAAATCAATGAACGAATATTACGACCCAACAGATGATAATCCGGATGCTTATCCCGAGTATGTAGTTGTATCTGACGGGAAAGTGATGACAAACGCAGCAAAGTCAAAAACAGGTGTTGTAGTGGATAGTATTTATATGAAAGTAAGCTTTTCCGATGATCCTGGTGCGACTTATATAATTGCAGGCTTGGCAAAAACCGGGTGGGATGACGATGATTATTAGGCAACTATTATTTACTAATTCTATAATTCTATAGCCTTTTATAAAATACAAGGGAATCTACCCCTTAACATCAGTTGCTTCAGAATGCAAAGGATTGATAAGATAATTCCATTCTTCTGGGATGATTGCGGAAGATATTTTTAATACAGCATATTTTTTACTTTGGCACCATGTATTGCCGATATTCTGTAGAGGTTTCCATTGTTCCTGCCAGTGTTAGGCAAGGATTTTAGTGATATTTCTTGTATGCTGCATTGGTCCGGTTAATAAGAGCAATGCAGAAGTCGTCAGTCAGCTTGGCGGTATATGCACTACTGTTTCTAACGCAAGAGACCGGTTGCCTGCTGTATATAAACTACCGGATAGCCCTTCGCGTTCCATCTTCCTCCATAAATACGGGTACCTGTACTGTTCAGGTCGTGGATATATTGACATTTAGCAATACGAAAAACTTCCATCTGTTGGCTCCCTTACAAAAATATACCATGTTCTATACCATGTTCAATGCGACCCAATTCATCGTTAATGAGTTGAAAGCCGAAAGAAGTATCCAGGAAATAGAGAGGAATATTCCCATCAAAAGAGGGAAGGGAAGTACATAACCAGCTATTGAAATTTTCAGCTGTCTGAAATACATCAATCCCTTCGTGATAGAGTTGAGCAAGGAGCAAGGCTCTCTCCGAAATATCAGAAGTCAGCTTGTCGTCGTTGTTATAACGCTGGAGGGTTCTCTCCGAGTTAATACAAGGTCACTGGCTGTAAGTGCCAGCTTTTCAGCAAGCTTCACAAGGGCTTTTTTTAAGACACTATTTCGGGATTGTTGGATAAGCTGATAATAATTTTCGGCATAATATATTAGAGGCTTTCAATCATATCATTAGGTTCACCATCGGCCTTATTACCTTACAGATATTTCTTCATAAATCTCTCTGTCATTTGTCGTGAATTTATAGCCCTTTGTCGAATTTCCCTGATTTTTCTGTAAATAAGAGCTATTCAGGAATAATGTGGATTTACTAGAACATAAGTAAAATTAAGGTTAAATTGCTTATTGTAATATATTGATAATAAGTACAGTGTATTTTTGTGTAGAACATATTTAAGAATGGAATCTCGGTAGGAAGTAAATTATATTGATTTGGGAGGAAAGGGTTTCAAGGGGAAGGTATATTTTATTCTTGTTTTATTTTGTTACTTATGATAATTAAGTTATAAGTATTTAATATTTTTGCTTTTGGAAAGGCTTATATAACCTTTAGCACTAAATGAAATTGGAATAGTTCTTGTAGAAAAGGGCTGAGGTTAGATAAGGTACTCCTCCCAAGTTAAGGAGAGGGGTATATCCGGTATGATTATGTTGGCTAAGGATTTTGTGTTACCATGCCGGGTATGAATATTATAATTGCCCCCTATGAAACAAACTAAACTTTACCAACTAAGAGTCTTGCCCCGTTGGATCATCTTTCTCTTGGATTTGGTGTGCATGCTCATGGCAGTTGCCATTGGCTTTCTTCTACGTTTCAATTTTAATTTCTTTCAAATAGGATCATATAAGTTACTCACCACCTTTTGGGCGGTAGTATTGGTAAGCAGTGCTGTGTTTTGTAGCCTGCGAACTTATGCCGGTATTATCCGCCATACTAGCCTGCAGGATGCCTGGAGAGTATTGATGGCAGTGACAGCCGCCACAGCCTTATATGTTGCCATCAATGTTGCGAATGCTTATCAGGGGAGGCCTTTTTTAATGCCCTACTCGGTGATATTCATCGCCTTCTTCAGCTCTTTTGTTATGTTGCTGCTTTACAGGCTGATTGTAAAAGGAACCTTTGATCAGGTGGTCAATGGGCGTATCGGCCGTCCGGCTGTGGTTATCTATGGTGCCGGGTATGGAGGTACTGTAACGCGGAGTGTCTTGCAGGCTGCTTCAGGCGACCGTGTTCCTGTGAGAGTAGTATCCTTCATCGATGATGATCCCTATAGCTGGGGCAAGCAACTGGAAGGAGTGCCAGTACACAAGGCTTCTGTGAAAATAATGGAGAAGCTACGTGCTCATCATGAGGTAAAACAGCTGGTAATTACTGATACCATTTCTAATGGTCCGACTAAGAATGCCATTATGGAGTGGTGTCTGAGCAAGGGCATTAAAGTACAGCAGATACCTCCGATGGCCCAATGGATACAAGGGGGATTGAAGAAAAAACAGATCAAAGATATTCATATTGACGATTTACTAAATCGGAGTGTGATCCGCTTAAATAATTCCGAGCTTTCAGCTCAATTGCAACAGAAAGTTGTTCTGATCACCGGTGCTGCAGGCTCTATTGGTAGTGAGCTGGTAAGACAGGTTGCCCGTTTCACCCCGAAGACTATTATTCTATGTGACCAGGCGGAAAGTCCTTTGCATGATCTGAACATTGAAGTCTGCGAATTGTTTCCCCACATTCATTTTAAGATTTTTATAGGAGATATTCGCAACAAGCTATACATGGAGCAACTTTTTAGCACATGCAAACCGGAAGTTGTGTTCCATGCAGCCGCTTATAAGCATGTACCCATGATGGAGCAATTCCCCAATGTGGCGGTGCTCAATAATGTAATGGGGACGATACATGTCGCTGAAATGGCCAGGAAATATAAAGTGGAGAAGTTTGTTATGATATCCACTGACAAGGCTGTGAA
>Ga0164242_10008694_pt1 | contig 11004 bp, 9 predicted proteins | sample OricomgcompostMG_FD_108783 | JGI IMG/M metagenome (GOLD analysis project Ga0164242, IMG submission 108783) | Miracle-Growth compost microbial communities from Emeryville, California, USA - Original compost - Miracle growth compost (MG) ...
GAGATCGCCTCGAAGGACCCGACCGGCAAGACCTGGCTGGAGATGGGGGACCTGATCGATTCCGAGGTGCGGCGGATGCAGGGCCTGGTCGATGATCTGCTGACCTTGGCCAAGGTGGACGCCAACCGGTTGGTGCTGCGGCCCGAGGAGGTCGACCTGGACGATCTGCTGCACACCGAGATCCGTCGGCTGCGGGCGGCGTCGGATGTCGTCGTCCGGGCACAGATCCATCCGGTCCGTGCTGTCGGTGATCCCGATCGTCTCGCCCAGGTGATCAGGAACGTGGTCGACAACGCCCGGATGCACAGCCGCGGCCAGGTGGCGATCACCTTGACCGGGGACGACGGGATGGCCCGGATCATGATCGACAACGACGGTCCGGTGATCCCCGAGGAGGACCGGCAGCGGATCTTCGAACGCTTCGTCCGGCTCGACGACGACCGTTCCCGGGACAGCGGCGGCAGCGGTTTGGGGTTGGCGATCAGCAGCGCGATCATGGCCGCACATTTCGGTCGGATCAGCGCGTCCGAGTCCGAGGAGGGCTGGTGCCGTTTCCTGATCGAGCTACCGATCAGCGCCGATCAGATCAAGATCGACGATCATGACGACGATCATGACGACGACCATCACGATGACCACGACGATGACCATGACGACGACCGGGCCGGTGATCATGGAGCCGGGCCGTCGGCCGAGCAGTCGGACGGAGTTGATCAAGCACGCCCGGTTGCCGAACCGGCCAACCGGGACGGCACCTCGTCGCCGGGCTGGTCGGGGGTCAGCCGGTAGCCCATGCCGCGCACCGTCAACAAGGTGTGCAGACCGAACGGGATGTCGATCTTCTTGCGCAGGTAGCTGATGTAGACCTCGACGACGTTCTCGCTGCCGTCGAAGGAGGAATCCCACACGTTGTCGAGGATCTCGCCCTTGGTGACGATGTCGCCGGCATGCCGCATCAGGTAGGACAACAGCCCGTACTCACGGGCGGTCAGGGTGATCTCGTGTTCGCCGCGGTGTACCCGCCGCTTGGCCGGGTCAAGTCGCAGGGTGCCGACGGTGACGACGTTCGGGCGTTCCGGAGTGCCGCGGCGGATCAGCGCGCGGAGCCGGGCGACCAGCACGATGAAGCTGAACGGCTTCGTCAGATAGTCGTCGGCGCCGAGGTCGAACGCGTCGGTCTGGTCGTAGTCGCCGTCCTTGGCGGTCAACATCAGCACCGGTGTCCAGATCCGACGGCGGCGGATCTCCTTGAGCACGTCGTACCCGTTCAACCGGGGCAACATGATGTCCAGCACGATCGCGTCGAAGGTGTTCTCCGTCGCCGACCACAGACCGCTCACGCCGTCGTTGCAGACGTCGACGACGAATCCCTCCTGGCGAAGGCCGACGCGCAGCGACTCCGCGAGTTTCTTCTCGTCCTCGACCACGAGCACCCGCATGGCGCCTCCTATCAGTTCCAGCGATCCGACCGCTCCATGGTGCTCGGCCATCCTGTGCCGAGGCTGTGACGTCCATCCCAATCTAGTCCGGTAGGACCGACCTGCTAGAAAGTGCTTCGTGAGCCCGAGGCCCGGACCACCGCAAGGAAATGAGGACTGACATGCAATACCGGACACTCGGCGGCAGTGGCGCGATCGTTTCGGCACAGGCCATCGGCGCCATGACGTTCGGCAGCGAGGCCGACGAACCCACCTCGTACGCCATCCTGGACGCGTTCTTCGCGGCCGGTGGCACCTTCATCGACACCGCCGACGTGTACAGCGGCGGAATCTCCGAAGCCATCGTCGGTCGCTGGCTGAAGGTTCGGCCGACCGAGGCCCGGCAGGCCGTAGTCGCGACGAAGGGCAGGTTCCCGATGGGACCGGGCCCGAACGATCTCGGGCTGTCCCGACGGCATCTGGGCGACGCGCTGGACAATTCGTTGCGCCGGCTCGGCGTCGAGCGGATCGACCTCTACCAGATGCACGCCTGGGACGCGATCACCCCGCTGGAGGAGACGTTGCGCTTCCTGGACGATGCGGTGCGGGCCGGCAAGATCGCCTACTACGGGTTCTCCAACTACCTCGGTTGGCAGTTGACCAAGGCGGTGCAGGTGGCCAAGGCCGCCGGGTACGCGCCGCCGGTGACCCTGCAACCGCAGTACAGCCTGCTGGTGCGCGGCATCGAGCACGAGATCGTGCCGGCCGCGCTGGATGCCGGGATCGGACTGCTGCCGTGGTCACCGCTGGCCGGCGGCTGGTTGTCCGGCAAGTACCAACGCGATGTGTTCCCGACCGGCGCGACCCGCCTCGGTGAGAACCCGAAGCGCGGGCAGGAGGCGTGGGAGGCGCGCAATGCCGATCCGCACACCTGGCAGGTGATCGACGCCGTGTCCGCTGTGGCGAAGGACCGGGGTATCTCGATGTCCCAGGTGGCCCTGGCGTGGCTTGCTGCCCAGCCCGCCGTGACCAGCGTGCTGTTGGGTGCGCGGAGTGTAGACCAGCTGAACGACAACCTCGGTGCCGCGGACGTCGAGTTGACCGCCGAGGAGCTGCAGACGCTGTCGGAGGCGAGCATCCCGCCCGCCGAGCCGTATCCGTACGGCGCCGCCGGAGCCAACCAGCGGAACCGTCGGATCGGCGGCGGTCGCTGACCCGACGGTCCACGGGGTTTCTTCCGGTTCGGGCCGATCTGCCGGTCGGGCCGATCAGCGCCAACTCAGCGGTTCAGGGCCAGCGCCTTGAGCCGGCTGAGGCCGGCGCTGAACCGGTCGAGATCCATCCCGGTTCCGCTGTACTGCAGGAAGGTGTAGTACGGCCAGCCGCCCGGAACGCTCTTCGGGGTCCCGTAGTAGGCGAACCAGAGCGGATTGGTGTTCCGGAACGCGGTGGTGTTGCCCATGCACTGCTTCCAGAAGTTCATGTTGGTGTAGATCACCGCGTCCCGCCCGGTGAGCTTCCTGTACTCCTTGACGAAGCTCTTGGCCCAGGCGACGTTCTCGGCGTCGGAGTTGCGCCAACAGGGATGCTTGCCGTCGGTGTAGTTCTGCTCCAGGTCCAAGGCGCCGGGCAGGGTCTTCCCGTCGGCCGACCAGCCGCCGCCGTGGGCCACGAAGTACCTGGCCTGGGCGGCACCGCTGGCACCGTCCGGACGGCCGAAGTGGTACGACCCGCGGATGAAGCCCTTGCGGTAGGAGTAGGTGTACTGCTTGCTGAAGGACGGATTCCGGTAGGAGGTGCCCTCGGTCGCCTTGATGTAGGCGAACCGTTTGCCCTTGTTCCACCAACTTCCCCAGTTGACCGGAGCGTTGTAGCTGGACACGTCGATGCCGGGCACGGTGGATCCGGTGGCCATCGGCGTCAGCGTCGACGGTACTTTCGACGGCGCTGTCGACGGCAGGCTGCGCTGGGTCCGGGTCATCGAGGCGTGGCCGGACCAGCCGGCGTAGCCGCCGCCGGCGGCGGTGATCCCGGCCGCGCGGGCCGCCGCGGACGGTGTCCGGTCCAGGCCGCGGGGCGTGGCGGCGGCGTTCTGGGTGATGCCGACGGTGAGGGCGACCGAGAGGCCGAATCCCACGGCACCGAGGGCGAGGGTTCGTCGTGACATGGCAGGGTTCCTTCTCACGTGTGCGGGCAGGTGGGGCCGGTCATCTCCTCTTCGGGTTGAGCGGGTGGTGGTCCTTCTTGTCCCGGACTCCGTCGCGGTCGGTGTCCTTCTTCACCGGGTCGGTACCGCGTTTGCGTTCGGCGACGTCACTGACGCCGTCCCGGTCGGAATCCTTGCGATTCGGCGATGAATAGGCCTTGTACGCGGACCGGCCCTTGACCCGCACGGTGACCGCTGTGGTCAGCTCGGTCCGGTCGCCCCAGCCGTCACCGTCGGAGTCCTTGCGCAGTGGATTCGGTTTCACCGTTCCGTAGCGCGGCAGCAGGATTCCGGTGCGCTCGGTCTTGTCGCTGTAGCCGTCCTTGTCGGTGTCCTTCCGCCGCGGACTCAGATGCAGCGAGCGCTCGGTGGCGTCGCTGTAGCCGTCGTGGTCGGTGTCCTTGACGTTCGGCGAGGCGTAGGTCACGTACCGCTTGGCGGTCCAGACCGGGAAGCCGGTCTTGACCTCGGTGTAGTCGGAGAGTCCGTCGCCGTCGGAGTCCTTGGCCCGGGGATTCGGGCGGACGGTTCCGTAGTTCTTGATCAGGATGCCGGTCAGCTCGGTCTTGTCCGACAGTCCGTCGCCGTCGGTGTCCTTCTTCAGCGGGTTCGTTGTCACCACGCCGTAGTGCATGATCTTGGTTCCGGTCACCTCGGCCTTGTCGGAGAGGCCGTCGCGGTCGGTGTCCTTGGAGTCGGGATTCGTGCCGTACTTGCTCTCCTGGGCGTTGGTGAGGCCGTCGCCGTCCGGATCGGCATTGGATGCGGCGTTCGGATCGGTGCCGGTGGCCAGCACCTTGAGCCGGGTGGCGGTGCCGTTGAAGACGTCCAGGTCGGTCGACCCGGTGCCGGAGTACTGCCAGAAGGTGTCGTAGGTCCAACCGCCCGGATAGCTGCTCGGCCGCTTGCTGCTCCAGTAGGCCAACCAGAACGGGCTGGTCGAGGAGAACGCCGTGGTGTTGCCCAGGCAGTCCTTCCAGAACGAGATGTTGCTGTAGATCACCGCGTCGCGTCCGGTCAGCCTCTTGTACTCGGCCAGGAAACTCTTGACCCAGGCAACATTCTGGGCATCGGTGTTGCCCCAGCACCGGCCGCCACCGGTGTAGTTGTCCTCGATGTCCAGGGCGCCGGGCAGCGTTTTGCCGTCACCGGACCAGCCGCCGCCGTGCGCGACGAAGTACTTGGCCTGCGCCGCACCGGTGCCGTTGTCCGGCCGGGCGAAGTGGTAGGCGCCGCGGATCATCCCGACCTTGTACGAGCCGGTGTACTGCTGACTGAAGTACGGGTTGGTGTAGGACGTGCCCTCGGTGGCCTTGGTGTAGGCCCAGCGCTTGCCGTTGGCGTACCAGTTCGACCAGTTGACGTTGCCCTGGTAGCTGGCGACGTCGATGCCCGGAACGCCCGCGGGTGTGGTCGCTGCCGCCATCGTGCTGTTGGACCGAACGGTCGGCTGTTGCCGCATCGCCCACCCGGCGTAGCCGCCGCCGGTGGCGGTGATGCCGGCCAGCCGGGCGGCCTGGCTCGGCTTCTTGTCCATGGGGGCGGCCGACGCGGTGGAGGAGAAGATCGTCGGGACCAGTCCGGCGGACAGCAGGCAGGCCAGACCGCTGGTGATGCCGATCCTCAGCCCGGCACCAATCGTGCGGGGGCGGCGGAGTCCTTCGGGGCGACGGGAGGGGGTGGGGGAGGTGTCGATCATGAAACTTTCCGGTGTGCGGCGACGGCGCCGGACGGTCATCCGTCGTGTGGCTGGAGGGTAGGAGCGTTGGGGTGGGGCTTGATGTAGTTGTGACGTGGATGTGATGTTCTCCGTCAGCTGCCTGACACAGAACATCGGCCGTCGCCCCGATCGACTGCACTCACCGAACTTTTATCACGAAACACCGGCCACGTCAGCCCCGTGTGTCACAAGGGTTGTGCTAGGGGCGCGCCGGTCGGCTGTGACTTCACTGTGACCTGAGCGTGAGTTACCGTCGACCGCTCGACGGCCAGGTCGGGCGGATTCGTCTGCACCACAGGTCGAGACCCGGGCCGGAAATGTGATCCCGGACACGCTTGCGGTCACGATTCGGCGTGCCCCTTCCCATTCGGCGGCCGGACACGGTATTCATGGCTTAGCGACTGCACGAACGGTGCTCCCACCGACGTCGCATCAGCCGCATCAAGGGTCCGATGATGTACCTGCAGCGAGCGAGAACGTCCCGTGCGACCGCCCTGACCGGAGGGAACCGGTGAGCGACGGCGGAGTGGTTGCTGCCCACGATGTGCTTCTGGTGGGTGGCGGAGCAGCCGGCTTGAGGGCTGCGATCGGAATCTCTGAGTCCAATCCCGAGCTGGACATCGCGGTGATCTCCAAGGTCTACCCGATGCGCAGTCACACGGTGTCGGCCGAGGGTGGGGCCGCCGGTGTCGCCGGTGAGGACGACACCATCGAGGAGCACATCTACGACACCATCTCCGGCAGCGACTGGTTGGGTGACCAGGACGCCATCGAGGCGTTCGTCAACGAGGCACCGCGGGAGCTGCTGCAACTGGAACATTGGGGCTGTCCGTGGAGCCGGCAGCCGGACGGCCGGATCGCGGTCCGCGCGTTCGGCGGCATGAAGAAGAAGCGCACCTGGTTCGCCGCCGACAAGACCGGCTTCCACCTGCTGCACACGCTCTTCCAGACCTCGCTGAAGTACACGACGCTGCGGCGCTACGACGAGTGGTTCGTCACCAGGTTGCTGGTCGACGAAGGCCGGGTGCACGGGGTGGTGGCCGTCGAACTGGCCACCGGCGAGATCCACACCATCATGGCCAAAGCGGTGGTGCTGGCCACCGGCGGCTGCGGCAAGGTCTTCCCGTTCACCACCAACGCCAACATCAACACCGGCGACGGGATGGCCCTGGCGCTGCGGGCCGGTGCACCGTTGAAGGACATGGAGTTCGTCCAGTACCACCCCACGGGGTTGCCGTTCACCGGCATCCTGATCACCGAGGCCGCCCGCGCCGAGGGCGGTTGGTTGCTGAACAAGGACGGCTACCGGTTCCTGCAGGACTACGACCTGGGCAAGCCGACCCCGACGCCGGTGCTGCGCAGCATGGAGCTCGGCCCGCGGGACCGGGTGTCCCAGGCGATCGTCGGCGAGATGCAGAAGGGCCGGACCATCGACACGCCGTACGGCCCGGTTGTGCATCTCGACCTGCGGCACCTGGGCGCGAAGCTGATCGACACCAAGCTGCCGTTCGTCCGCGAACTCTGCCTGAAGTACGAGCGGATCGACCCGGTCAAGGAGATGATCCCGGTCCGACCGGTGGTGCACTACATGATGGGCGGGGTGCACACCGACATAAACGGCGCCACCCCGGTCCAGGGTCTGTACGCCGCCGGTGAGACGGCCTGCGTGAGCATCAACGGCGCCAACCGGCTCGGGTCCAACTCGCTGCCGGAGACGTTGGTGTTCGGTGCCCGGGCGGGCCGGGCGGCGGCCGCGTACGTGCAGTCCCTCGGCGAACCGTCGGCCACCACCCAGGACGCGATCCGGGCCCAGGCCGACGACGAGGTCCGCCGGCTGCGGGCGGAGCTGATGGGGCGCGAGGGCAGCGAGAAGGTGCCGCAATTGCGCGAACAGATGCAGCACACCATGGAAGGTGCCGCCGGCATCTATCGCAACGGGCCGGACATCGCCGCCGGCTCGCAGAAACTGGCCGAACTCCGGGAACGGATGGAGAAGATCGGCGTCGCCGATTCCAGCCGGGCGTTCAACACCGAACTCACCGCGGCCCTGGAACTGGCGAACATGATGGACGTCGCCGAGGCGATGTTGATCTCGGCCGGCCGGCGGGAGGAGTCGCGTGGCGCCCACCAGCGCACGGACTTCACCAAGCGGGACGACGAGAAGTTCCTGATGCATCAACTCGTGCATCGCAACGACGCCGGCGAACTCGGCATCGAGCAACTGCCGGTGACCATCACCCGGTGGCCACCCGGCGAACGGGTCTACGGGAGGTAGCGCTGTGACGGTCGAGATCGGTCCGCAGGCAGCAGCCCGGGCGGCGGAGGAGAGCATCACCATCGAGGTGACCCGCTACGACCCGGACTCCGACCAGGAGTTGCGCACCCAGTCCTACGAGGTGCCGCTGCGCAAGGACTGGACGGTGCTGGACGGCCTGAACCACGTCAAGGACACCATCGATCCGACCCTGTCCTATCGGTGGTCCTGCCGGATGGGGGTGTGTGGCAGCTGCGGGATGAACATCCAGGGACAGCCGAGCCTGTCCTGTGGCACCTTCCTCAGCGACTTTGCGCCGGGCCCGGTGCGGGTGGAACCGCTGGCCAACTTCCCGGTGGTCCGTGATCTTGTGGTGGACATCAACGACTTCATGGAGAAGCTGCCCAAGGTCAAGCCGTGGATCATCCGCGACGACGTCGACGTGCATGCGGGGGAGTTCCTGCAGACCCCGGCCGAGTTGGACGCATACACCCAGTTCAGCTCCTGCATCAACTGCATGCTGTGCTACTCGGCCTGCCCGGTCTACGGACTGGATCCCGAGTTCACCGGCCCGGCGGCGATCGCGCTGGCCGAACGGTACAACCTGGATTCCCGGGACCGCGGCGCTCGGGAGCGGCTGGATGTGCTGATCGAGCGTGAGGGCCTGTGGGGTTGCACCTTCGTCGGTGAATGCACCCGGGTCTGCCCCAAGCATGTCGATCCGGCCTCGGCGATCCAGCGTTACAAGCTGAAGGCGGCCCAGGAGTCGGTCCGCGCGGTCCTGTTGCCGAGGGGTGCCGGATGAGTGCTCCGGTCCAGAGCCGGCCGCGCAGCTATCGCCGGCCGGTTTCGGTGTGGTGGTGGCTGAAGAAGCCGACCTACCTGCTCTTCGTGCTGCGGGAGTTGAGCAGCATCTTCATCGCCTGGCTGGTCGCCTTCCTGGTGGTCATGGTGTTCGCCGTCGGTCGCGGCGCCGATTCCTACCGGGCCTTCATGGACTGGGCCGGGTCCGCATGGGTTGTGGTGATCAACATCATCGCCTTCCTCTTCGCCGCATTGCACACCGTGACCTGGTTCCTGTTGACGCCCAAGGCGATGGCCCTGCGCGTTCGCGGCAAGGCCGTACCCGCCCGGATGATCATCGTGGGCGAATACGTCGCCCTGGCCGTTGTCTCCGCCTTCGTCATCTGGTTGGTGTTCCTATGACCTCCCAGCCCACGTCCCGACCCACCTCGCAGGCGACATCGCAACCGACTCCGGTTCGCGTCCCGCCCCGTACGTCCCAGGTCGACCTGCACCCGCCGCGCCGCCGGCGTCCGCCGGCCGAACCGTTCGTCTGGCTGGGCTTCTCTGCCGGCGGGATGATCGCGGCATTGCTGCTCCCCGTGGCCGCGTTCCTCTTCGCCATCGCCGTACCGCTGGGCTGGCTGTCACCCGATTTCGATCATCTGTCGGCGGTGATCACCAACCCGGTGACCATCATCCTGATGATCATCGGGTTCGTGGTGTTGATCATCCACAGCGCCCACCGGCTGCGCTACCTGCTCTACGACGGCCTCAAGATCAAGCACAAAATGCTGGTCGGCGCGCTCTGCTACGGCGGTGCCGTCGTCGCCTCGATCATCGCCGTCATCCTGGTGCTGATGGCTGCCTTCTGATCGAGCCCCGGGCCACTCGGTCTGAAGACTCCGCCCGCGGCCCTGTCGTCGCTGCCCGCCCTGTCGTCTCTGGCCGCCCTGTCGTCTCTGGCCGCCCTTCCCTCCTGCCCGCACCTCCCTCGTTGCCCGGCCCTTGTGCCCGCAATGTCAATGTTTGATCCTGTGGCGGCGACACGCCGGTGGCGGGAGCCGCTGGGTCAAGGTTTGATCTTCGGGGATGGCCGTACGTGTTCCCGATGGTCGAGGTTTGATCCCGTGGCTACGACACGCCGGTGGTGGCGACCGCTGGGTCAAGGTTTGATCTTCGGGGATGGCCGTACGTGCTCCCGATGGTCAAGGTTTGATCCAGCGGTGACGACGCGCCGGTGGTGGCGACCGCTGGGTCAAGGTTTGATCTTCGGGATCGGCCGTTACCGGGTCCCGCCGCTGAACCCATTTCCCGGGAGTCCACGCCGGTCGTCGGGTCCACGGCAGGCGGATGGGATCTGCGTCACATAATCGATATGGCGTTCGACACAGTCGCGCGTCCTGGTTTAATGCCAGTCGCTTCTCAGGTCTAGTGTTGGCGGCGTGGCGACGACGACCCCTACCCCTGGAGCCGCTCAGCGCGTGTTGACCCCCCGTCAGCGAGCACGGCGCTCGACGGTGGCGCTGAAGGCATTGATGGCAGTGTCCGGGCTGATCATGGTGCTCTACCTGTTGGCCCACATGTACGGCAACCTGATGGCCTTCGGCGGTCGCGAGACCTTCAACAACTACGCCACCCACCTCCATGTGCTCGGTGAGCCGATCCTGCCCTACGACGGATTCTTCTGGATCCTCCGCGTCGTGCTGACCGCGGCGTTGATCGCCCACATCTACGCCGCCGCCCACCTGACCGCGCGCGATTGGCGGGCCCGGACCAGGATCACCAACCGGTACCAGTCCAAGAAGGGCCGCCGCGGCGTCCAGCGCAGTTACTCCTCCTTCACCCTGCGGTGGGGAGGGGTGGTCATCTTCCTGTACGTGATCTTCCACATCCTGAACCTGACCACCGGCACCATCCACCCGGGCGGCCCGTCGCCCAGCCCGTACGACCGGCTGCTGAACAGCATGAGCGTCTGGTGGGTCGTCGCGGTCTACACGCTCGCCCTGCTCGCGGTCGGCTTCCATCTCCGGCACGGCGTCTGGAGCGCCCTCACCACGCTCGGTGCCAACACCAGCCCGAAGGCACGGACACGGCTGAACATCCTGGCCTACCTGATCTCGATCGCCGTCACGGTCGGCTTCCTGCTGGTGCCGTGGTCGATCGTCGCGGGCCTGATCCACTGAACCGGAATGCGGAGGATGATCTGATGACCGATCCCCAGGCCCCGTCCCTCGGCGTTGACGCGAATGCGCTGTACGTCGAGGGAGACCCGATCGCCGACACCAAGGCGCCCGACGGTCCGATCGACGACAAGTGGCAGCGTCGTATCTTCTCCGCGCGGCTGGTCAATCCGGCCAACCGCCGCAAGCTCAGCGTGATCGTCATCGGCACCGGCCTGGCCGGCGCATCGGCCGCCGCGACGCTCGGCGAGTCCGGGATGCACGTGAAGAGCTTCTGCTACCAGGACAGCCCGCGCCGCGCCCACTCGATCGCCGCCCAGGGCGGGATCAACGCCGCCAAGAACTACCGCAACGACGGCGACTCGGTCTACCGCCTCTTCTACGACACGGTCAAGGGCGGCGACTACCGGTCCCGGGAGGACAACGTCTACCGGCTGTCC
>Ga0164242_10008695_pt1 | contig 11004 bp, 10 predicted proteins | sample OricomgcompostMG_FD_108783 | JGI IMG/M metagenome (GOLD analysis project Ga0164242, IMG submission 108783) | Miracle-Growth compost microbial communities from Emeryville, California, USA - Original compost - Miracle growth compost (MG) ...
ATGCATGTCGATCATGCCGTGGCCGCCGTGCTTCCAGCAATGGAAATAGCTGTTTCCCACCCGGTAGGCGCCGGTGCACAGGATATGGTCGTCGGGCGACACCCCTGCTTCCAGCAGCGCCAGCGCATTCATCGGCTTGACCGTCGATCCGGGCGGATAGAGGCCAAGCAGCACCTTGTTCATCAGCGGCAGATGATCGTCCGCCGACAGCATCGCCCATTCGGACTTGCTGATCCCGTCGCTGAAGGTGTTCGGGTCGTAGGACGGCATCGAGACCATCGCGAGCAGCCCGCCCGTCTCGCAATCCACCACCACCGCCGATCCGCTGTTCGGGCCCAGTCTGCGCGCGGTATATTCCTGCAGCGGCGCGTCGATCGTGAGCCGCAGCGTATGCCCCATCTGCTCGGGTCTAGTGGTCAGTTCCTGCACCAGCCGGCCATGCGCTGTGACCTCCGTCCGCTTGGCGCCCGGCTTGCCGCGCAGCCAAGGCTCCATAACCTTCTCCAGCCCCTCCTTGCCGACCTTGAAGCCGGGCGTGATGTAGAGCGGGTCGTGCGTGCGCTGGAAATCCTCGGCCGAGGCCGGACCGACATAGCCGCACAGATGCCCGACCGCCGCGCCTGCCGGATAGGACCGCGTGAAGCCGCTGGTCGGCGCCACGCCCGGCAGCTCGGACTGGCGCAGCGAGACCGCGGCGAAACGCTCGTAATCGAGCCCCTCGATCACCGGCACGGGTTGGTATCCCGGTGCCTTGTCGAGCGCGTCCTTGATCCCCGCGACATCCTCGTGGGTCAGGTCGAGCATCTCGCGCAGCATGTCGATCGCGCGGTCCGGATCCTGCAGCCGGTCCGGAATCAGGTCGACGCGGAAGCTGGTTTTGTTGACCGCGATCGCCTTGCCGTTGCGGTCGACGATCCAGCCACGCCGCGGCGGAATGACCTGGCTCTGGACGCGGTTGCTTTCGGCCAGCCGGTCATATTTGTCGCGCTGCGCGATTGACAGCCACGCCATCCGCCCCGCCAGCAAAGCGGCAACCCCCGCCTGCGCCGCGCTCAGCACGATCGCGCGCCGCGTGAAGCTGTAGGCCAGCGACTGATCGGTGACGACCCGCCCGCGGCGCCCCAAAAAACTCATTTGGCCAGCCGCCAGCGGTCCAGCAGCGCGCAAGCCTTCGCGATCGGCGGGAAGCAGAGGATGGCAAGGATAGTCGGCGGGATCATCGGCCACAGCGCGCCGCCGCCCGAAACGAAAAAGCCGATCGCCCACTGGCCTAACGCGCAGAACAGGATTGCCGCGCACGCGATCCACCAGTCGAGCCAATGGTCACGCCACATGGGCCGCGCGTCGATCAGGTCGATGCCGAGAAAGCTGATCGTCCACAGCAGCATCGCCGTGCCGGGTGCGGTGCCGGTGATGAGGTCGTCGGCCAGGCCCAGCGGCAGCGCGACCCAGGCCGCCCACAATTCGGGGCGCAGCAGCCGCCAGCCGAGCGCGATCAGCAGGCCGAAGGGCGGCAGCACCGGCGCGGTCGCGATGAAGGGCAGCAGCGTGGCGCACGATCCGATCAGGGTCGATGCGACCGGAATCGCCTGCAGCCGCCATCGCGACGGCTGGCCGAGCAGATCGGATTCGATGATCGCCATTTAAGCGTTGGTCTCGCCGAGCGTGGCCGTTCGTCCCGAGTAGCTATCGAGCTTGTCGAGATAGCGTATCGAGGGGTCGGTGTCTCGATATGGGTTCTCGACAAGCTCGAACCCTACGCGACACGAACGGTCCCTTTTATCCCCGCGCTCCATCAGCGCCGATGCCCCTGCGGGGGCGCGACCGGCGGCGGGGCAGGGGCTTGCGGCAGCACGATCGCGAAATCGAGCCGGGCGGGCTCGGCCAGCGGCCGCGCGGTCGCGATCTCGCCGCTGGTGCCGGTCACCACAGCGACCGGCAGATCGGGCGGATAGACCCCGCCCACGCCCGAGGTGACGAGCAGGTCGCCGCGGCGGAAGCCGGGCCCGCCCGCGATCGTCGAATGGACCTCCATCGCGCCATCGCCGCGGCCCTCGCCCAGCACCGCCTCGCCGGTGCGGACGACACGCAGCGGCACCGCGCTGCCGCCGTCCGACACGAGCACGATGCGCGAGGCATGCGCGCCGACCTCGGCGATGCGGCCGACCAGCCCGTCGGCCGCGCGGACCGGCTGGCCGGGCGCGATCCCGTCGGCGCTACCCGCCGCGAGCGTGGCGAAGCGGCGCGTGCCGGACAGATCGGAGCCGACGATCCGCGCGGCGGCGATCGGCCGGCTCTGCTCGCCGACCAGCTTGAGCGTGCGCCGCAGCCGCGCATTCTCGAAGGCGAGCACGCGCGCCCGGATCAGCCCGCGCTGCGCATCGGCGAGCTGCCGGCGCAAGTGCCGGTTCTCGCTCACCGCGCCGAAATAGTCGCCGATCTGGCTCGCGACCGATCCGCCGCCGCGCGCGATCGGGCGCGTGACCGCGGTCACCGGCGTGGTCGCGTCGAGCGCGAGGCCCTTGATCCCTTCAAAGGCAAGCGGATCGAAGCGCGCGATCAGGATCAGCGCGATCCCCGCCACGACGCCCATCCCGGCAGCGACATAGCCGAAGAACAGCCCATATTGGATGCGCCGCGAGAAGCCGCGGTCGCGATGGCGCGGCGGTGCCATGGCGCCGCCCCCCTTTCCGCCCTTAGGCCGTGTGCAGCACGCCGCGGAAAACCGGATCCTCCAGCGCGCGGCCGGTGCCCAGCGCGACGCAGGTGAGCGGATTGTCCGCGACGGTGACGGGAAGGCCGGTGGCCTGGCGCAGCACCTCGTCGATGCCGTCGAGTAGCGCGCCGCCGCCGGTCAAGACGATGCCCTGGTCGACGATGTCGGCAGCCAGCTCCGGCGCCGTATTCTCCAGCGCCATGCGCACGCCCTCGACAATCGCTGACACCGGCTCGGACAGCGCCTCGGCGATCTGGCCCTGCGTGATCTCGATCTCCTTGGGCACGCCGTTGACCAGGTCGCGGCCCTTGATCTGGATGCGCTCGCCAACGCCGTCCGCGGGCATCTGCGCGGTGCCGTGCTGTTGCTTGATCCGTTCGGCGGTGGATTCGCCGATCAGCAAATTGTGGTTGCGCCGGACGTAGGAGGCGATCGCCTCGTCCATCTTGTCGCCACCGACGCGGACGCTGGTCGTATAGGCCAGGCCGCGCAACGACAGGACGGCGACTTCGGTCGTGCCACCGCCGATATCGACCACCATCGATCCGATCGGCTCGGTCACGGGCATGTCGGCGCCGATCGCGGCCGCCATCGGCTCCTCGATCAGGAAGACCTGGGACGCGCCCGCGTTGGAGGCGGCGTCGCGGATCGCGCGGCGCTCCACCTTGGTCGAACCCGACGGCACGCAGATGATGATTTCGGGCCAGCGCGGGAAGCGGCGATGGCCGTGCACCTTCTGGATGAAGTGCTTGATCATCTGTTCGGCGATGTCGATGTCCGCGATCACGCCATCGCGAAGCGGGCGGATGGCTTCCATATGCTCGGGCGTCTTGCCCATCATCACCTTGGCGTCGTCGCCGACCGCGCGCACCTTCTTGATGCCGTTGATGGTCTCGATCGCGACCACCGACGGCTCATCGAGCACGATGCCCCGGCCGCGCACGTACACCAAGGTATTGGCGGTACCGAGATCGATCGCCATGTCGTGCGACATGAATTTGAACCAGCGCATAACACCCAGGTCTAAACTGTCCGTCCGACACGCGACCCGGCGGAGAATCCTGTTACCAATGCCTGAAAGCCCGGTCGCGGAAGCCCGCTGGTTGGGCTAGACCCTTAATCATGTCAATACGGCGCCTTCCTGAGCATCTCGTTAACCGCATCGCCGCGGGCGAGGTGGTCGAACGCCCTGCTTCCGCGCTCAAGGAGCTGGTCGAAAACGCGATCGACGCGGGCGCGCGCAACATCGTCGTGCGCCTTGCCGACGGGGGCATAGGCGGGATCGAGGTGATCGACGACGGCTGCGGCATGACGCGCGAGGATATGGCGCTGGCGCTGGAGCGCCACGCCACCTCCAAGCTGCCCGACGACCATATCGAGCGCGTCGCGACGTTGGGTTTTCGGGGCGAGGCGCTGCCGTCGATCGCGAGCGTGGCGACGCTGACGCTCGAAAGCCGGGTGCGGGGCGGCGAAGGCTGGCGGCGCGTGGTCGACAACGGCAAGCTGGTGGAGGAGGGGCCGGCGGCGCTTCCCCCCGGCACCCGGATCAAGGTCGAGGGCCTGTTCGCGCGGGTTCCGGCGCGCGCCAAGTTCCTGCGTACGGCGCGGTCGGAATATGCCGCCTGCGTCGATATCGTCCGCCGCCTCGCCATGGCGCGGCCCGAGATCGGTTTCACGCTCGAACATGACGGCCGCCGCGCCATTGCGGTCCAGCCCGACGAGACGCGGCCCGAGCGCGTCGCGGCTTTGATCGACCGCGAGCTGGTGCGCAATTCGGTCGCGGTCGATCATGTCCGGGAGGGAATTGTGCTCGGCGGGGTGGCTGGCCTGCCGACCTTCAGCCGCGGCGTCGCCGACCATCAATATCTGTTCGTCAACGGCCGCCCGGTGAAGGACCGGCTGCTGATCGGCAGCGTGCGTGCCGCCTATCAGGACCTGCTCGCGCGCGACCGCCACCCCGTGCTGGCCCTATTCCTGGAGGTGCCGGCGGAGGAGGTCGACGTGAATGTCCACCCCGCCAAGACCGAGGTCCGCTTCCGCGAGGCCGGGCTGGTGCGTGGCCTGATCGTCGGCGGGTTACGCGCCGCGCTCGACAGTGCCGGCCATCGCAGCGCGCAGCGACCCTCGGCGGCGGCACTCGGCCGCTGGCAGACCGAACCGCTTGCGCCTCAATGGGCCCCGGCCAATCCGCCGAGCCAGGGCAGCGTATGGGACAAGCTGCCCGAATATTCGCCGGCCCCCGCGGCGCGCGCCGAGGCCGCGTTCGAGGCCCCGCCCGTGCCGGTCGAGCATCCGCTGGGCGTGGCGCGCGGGCAGGTCGCGGCGACCTATATCGTCGCCGAGGCCAAGGACGGGTTGATCCTGGTCGACCAGCATGCCGCGCATGAGCGCCTGGTGCTCGAACGGATGCGCCGCGCCATGGCCGACGGCGGCGTCGCACGGCAGGCTTTGCTGCTGCCCGAGGTGGTCGATCTGGACGAGCCCGCCTGCGACCGGCTCGAAGCCCGCGCCGGCGAGCTCGCCGAAATGGGGCTCGAGTTGGAACGCTTCGGCGCCAAGGCGGTGCTGGTGCGCGCCACCCCCGCCTTGCTCGGCGCGAGCGACGCGAGGCAATTGGTGGTCGACCTCGCCGACGAGCTCGCCGCTTATGACGAGGCGTTGAGCCTCAAGGAAAAGCTCGACGGAATCGCCGCCACCATGGCCTGCCACGGTTCGGTTCGCGCGGGGCGCATCCTCTCGGTCGCCGAGATGAATGCCTTGCTGCGCGAGATGGAGGTTACCCCTCATTCGGGTCAGTGCAACCATGGCCGCCCCACCTGGGTGAAGCTCGGCCATGGCGATATCGAGAAACTGTTCGGGCGAAAATAAGCGCTTAGCCAAGTAAAGCGCTCAAAAAAGGCGCATTCGAACGCCGCCATCGGTCTTTTGTTCCGGGCGCGAAGCGAAGCCAACCAAATAATTATAGGCTTGACTGGGTTATTGGCGGGCGCATTCTGCTTAACAGTAAATTAACCGGCTTGCAGGGGTCGGCTGTGAAAGGGGTATATTATGCGATCGCGTAAATCGGTGGCGTTATGGATGACGCTCTCGGCGGGGGCCTTGTTCGCGGCCGCGCCTGCTTCCGCTCTCAACATCGTTCTCACTCCGGATTCCAGCTTCACCCAGTCGCCTAACGGCGCCGCGGCGTTGCTCGGCTTCCAGAAAGCGGCGAATTATTGGAATAAGACGATCACCAGCAATGCGACGCTGCATTTCGACGTCCATTTCGACGATCTCGGCGCGACCGTGCTGGGCTCGACCTATAGCAACACCGTCGATACGAGCGTCGCGTCGGTCTATCATCAGCTTCAGACCACGGGGAACAGTCAGCTAGACGCGGTGGCCGTAGCGAATTTGCGCCCGCTCACCACCACTGTCGACTCGCACGGCAACGTGCTTCAGGGTGTCGGATACCGCATTCCCGGGACGGATCCCGATACGGGACTGATGTCGGTGGACGCTGCCGGCAGCGTTCTCGACGACAATAACAGCTATAATAATCTGTTCCTGAACGCCAACACGTCGGTCGACAAGGGCCTCGGCCTGTCGGTGGATTATGATTATTCGCTCTTTGCGGCGTACAATGCCATTTACGGAACGAATTTCGATACGCATGCCGATGCGGACATCACGTTCAGCTCGACCTTCGCGTTCGATTTCAACCCGACGGACGGCATTTCCACCGGCAGCTATGATTTCCTCGGCGTCGCCATTCACGAAATGGGACATGCTCTGGGTTTCGTCAGCGGTACCGACCTTTACGAAGGCAATGTCGAGGAGACGGCGGGACCGGGGGCGCTGACCCAGGCGGACCAGGACGATTATAGCTGGCTCTCCACGCTCGATTTGTTCCGCTACGGCTCCAACAATCCGACCGCGGATGGGCGCGATCTGCAGCTCGATCCCAATCGGCCCGCCTTCTTTTCAATCGATGAGAATACGCCGTTCAACTTCAACGGCCAGCTTGGCCAGCAATCCTCATCCTTCTTCTCGACCGGGGCGACGCTCGGCGACGGCGGCCAGGCCTCGCACTGGCAGGACAGCAACGCGATCCTGCTGGCCAATGGCTGCTACATCGATGCGCGGCCGATCGGCATCATGGATCCCACGTCCAGCGCGTGCAGCATGGGCGTGGTCACCAGCAACGATCTCGCCGCAATTGATGCGATGGGGTGGAATATCGGCACCGATATCTACAATGATCGCGGTTACACCTTCACCACCGAGCAGGCATTCAACCTGCCGGGGCTGGCGCACGTCGCCGCGATTCCCGAGCCTGCGAGCTGGGCGGTGACGCTGCTCGGCTTCGGCCTGGTCGGCGGCGCCGCCCGCGCGAACCGGAAGCGGGGCGCCGCTCTGGCCTGAAATGATCCGGGGCTGGTCCGCGATCGCGGATCGGCCCCTCGCGCCCCGGCATGACCGCGGTGGCGCAACGCGCGGCCCCATAGATCGTTGACCCGATATGGACGGGAAGGAACTGGTCGCCGCCGTTCGGGAGGCGGCGCGTCGGCATAATCTGACCTGGGAAATGCTGGTGCCCGACGCCTACCGGGTGGATTCCGCGCATGAGGAAGCGGAAGAGCTGGCCTATGCCGAAATGGCCGCCGCGAAAAGCGCGCTGCGCGACCATATCTGCAAAACCTACGGCATCACCGCGCGCGAGCTCGCCAGCCTGGCAATGCCCTGACCTCGCCCCCGCACTCGAAGAGGAGGCGAAGCCGCGCCGGTCACACAATGCATGACATCCCACGCCACCCTGCCGTACGCCTGGGCGCTTGCGGCTATGGGTGCATCCGTCGCCCCGACGCAGGCCGGGCCGGAGGTGTATGCCACGCCCATCATCCCACGCCGTCATGCCGGACCTGTTCCGGCATTCGCCGGGAGGGGCTCAGCGCCTTCCCGGCGGCGAAAAGCCAAAACGCGGATAGTCCAATCCCGAAACTCACCCCGCAAGCTCGTCGATGATCGGGCAATCGGGCCGGTCGCCGCCAGCGCAGCGCCCTGCCAGGTCGAGCAAAGTCTTGCGCATCGCCTCCAGTTTGCGCGCCTTGGCGTGGAGCGTCTCGGCGCGGGCGAGCGCCAGTTTCTTCACCTCGGCGCTGGCGCGTGCGCCGTCATTCCATAACGCGAGCAGTTCGCCGATCTCCGCGATGTCGAAGCCCAGATCGCGTGCATTGGCGATGAAGCGCAGCCGGTGGACGTCGGCCGGGGCATAATCGCGATAATTGCTGTCGCGCCGCGCGGGCGCCGGGATCAGGCCGATCGTCTCGTAATGGCGGATCATCCGCTGCGAGACGCCGCTCGCCGCAGCCGCTTCGCCGATCTTCATTGTCGTCTTGACCTTGCCATGATGTCAGAGATTAGTGGCCGGCGCATGATCCGCAACCTCCCGCTCCCGTTCATGGCGCTGTTCGCAGCGCCGCTCCACGCGCAGGCGATGCCGGCTATGCCCGGCATGGCTATGCCGGCCCAGTCCGCTCCGCCCGCGCACGAAATAGGATCGATGCAGCATGGCGGGCAGGCGATGGATCAGGGCGCGATGGCCGCCATGGGCGATCACGCCATGGGGGCGATGGCGATGCACGGCGCGCTCGGCACCTATGCAATGGCGCGCGAGGCGTCGGGTACGTCGTGGCAGCCTGAAAGCGCGCCGATGGACGGGCTCCACATCATGACGGGCGCATGCACGGTCATGGTCCATGGCGATGCGACCCTGGTCCACGACGATCAGGGCGGCGCACGTGGCGGTACCAAGACCTTCAGCCAGTCGATGCTGATGGGGATGGCGAGCCGGCCGGTTGGCGACCGTGGCACGCTCGGGCTGCGCGCAATGCTGTCGCTCGATCCGCTGATGGGCAAGACGGGCTATCCCTTGCTATTCGCGACCGGCGAGACCGCGAACGGCAAGGACGAACTCGTCGACCGCCAGCATCCGCACGACCTCTTCATGGAAATGTCGGCGAGCTATTCTTACGATCTGGGGCAGGGGCGCAGCCTCTATCTCTATGGCGGTCTGCCGGGTGAACCTGCGCTCGGACCGCCGACCTTCATGCATCGTATCTCCGGCATGGACGATCCCGAGGCACCGATTGGGCATCACTGGTTCGATTCGACCCACATCACCTTCGGTGTGGTGACTGCGGGCTACGTGCAGGGGCGGTGGAAGATCGAGGCGAGCGCCTTCAAGGGACGCGAGCCCGACCAGCATCGCTGGAATCTCGAAACCCCCCGGCTTGACAGCTGGTCGGTGCGCGCCTTCTGGAATCCATCCGCCAACCTCTCCTTCCAGCTTTCAAGCGGGCATATCCATTCGCCCGAGCAACTCGATCCGAGCAAAAACGAGCAGCGTACCACCGCGTCCGTCACCTACAATCTGCCGCTGGGGAAGGCCGGAAATTGGGCGACCACTTTCGCCTGGGCGCGCAAGAACGAACGGCCGGGGCCTGTGCTCACCGGCTGGCTCGGCGAGACCGCGCTGCGCCTGCACGACCACCATATCCTGTTCGCGCGCGCCGAGCATGTGCAGGAAGCCGAATTGTTCGAGACCGGCCCGCTTGCGGGTGAGGTCATTCCCGTCTCCAAGCTCAGCGCGGGCTACGCTTATGCGCTGCCGGTGGGGAAGGGACCGGTGCGGATCTCGGTGGGCGGGCTTGCGAGCGCCTATGCCTTTCCGGACCGGATCAGGTCGGCTTACGGGCACGAGGGCGTGAAGAGCTTCATGCTTTTTGCGCGCCTGAGCCTGGCGGGAAACTGATCCGCCTTTGGTCCGTTGGGCCTGCGCAACGAAACCAAGGAGCACAGGATGAAACTGTCAGGCGTCGCCCTTTTCGCGGCTTTCGCGGTGGGCGCCATCGCAGCGGCTCCCGTAGCCGCGCAAGACCGCGTCTCGGAACATCGAGTCGAGGTGCACCGCACCGTCACCACCACGACCAACCGCCACGACAGTGGCTGGCACCACGGCGTGCGCCGTCATAAGGTCTGCCGTACGCATTGGTATCATCATCGCAAGGTCCGCCGCTGCACCTGGCAACGTTGGGGCTGAGCGACCTCATAGCGCCTCCCTTTCAAGGGAGGGGTTGGGGTGGGTGCGCGCGTCTGCGCGCCTCACAGACTGTGCTTCGCCAAGGAAAACGCTTCGGGGGCACCATGCCCGTCAGCGCTGCCCCACCCTAACTTCTCCCTGAAGGGGAGGGCGACTAGCGCAGGCGAACGTCGATAGGCCAGAGAACTACACCGCGTTCGCCGCGCCTAACAACGCCCGGACCGAGGCGGTCGCGACGTCGGTGTCGACTCCGACGCCGAACACGGTGCGGCCGTCAGCGGTCCGCGCCTCGACATAGGCCGCCGCCTGTACGTCGCCGCCATGGCCGATCGCGTGCTCGGAATAGTCCGCAATATCCATGCTCAGCCCGAATCCTTCGTGGAGCGCGGCGAGCACGCTCGAAAGAAGGCCGTTGCCGCGCCCGCTCACCGACGTCTCGACGCCATTATGGCGCACGCGGCCGGTGAAGATGCGGTCGCTGCCCGCATGCGTCTCGCTATAATCGACCAGTTCGTAAGCCTGCGGACCTTCGAGTTTGTAATGCTGCTGGAAGCGGCCCCAGATGTCGGCGGCGTTCAGCTCGCGGCTGGTCTCGTCGGCGAGCGCCTGGACCGCGCGGCTGAAATCCGCCTGCATCCGCTTGGGCAGCTTGAACCCCTTGTCCTGCTCCAGCACCCAGGCGACGCCGCCCTTGCCCGACTGCGAATTGACGCGGATCACCGCCTCATAATCGCGCCCCAGATCCTTGGGGTCGATCGGCAGGTAAGGCACGTCCCAGATCTGGTCGTTGCGCTGTTCCTGCGCGGCGAAACCCTTCTTGATCGCGTCCTGATGCGAGCCTGAGAAAGCGGTGAACACCAGGTCGCCTGCATAAGGATGGCGCGGGTGGACGGGGATGTTGTTGCAATAGGTAACGGTGTTGATCACCGCGTCGATGTCCGAGAAATCGAGCCCCGGATTGACGCCTTGCGTGTAGAGATTGAGGCCCAAGGTCACCAGGTCGACATTGCCGGTGCGCTCGCCATTGCCGAACAGGCAGCCCTCGACCCGATCCGCGCCCGCCATCAACCCCAGCTCCGCCGCGGCGACGCCGGTGCCGCGGTCGTTGTGCGGGTGGAGCGAGATCACCACGCTGTCGCGCTTGCTGACGTTGCGGCAGAACCACTCGATCTGGTCGGCATAGACGTTGGGCGTCGCCGCCTCGACC
>Ga0164242_10008696_pt1 | contig 11003 bp, 21 predicted proteins | sample OricomgcompostMG_FD_108783 | JGI IMG/M metagenome (GOLD analysis project Ga0164242, IMG submission 108783) | Miracle-Growth compost microbial communities from Emeryville, California, USA - Original compost - Miracle growth compost (MG) ...
GTACGTCGGCCCCTACGCCGAGCAGGACGCTATGTCGACGCTGCTGCTGGCCCAGACGCTGCGGCCGAAGCTGGAGGCGGACGAACTGACCGCTGCGTATCAGCTCGAGATGGACGTGCTGCCGCTGTGCGTCGAGATGCGCCGACGCGGCATCCGCGTAGACGTCGAGCGCGCGGACCAGGTGCGTGGCGAGCTTCTGACACGGCGAGACAGAGCCTTGTCAGAACTCAGCGACAAGCTCAAGATCGGCCGCGCCGTGGATATCCGCGACGTGGCCTCGCCGCATTGGATGGCGCGCGTCTTCGACGCAGCCAAAGTCGAGTATCCAAAGACCGAGAAGGGAAACGACAGCTTCTCCAACGAGTGGATGGCGAAGTCCGAGCACTGGCTCCCCCGGCTGTGCGCCGAGGCGAGTTTGTTCAACGACGCCGGGACGAAGTTCGTCACTCAGTACGTGGAGAAGTACGCGCACATGGGGCGCATCCACGCCGAGATCCACCAGTTCCGGGACGACCGGGGGGGCACGATTACGACGCGCTTCTCCTACTCGGATCCTCCTCTTCAGCAGATGCCGTCGCGGCACCCGATCATCGCTCCGATGATTCGGGGTCTGTTCCTGCCCGAGGAGGGCGATCTGTGGTGCACGTCGGACTTCAGTCAGCAGGAGTACCGACTGATGGTCCACTACGCCATCGCGTGCTCGGCCGTGCGCCGCATGGACGGCGCGGACCGGGCGGCGGCGCGCTATCGCGAAGACCCGAAGACCGACTTTCATCAGCTCGTGGCGGACCTGACGGGGCTGGAGCGTCGGCGCGCGAAGGACGTCAACTTCGCGAAGGCGTACGGTGCCGGTCCGCCGAAGTTCGCGATCATGACTGGACTGTCGATCGACGAGTCGAAGTCGGTCATGGGACAGTACGATCAGGAGATGCCGTTCATCTCCCAGCTGTCGAAGTTCTGCACCGAGCAGGCCGACCGACGCGGGTACGTGCGGATGCTGGACGGGGCGCGCGGGCGCTTCGATCGCTGGGAGCCGCGCTGGACCGATCGCGAGGACGTGCGGATCGCCCTGGAGCGGGCGCGGCAGCTCGGCGAGGAGCCGCCGAAGCTGACTCCGTGCTCGCGCGAGGAGGCCGAGGCGCGCGTGCGCGACCCCAATCATCCGTGGAAGGGCCGGCTGCGCCGCGCCATGACCCACAAGGCCATGAACAAGCTGATCCAGGGGTCGGCCGCTCGTCAGACCAAGATGGCGATGCGCGACATGTGGCGCGAGGGCATCGTGCCGATGCTGCAGATGCACGACGACCTGAACTTCAGCTTCGGCAGCGAGACGCAGGGCGAGAGAGCGGCGGAGATCATGCGCGACTGCATTCAGCTCGAGGTTCCGATGAAGTGCGACGTCGAGTGGGGATGGAACTGGGGGACGGCGAAGTACTCGTTCGCCGAGGCGATGGAGAAGTTTCGTGCGAAGTGACCGAGAGAAGATGTGGGACGAGTTCCTCGAGATGCGCGGGATCGACGGGGGCAGGGACAACCCCGGTCTGTGTCGCGCGTGCGATGGTCTCGGTGTGCAGACGTACGGATCGACCGCGACGTGGCGTGGCGGAATTGGCGGGCAGGCGCTGACCCTGGATGTGTGCGACAGATGCTGGGGCTCTGGGCTTCAGTCTAGACCGTGGCCGAGCCACAGAATCACGAGGAGCGAGACGTGAACGTCAAGGAAAAGTCGGAGAAGATCGCTCAGCTGGTGGGTAGGCTAGAAAATATGAGGGAAGCTCTTAAGTCAATCGACGGATATGGCTCGATCGGTCATTTCAATTTACACATGTTCTGCGATCGTCAGATCAGAGACGTGGTGACTCGGGAAGAACTGGACAAGATCGCGACCGAGGGTGTCCGAACGGCGCTGGCCTGGCGACTGGGCGACATTCAGCGAGAACTCGTCGCGTTGGGTGTGATGTCGCACCAGGGAGAGTGGCTGTGAAGATATTCGTACCGAGCGCCGGTCGCGCGGGTCGGGTCAGAACGCTGGACTCACTGCCAGCGCGAGCTCTTCAGTGGGTCATTCTGATAGTTCCGGAGCGCGAGGCGGCGGACTACGCTCAGTCGCATCAGGGGATCGACGTCGTTGGCTGTCCGGAGAAGGGTATCCGCGCCACGCGGCAGTGGATCATGGACCGAGCCGAGGGACGCGTCGTCTTCATGGACGACGATCTACGGTTTCGGCACCGCGAGCCGGGGGGCTCGCATATCTCGGTCGACGTGGCTCACGGACTGCTGGGCGACGTCGGGTGGGCCATGGATCAGGGCTGCTTCGCCGTTGGTCTGGCGGACGAGTTCATGTGTCAGTCTAGACCCCCCGGTCTCGGCCACGGTCGCTTCAACGACGTGCTCTGCTACGATCTCGACGCGATCGACGCGGCGCTCGGCCGCGACGGGCGTCCCAAGTTTCGCTGCGAAGTGAACGAGGAGCACGACGTGCATCTTCAGCTTCTGGCGGCGGGTCTGCGGACCGGCGTGCTGAGCGACTGGACCAAGGGCGGCGGCGCGCGCTACGCGGCCGGAGGCTGCTCCGCGTGGCGAACCGCCGCCGTCGAGGAGGCTGGTCACCGCGAGCTCGCGCGGCTGCACCCCGAATTCGTGCGGATCGTGCCGCACGCGAAGTCGCTGTCGGGCTGGGCCATCAGGGTTCGGTGGGAGGCGGCGCGGCGGGCCGGCATGTCGCGAGCAGCCGGCAGGCAAGCGCGGCACGCGGTGCGGGCATGAGCGTGCGGACGCTGGGGAAGGCGCTGGCGGGCGCGGCGGGGGCGGCGGCTACCGTAGCAGCCCGCCGCCCCGCGCGAGGCTGCTGGAGGTCCCTACGCGTTGCGACCCTCTGCGACGCCGAAGTCATACGCGGCCTCGACGAGATTACCGAGACGCATGACGTCGATGGAACGGAGCTTGCCCTCCCTCTCCAGCAGAGCGAGCCACTTCCACGCGCGCTCCTGCGCTTCGATCACTGCCACGTCGTTCGGCGTGGAGGAGAAGACCGGGAGGTCCGCGAGGTTCTCCCAGTCCTGCTCATTGCGGGCCACGACTCAGTCCTCCAGCCGCACGAAGCCGTGAGCGACGTCCCACTTCACGTCGGCGAGCGCCTGATGCTGGGCGCGCTTCCACGACTTGGCGTGGTAGTCGACGACGTGCGCCACGGTGCGATCGCTGGACTCGAGAACGGCGTAGTACACCCCGAACCGCTCGGCGGACTTGCCGCGCTTCGGGTTCTTCTCGACCAGGACGACGACCTTCTTGGAGAGCATCGCCGCATCGGTCTCGGAGGTCTTGCGACCGCGCTTGCCCTTCGCGGAGCCGGTCTTCGGTTCCGCATCCTGCGGAATGAGGTCGAGGAAACCAGCATCATCCCAAATTACAACGAGGTGATCTTCGCCGAGGATCTTCTCAACGCGGTCAAGAGCGGTCGCTTTGTCCTTGAAGGACTTGACTGGCTTGCCACCCCAGCCGTTACATGCCTGGTTGTAGACGGCGACGAGCTGCGAGATGCTGAGAGTGGAGAGTTCTACCTTGCTGGCCATTCGGGCCTCCTGCGTTGCTGACATGATCAGAGTAGGCCGATTCGTAGACGAGTGCAACAGAAAAAGTGAGGAACAATGGAAAATAGTTTGATCACGGTGATCGACACCGAGACCGCGTCGCTGAGCGGCGGGGTGGTGGAGGTGGCGTGGGTCTGCGTCGACGCGAGTACGCGCTCGATAGAGGACTGGAGGACGGGGGTGACAAATCCGGGGGGCTGGCCCGTGGAGGTCGAGGCGCGGGCCGTGCATCACATCACGGACGAGGAGATCGCCGCCGCTCCGCCGCTGGAGGACTGGCTGCGCGCGAACGTCGACGACGTGTTCGGCTCGCCCCCGGAGATCGCGGCCTGGTGCGCTCACAACGCGCCGTTCGACAGCGCGGTGCTGCCGGCGCGGTTCAGGGCGCGGAACCTGCTGGTCGGCGACGACTACGAGAAGGGAGACGCGGTCTGGATCGACACGCTGCGCTGCGCCCGGCACCTGTGGCCGGATAGTCCGAGATTCTCGAATCAGGTGATCCGATACCATCTCGGGCTAGACTGCGGCGACATGCCCCCGAAGGCCGGCGCAACCCCGCATCGAGCCCTGTTCGACGCTTGGGTCACGGCGAAGCTGTTGCTGCGGATGCTGCAGGATCAGACGATCGAAGAACTGATCGTCTTGAGTGGCGAGCCCGCCCGTCTGCAGGGGCCAATCAAGTTCGGCAAGTACGCCGGCACCGACTGGTCACGACTTGACCGGGGCTACCTGCGATGGCTCGCCGACAACGCCTCGGATCCGGACGTGCGGCACACGGTGTGGGAGCTGACGCTGTGACAGTCAAACTTATACTGGGAGATTGTCTAGATAAGATGCGGGAAGTGCCAGATGGTTGTGTCGATTTAGTTCTGGCGGATCTACCCTATGGTACGACTCAGAACAAGTGGGACAGCGTGATCTCACTGGAGCGGCTGTGGCGAGAATATAATAGAATGTGTCAGAAGATGGTGGTCTTAACCGTTGCTCAGCCATTTACTTCTGTTCTCGTAACGAGCAATCTTACGGCGTTTAAGTACGCTTGGGTCTGGGCTAAGTCCGAAGCCACGGGTCATCTAAACGCAAAAGAATGCCAATGCGCAACCATGAGGACATAGTCGTCTTTAGTCTTGGTCAAACTATCTATAATCCGCAAGATCTAGTTCGATACAATCGGGTAACTAGACGAGGACACAATGGCTCAAACTTCGGAGACTCTGGGCGAGAGAATTTTCAGGAATTTACCAACTACCCGAGAACGATCATATCTTTCCCAAGTGACAAGTCTAAGCATCCAACGCAGAAGCCAGTCGCACTGATGGAATATCTGATTAGAACATACACCAACGAAGGGGACGTTGTTCTCGACAATACGATGGGCAGCGGGACGACGGGGGTTGCCTGCGTTCACATGAAGCGCAGATTCATCGGAATCGAAAAGGACCCAGACTACTTCGAGATCGCTAGGAAGAGAATCGAGGAGGCCAAGGCGTGACAACGGACCCGACGCCAGCGCTCGAGCGCGCGTCCGCGCTGGCGGGCGAGGCGATGGGACAGCTTCGACTGGCCCTGTCGGCCAGAAGGGGGCTGTCGCGAACGCGGCTCCGTCAGTGGGCCGAGGCGCTGCGCGCGGCCGCGACGCTGCTGGAGGAGCTGGCCGGATGAGTCCGAAGCAGGAGCGCGTGCTGGCGCTGCTGCGCGTCGCCGACGTGGTCAGCTACTACACGCTGAGCCAGATCGTCGGCTCAGCGGACGAGCCCGCCTCGCGCGCACGAGTCAAGCAGTTCGTCAGCCGACTGAGACTCGTCTCAGGACTGCCAATCCTGTCTCAGAGAGACGAGGGGTACTGGCTGGGCAGCCCGAGTCGCGCCCCGTCCGGAGTCAGGTCGCGCGGACGCGCCTCGGCCCGAGTGCCAGCGGACGTGCCCTCCGGTCGCGGCGAGGACTACCTCGTCCTGCGACGGAAGGGTGGCTACGACCACGACGAGGCGATCGAGATCCTGCGCCTGGAGGCGAGGAGGGAGCGACCGTGAGCGTCGACGGAGGACTGCGAGGTATCTTTCGCGACAAGCTTCGTAGGGGATTTCACTGGGTGTCGATCGAGACCGGGGGCACGGGGCGGGGCGTGCCCGACAGCGAGTTCTGCTGCGACGGAGTCGAGAGGTGGATCGAGTTCAAGCAGACCGACGGCTGGACCTGCCCGCTGCTGCCGGAGCAGGTGGCCTTTCACGTGGCGCGCGCGGCGCGCGGCGGCGTCTCGTTCGTCGCCACGCGCCGCTGGCACGACGGTGGCCCTCGACGCGGGCCGGCCGTCGACGAGTTGTGGCTGCATCCGGGTGCTGAGGCGCTCGCGCTGAAGTCAACCGGACTTCGCGGAGTCGAACCGCTCGGGCGCTGGTCGGGCGGCCCGAGCGGCTGGGACTGGGACGAGGTCAGGGCGCTGCTGCTTCGCCGCGCAGCCGATGCTCGCCCCGAAGCTTCGTGGTGAACGCGCGGTAGTCGCGCTCGTCCATCACGAGGTCGCCGAGCTTGGCGAAGGTGCGGTCGGGTCTCGGGGCGGAGAACACGGCGACGTGGTAGTGCGCGCCGCGCAGCTCGGCCCACGTGCGAAAGACGCGGTCCTCGTTGACGATCATGCTAGTCTCCTGCTGCTGGATTACTGGTGCTGACGAATCAGGCGGGTGAGCTCCACGGCCGCGCGCCACTCGGAGCAGCGCGTGGCGACGGCGAGGAGCTGATGGAGCTGAGCGAGCGTGAGCGCAGTGCGCATGACGTAGGGCATCAGTCGGCTCCGTACAGATCAACGAGCATCTGCTCGTAGCGGGCAATCGTGTCGTCGACTAAGGGCTGAAGCGCCTTCGCGTCGACGTCAACAGGGCCACTCTGAAGGACGACAACGTGCGGGACTGAAGTACCCTTGACGAAGCGCGTCCAGTCCTCATAGACCCGGCGCTTCACCTTGTCGCCGTCGATCTCGACAACGTAATTGCTGGGGACGAGGCCGCGCACCATCTTGGGGCCGCGCTTCGTGTGCTTGACCCATGCGCGTGTAAGATTTACTGACATTTGAAGCTCCTGCGTTGCTGACATGATTAGAATAGGCCGAATCAGTCAGGATCGCAAGCGAAATCTTCTATAGCGCGCAATAATCTTCCGCGCGCTTCCTCGATCTTGCCCGCGAGATCGGTGTCAGACGTGCGAGGAAGCGCGTGAACTCGGTCGAACGACGATGCGAGAATCTTGGCCGCGAGACGCGACGCGGCGAGGAGTTCCGCGAGACGAGGATCTACGGGCACGTCACGCGCTCCGCATACAGTCAGGCAATTCCTTGCCCTGCCAGCCGTACCGGCGCGCTCGCTCGTTCTGCACGCGCCAATCGTGGTAGTGACACCACTCGTAGCCGTCCCCAACCTGCTTGAACACGCGCCGGTTTTTCACGCCTCCTTGATGGGAGTTGCCCAGAACGATTCGAACCGTTCGCCGAACTCGGCAGCATCCTGCTTTGCGCGGCGAATTCCGCTCTCGGCATCGCGTGTCCAGCGGAACAGTTCAACGACCTTCCAACCGTCAATAGTCCAGCGACGGGCGAAGATGGTGAAGCGTGGATTAGGCATCGGAACCTCCGAAAAGAGAGAAAGAATGCCCATCATTTTCTGATGGGCGGCTTGCATTTTGAACCCACGAAGATAACACCAGGTTCATCATTGCGGAAAATCTTGAGCCATTCTTGGATATTTTCTTCCGTGCTATCACGCTCATATTTCCAGTGATTCCCACGCGCCCCACTGTTTCTTAGGCTCCAAATCTTCAACATTTGCCGTCTCCACTTCTCTTTTGCACTCGACGCTGGCGGAATTGCCGCGTCGCTGATTAGCTGCTGACAGTTATGATCATAGTGCGATTTTCCGACGCGCGCAACAGGAAAGTGACGACAGGCGCGAATTATTTTTACGACGCAGCGGAGATCCTGGGGGAGGCGCGCCGCGCCGGCGCGGGCTACCCTAGCCGGGCGGCGCGGCGCGGCCGCTGGCGGGCTCCCCAGACGCTCAGAACTTGCGTCCCGCGTAGTGCGCGGGGTCGCTGCCGGGGGCGATCAGCTCCATCCCCTGCTTGTGCGAGTGACCGACCGGGAAGCGAATCGCGTCCGGGGGCAGCGGCGCGCGGCGCGGCGTCGGATTGGCGAAGTGCTCCTCCATCGAGATGACGGCAGGCGAGTCGGTCGACAGATCGGGGAACGACACCAGGCTGCGCGGCGCAGCTCGCCCGTGCCGGGCGAGGCTGGCGTAGTACCCCACGCGACGGAGCAGCTTCTCGGTGAGGGGGTCAGTCGTCGTCGGCATCGCGAACCTCGACTCCGGTGCCCTCGAGATAGAGACGCGGGGAAGCCCTTCCGGCGCACAGAATCTCTCCCAAACTCCACCGAGCCTCGAGATCGCACTCCTCGACGTAGCCCTCCTTCTGGAGCCACGAGACGAAGTGCCACACGCTGTAATCATAGTCAGTCTCGATGGTCTCGGCGACGGCTCGGAACTTGCTCAGCGCGGCCTCGGCGTCGATCACGCGCTTCACGACGAACGGGCCGAAGAATTCGCGGTCCGAGTACGCCCCGGTCTCGAACGTCAGGATGGTGCCGACCTGAATGATCTTCCTAGTCATATTCACCTCTCTCGAGCCTCTCGTCGAAGTCTTCCGGCACCTCGGTCTCGGCACCGAGTCGGCGCGCCTCGGTCCATCCGCCCTCAGTCAGTCGCCAGTGGTCTCGCCCATACTTGTCGTAGCTAACGTGAAAGACGGCGAGTCCGAGTCTACAGAGAGCAGTCATCGTTCCGTCGCCGTGCGGTCTGTAGCAGACTCCGTTCTGTCGCCAGTGGGCGATGTGGACGAGTGTTCTCTGCATACTGGGAGTTAGTGGCTTGGTCATCTTGGTTTTCTGGAGTGTTGCAGACGAAGTAGTATAGCCGGAAGCGACTAGAAAGGCAACTCATCGATCTGCTTCTCGGTCGGGAACGCGCCCGTCACTATCAGGTGGGCGAGCTGGCGAGCAGAGTGCCAACCCGCCGCCATGGCGAGTCCGAGCAGAATCTCGACCGCAACGTCCTCGACGGTCTCCTCCAGTATCTCGTAGTCGATGGTCACCACCAGAGCGTCGTCGCCCCTTCGTCCCGTCGCATCGGCGTGCTCAACGCGCACCTGCACGACCAGACCGGCGACGAGCACGCCTCGTCTGGCGAGAAGCGCCACGGCCGAGTCGACCTTCTGCTGCTCCAGCGTCGTGAGCTCGACGACGCTCCTGTCGCGATAGCCCCGACTGACGAACTGGTCGCGATACGCGCCGAACAGCGTGCGCGACCTGCCGCCGAGCCGATTCTCGCTGCGCAGGCGCTCGGCCGTCTCGGCGAACGTCTGACTGATCTCCCCGGAGACGCCGGCGTAGTCGACGTCGCCCTCCATGTACGACTCGGAGGCGGTCAGGATCTTCTCCACGATCTCCGGATCCTCGCAGCCAATCCACGCCTCCGCGCAGGTCTGACTCGTCGTCCACGAGTATGCCAGCGTGCGATCCTCGGTGAGCTTCTGCCAGCTCGTCAGATTCCACGTGAACAGACTGGGACGGCGAAGCTCGCCGGCGCGCATTCCCTGATAGAACACGTACTTCGACTCGCCGTCGCGCAACTCGGCGCCACTCAGCGCGAGCCGGGGCTCGCTGGTCAGCACGATTGACTCGCGGGCGTTCCACGCTCGTTCGATCGCGTCGCCGCGCACCGCCACGGTCGTATGCCCCTCGATCCAGATTGGCTGCACGCCCTGATCGTCGTCGCAGGCGAAGACGGCGGGGTCCGGTTCGTCGTGGGTGTTGGACCAGAGCTCGCGGAACGCCTGCTCCGGGGTCCAGTCGCGCCCATAGTTCAGGACGAACGGCAGTCGCTCGCCGTCCAGAGTCACGAACTTCTGCGGCTCGCCGCGCAGCGCGCCCTCCTCGACGCCGAGCTGATGAAGCTCGCTGCCGAGGTAGATCTCGACCGAGCAGCCCTCGCGCAGCAGCACGGCGCAGGCGTACTTCAGGCCAGTGCCGAAGTAGCCTATGGGCGTCGAAGTTGACTTAACCGAGACTCCCATGACTCGGAGCATGTCGAGGTCGAGAAGATCTCCGTTCTGGAACACGATCATCGCGGACTCCTGGTTTGTCGCTGACGGCGGTAGTATAGCGCGGGAGAGGGGCCGCGCGCTAGGCGCGCGGCAGGGCCGGGGCGCGGCTGCTGGCGGCGACCTGCGGGCTGAGGCTCACGCGGTCGCCCTCGTTCCAGCCGGCGAGCGCGTGCTCGTCGTGCATCTTGAACTTGTGATTGATGATCTTGATCTTGCCGAGATAGGCGTCGACCGCTGCTCTCTCCGAGTCGTACAGAGCCGGCAGACCCCCAGACGTCGCGGACGCCGGGGAGGCGCTCTTCATGGTCTCGATCTGATCGTAGATTCGGTTTATCAGCCGACCGGCCATGCCGCGCTCGTAGGACGCGAGCACGGAGCGCGCCCGTCCCCTGGCGTAGGTCTTGGCGAGACGCTCGATCGTCGCGTAGAGATACGTGGTCATCTCTCTGGCGACCGCGACGTTGTGGGGGCGACCAGCGAGCTTGTGAGATCCGTCGCGAAACCACACGAGTTCGCAGAAGTAGAGTCTGGCGATCGCGGCGCCGAGCTTCCGGCGCCACGGATTACTGTAGCGCTGCTTCCACGTCTCGTGCGAGATCGGGTCGACGGGAGCGTCCGCGACGTCGACCATCTCGAGATTGTGCTTGGCGAGAAGCTCGGCGGCCTTGGCCGCGTAGGCCGAGGCTTCAGCTTCCGTTACGGAAGCGTCGGAAGCCTTGGCTAACAGCGCGCGGATCTTGGCTACGACGGGGTTGACTGTCTCGGACATGGTGTACTCCTTCGGTTGCTGACCAAGACAGAGTAGCGCGATTCGCCGACGGGTGCAAGCGAAATCGTCAGTCGCGCCGCGACTCGCGCCAGGCGGCGTCGAGCATCTCGCCGACGAGGTCGACGCGCTCCTGCGTCGACGTAGTGAGCAGAGGAAGAAACAGGGCGAGGTCCTCGGACTGGGTGCGGGAGACGAGGGGGCGAAAGCGCGACAGACGGATCCACCAGCCGTTGGCAGCGTAGACGCGGCCGTCTAGGCCGTGACCGTCGACCTGCACGACCGGAACGTCGCCGATCGCTTTGAGGGCGTAGATCGTATAGATCCCGTTCTTAACGAACGGAACGGTGCTTGGCGGAGTTCGACTTCCGCTACAACACCCGATTGGCGCTTGGCGTTGAGGACCTATCTCGCGCTGAGCGGGCATTGCGTGGTATCGTCGGCAAACGCCTCACCTACCGGGTCTCACCGGGCGTCGGAGGGGCATAGGAGGTCCTATGGAC
>Ga0164242_10008697_pt1 | contig 11003 bp, 11 predicted proteins | sample OricomgcompostMG_FD_108783 | JGI IMG/M metagenome (GOLD analysis project Ga0164242, IMG submission 108783) | Miracle-Growth compost microbial communities from Emeryville, California, USA - Original compost - Miracle growth compost (MG) ...
GCCTCGGCGCGGCCGATCCTCATCAGCGCGGCCTGCGCCAAAACCCCTTTTTCGTACTGGCGGCGGCTGCTTGCGCGCCAGAATCGATAGAGCCAGGGCGTGATCTTCGGCAGGTAGCTCGGGCGGATGGTCAGCGGACCGACGGGGTCGAAGAGCCAGCGCGGCGCCTTTTTCATGATGCCCGGCGAGGCCATCGGCAGGATGTCGGAAAAGGCGAGCGCCGCGGCATTGCCGTAACTCGCTTCGAGCGCGATGCCCTTGCGGTCGACAAGTGTGACGTGACGGCCGGTTTCGGCGATATGGGCGGCGATCGTCACTCCGACGACGCCGCCGCCGATGACCAGCACTGTATCGGAGCCGCCCTCGTGCCGCATTCCGGGTCAGCCGCCGATGTGGCTCTTGCCGCGTTTTCCGGCAAGTTCGACCTGACGCTGACGCTGGCGGTAGCGCATCCGATCGTCCTCGCTGCGGATCTCCTGGCAATGCGGACAGGAAACGCCGTCCTCGAAAAGCGGCGAGGCGCGATCCTCGATCGTGAGCGGATGCCGGCAGGCGCGGCAGAGCGCATGCTCGCCCTCGACAAGGCCGTGGGTGACGGAAACGCGCTCGTCGAAGACGAAGCAGGCGCCATCCCACAGGCTTTCTTCCTCGGGCACTTCTTCGAGATATTTCAGAATGCCGCCCTTGAGGTGGAAGACGTCTTCGAACCCTTCCGCCTTCATGAAGGCCGTCGCCTTCTCGCAGCGTATGCCGCCGGTGCAGAACATGGCGATCTTCGGCCTGGCGGCGAGATCGCGGTTCCCACGCACCCAGTCGGGAAAGTCCCGAAAGGTCCTGGTCCGGGGATCGATCGCCCCGCGAAAGGTGCCGATCGCCACTTCGTAGTCGTTGCGGGTATCGATGACGATCGTGTCCGGATCGCTGATCAGGGCGTTCCAGTCCTTCGGCGCGACATAGGTGCCGGCAAGGCGCTCCGGGTCGATACCCTCGACGCCCATCGTCACGATCTCCTTCTTCAGGCGCACCTTCATGCGCAGAAAGGGCATCGCGGACGCGCGGCTTTCCTTGTGTTCGAGGTCTCGCAGCGCAGGAACGGCACGCAGATGGGCGAGCACCGCGCGAACGCCGTCCTCCGACCCGGCGATGGTGCCGTTGACACCTTCCGCGGCAAGCAGAAGCGTGCCGCGCACGCCACCCGCGCGACAGGCATCGAGCAGAGACTCGCGCAGCTCGGCATAGCCCGGCAGCCGGGCGAAATGATAGAGGGCGGCAACGAGAACGCCGCCGGGTTCCTCGTTCGTCTCCGCTGAGGCTTCATGGCTCATGCAAGCGGGATAGCCGGTCTTCAATTGCCGCGCAATCGCCTTGATGCGGGCGGCCGGGGAACGCGACGACGCAGGCATCGCCGGCCGTTTGCGCCAACCGCTTGATATGCCTGGCCATAAGTTCCGCGCGCCCCGGTCTGGACGCCTTTCTGCTCAACGGGCGGCCGAAGCGTCGCATCCTTCTGCCTCGATGCGGAACGAGACGGACGAGGTGGATGCCCATGCTTTCGAAAGAGGATTGCGAGACGATCGCCACCGCTGCAGCGGCGGAGGACTTGCCGGCAGCCGCGGTTCGGGCCGTGGTCGAGGTCGAGAGCGGTGGGCGGCTCTTTGCCCGCGTCGGCGGCAGGGACGAGCCGTTGATCCGTTTCGAGGGCCATTATTTCGACCGGCTTTGCAAGCCGTCGGTGCGTGCGAAGGCGCGGCGCGCCGGTCTCGCCTCGCCGCATGCCGGCGCGGTCGCCAATCCATCCGCGCAGCCGGCGCGATGGGCGCTGCTGCGGCGCGCGGCAAGCCTCGACCATGACGCCGCCTATGAGGCGACGTCGTGGGGCCTCGGCCAGGTGATGGGCGCACATTGGCGCCGGCTCGGCTATGGCGGCATCGACGCTCTCGTGGCGGCGGCCCGCTCCGGGCTTTCCGGGCAGATCGAGCTTCTGCTGCGCTTCGTGCGCATCACCGGGCTGGCGGCATCGCTTCGTTCGTGCGACTGGAACGCCTTCGCACGAGGCTATAACGGCCCGGCCTACAGGCGGAACCGCTACGGCGAGAGGTTGCGATCGGCCTATGCGGCCTGCGTCGGCGGGGCAGGCGCCAACGATGCGGCGTCCGTCTATCTGCGGGCCGGCGATTGTGGCGAAAGGGTCGTTTCCCTCCAGCGGCAGCTTGCGGCGAACGGTGCAAGGCTCCCCGTGGACGGCCGCTTCGGGCCGCGAACCGAAGCCGCTCTCGTCGCCTTCCAGCGCCGCAACGGCCTCGATGCGGACGGCATTTGCGGTCCCGTCACCATGCAGGCTCTCGCAAAGGTGTCGTGCACGCGCATGGACAGTGCCTCCGGGAAGCGCTAAGGCGACGCCGATTTGAGTTCCTTCCGATCGGACAGACGACAATGGACAAGAAAACCGAGACGCTCCTTTCCGTCCTCAAGGCGCAGCCCGTCGTTCCGGTGCTGATGATCGACGATGTCGCAAGCGCGGTTCCTCTCGCCCGCGCGCTCGTCGCCGGAGGCCTGAAGGCGATCGAGATCACGCTGAGGACGCCTGCCGCGCTCGATGCCATCCGCGCCGTCGCCGAAGAGGTGGAAGGCGCAGTCACCGGGGCCGGCACGATCCTGAATGCCGAGCAGTTCGAGAAGGCGGAGGACGCCGGTGCGCGGTTCATCGTCAGCCCCGGCACGACGCAGGAACTCCTCGACATGGCGAAGAAATCCGACGTGCCGCTGCTGCCCGGCGCGGTGACGGCGAGCGAGGTGATGGCGCTGCGCGAGGAAGGCTACAGGGTGCTGAAGTTCTTCCCGGCCGAACAGGCGGGCGGAGCGGCCTATCTGAAGTCGCTCTCTTCGCCCCTTGCCGGCACGCTGTTCTGTCCGACCGGCGGCATTTCGCCGAAGAATGCGATGGACTATCTGTCGCTGCCGAACGTCGTCTGCGTCGGCGGTTCGTGGGTGGCGCCGAAGGACATGGTCGCCGCCGGCGACTGGGCAGGGATCACCGCGCTTGCGGCGGAAGCCGTGCGGATCAGAAGCGGCGGCACCATCGTCTGACACCGACTTTCAGCGGATTGTAATCGCCTCGACGCATTCCCAGCTTATCGTGACGACCAGTCACGAGCCTGAGGAGGTACGACCCGCGATGTTCGATCCCAAACAGCTTCTCGACCAGCTTCTCGGAGCCAACGTCCCCGGCACGTCGGGCACGGTGCGCGACGCCGGCGTCAAGGCCGTCGATGCGGCGGAGCGCAATCCGCTGACCGCCGGCGCGATCGCGGCCCTGCTGCTCGGTACGGGTGTGGGGCGCGGCCTGACCACGTCGGCGCTCAAATATGGCGGGCTCGCGGCCATCGCGGGTCTCGGATACCAGGCCTACAAGAACTACCAGCAGGGCAACCGGCCCGGCAGCGGCGAGGTGCGGGACGAGACGGCGCAATGGCCGGCACCCGGCGAGACGGCATTTCATGTCGACCAGAAGGCCGCCGACCCGGATTTCGCGCTTCTTCTGGTGCGCGCCATGGTCGCCGCGGCGGCTGCCGACGGCAAGGTGGACGGCGCCGAGCGCCAGCGCATTCTCGGCAGGCTTTCGCAGACCGGAATGGACAGCGAGGCACAGGCCTTCATCGAGAACGAGATGGCGAACCCGGTCGGTTTCGATACGCTTGTCGCCGCCGCGACCTCGGACGAGCGCAAGGTCGAGATCTACGCCGCTTCGCGCATCGCCATCGATCCCGACACGCGCGCCGAGCGCGGCTATCTCGACATGCTCGCCGGCCGCCTCGACCTTCCCGACCAGTTGGTCGAGCATATCGACGCGACCGTCTCCGGCGCGAAGGCCTCCGCCTAGCCGTAAAGGGCTGGAAGAGGCTTCGGCTTCATTCGGGCGAGGCGGTGGAGAGGAAATCGCCGATGCGGTCGGCCGCGCGCGCGATGTTCTCCTCCGAATTGGCGTAGGAGAGGCGCACATAGCCTTCGCCGAGGATGCCGAAATCGGGGCCGCCGATCAGCGCCACGCCTGCCTCTTCCAGAAGGGCCGTCGCAAGCTTCTTTGCCTTCCAGCCGGTCGCCGCGATGTTCGGGAAGGCGTAGAAGGCGCCTTTCGGCGTGGCGCAGGTGATGTTCGGCAGGGCGTTCATGCGCTCCACCACCAGCTTGCGGCGGCGGTCGAAGGCGGCCATCATCGCCTCCACCGCATCCTGCGGGCCATCGATCGCGGCGATGCCGGCGAACTGGCTCGGCGCGTTGACGCAGGACCAGCAATTGACGGCGAGCTTGCGGACATTGTCGTAGAGCGCCGCGCCGGAGCCCGATTCCGGCCAGATCGACCAGCCCATGCGCCAGCCGGTCATCGCCCATGTCTTCGACCAGCCATTGAGCACGATCAGGCGTTCGCGGATCTCGGGGAACTGCAGGAGCGAGGTATGCGCCTCGCCGTCATAGGTCATGACGTCGTAGATCTCGTCGGAGAGGATCGCGACATGCGGGTGCGCCGCAAGCCCCTTGACCAGCTTCTCGATCTCGGCGCGCGGCGTCACGCCGCCCGTCGGGTTCGCCGGCGAATTGAGAATCAGGAGCCGCGTCTTCGGCGTGATCAGCGACAGGGTTTCCTCCGCCGAAAAGGCGAAGCCGTTTTCCTCGCGGACCGGTACGGGAACGGGCGTCGCGCCGGTATACTCGATCATCGAGCGGTAGATCGGGAAGCCCGGATCGGGGTAGAGGATTTCGGCCCCCGGCTCGCCGAACATGACGATCGCGGCGTACATTGTCGGCTTGCCGCCCGGCATGATCATCACCCGTTCGGGCGAGACTTCGACGCCGGTGGTCGTGAGGGTGCGGCGCGTAACGGCCTCGCGGGCGGCAAGCAGGCCGGTCGCCGGCGTATAGCCGTGATGGCCGTCGCGCAACGCCTTGATCGCCGCCTCGACGATGTGATCCGGTGTCCTGAAATCCGGCTGGCCGATGCCGAGGTTGACGATGTCGCGTCCTTGCTGGGCGAGTGCGGTGGCGCGGGCGAGGACGGCGAACGCGTTTTCCTCGCCGATGCGCTCGAAGGCGGGATTGGTGGTCAGCATCGGCGGTTTCCTTGCTGTCGACGGTTGTCTTTCGGGGCGAAGTCATGTCCTATCCGGCTCTAAATTTCAAACGGATGCTGATCATGACCGACCTTGGAAACTGGAAAGGTTGCGAGCGGCCGCGCCGCGCGGCGATGGAAGGACGCTTCGTCCGCCTCGAGCCGCTGAGCGCCGCGCTGCACGGCGACGACCTCTTTGCGGCGTCGAGCGTGCCGGACGCCATGCAGCGCTTCGCCTGGCTGCCCGACTATCCGCCGGTCGATCGCGCGTCGTTCCAGCCCTGGCTGGAGAAGGCGCAGGTGAGCGAAGACCCGATGTTCTTCGCGGTGATCGACAAGAAGACCGGTCGCGTCGAGGGACGCCAGACGCTGATGCGCATCGACGCGCCGAACGGGGTGGCGGAAATCGGCAACATCTACTGGGGTCCGGCGATTTCCCGCACGCCGGCGACGACGGAGGCGTTCTACCTCTTCGGCCGTCACCTCTTCGACGACCTCGGCTATCGTCGCTACGAATGGAAGTGCAACAATGAGAACGGTCCGTCGAAGCAGGCGGCGCTTCGCTACGGCATGAAGGCGGAAGGGCTTTTCCGGCAGCACAGCGTCGTCAAGGGCGCCAACCGCGACACCGCATGGTTCTCGATGCTCGACGGCGAATGGCCGCTCGCAAGGCAGGCATTCGAGGCGTGGCTTTCGCCGGACAATTTCGACGGCTCGGGCCGGCAGAAGCAGCGGCTCGGCGAAATCCGCGAGGCGGTTTCGAAGTAGCCATGCCTTTGTCCGGGGAAACGCGATCGACCCTCATCGCCACGGCCGCGATCTTCATCGTGGCGATGGGCGGGTGGTTTGTCATGCCTGCGCTCATGCGCTGGCTCGGCGGCTTCTCGCCCTTCCTCGCCTTCGCGGTCGCGGTCGTCTATGTCGGCGCATTCTTCGGCATCTTCTGGCTGAGGGCGCGCTACCAGCGTTCCAGGGGCCGCTGAGCCTTCCGTGTAATCAGGAAAGGCTCTGCCCGTTCTTCTTGAACCAGACCGTCAGATAGTCGACGAAGGCGCGCACCTTCGCCGGCAGGTATCGCCGGTGGGGATAGATCGCATAGATGCCGCGATCGGTCGGCGTGAATTCCTTGAACAGCGAGACGAGTTCGCCCGAGGCGATCTTCTCGCGGGCGACGAAATCCGGAACGACGGCCACGCCGAGACCGGCGGCGGCCGCGTGCATCGACGCGATCGGGCTGTTGACCTCCAGCCGGCTTTTCACGCTGACGGTGAAGCGGCTGCCGTCGGCGGGATCGACGAAGCGCCAGTTCCCGAGGGAGCGTCCGTTGGTGTCGACGATGCAGGGCACATTGGCAAGGTCGTTCGGGTGGGCGAGGGGACCGTTCTGCGCGATGAACGCTGGCGTGGCGCACACGTCGAGACTGAAGGGGCCGAGCTTGCGGGCGATCAGGCCCGAATCCTCCAGGCTGGTGATGCGGATCGCGACGTCCAGGCCCTCCTCGATCAGGTCGACGAAGCGGTCGTCGGCCGAAATCTCCAGCGCGAGATCCGGATGCTCGCGGCCGAAATCGATCAGCGAACGTCCGATTTCCGCATCGACGAAGGTTCGCGGCGCGGAGAGGCGAAGCCGCCCGCGCAGGTCGGAATTGTTCTGCCTCACGAGTTCGGCAAGGCTGTCGATCTCCTTCAGGATGTCGGAAGCGGAGCGATAGTAGGTATGTCCCGCCTCCGTCAGCGAGAACTGACGGGTGGTGCGGTTGAGGAGGAGGGCGCCCAGCTCGTCCTCCAGTTCCCGGACGTATTTCGACAAAAGCGCCTTCGAGCGGCCGACCTTTCGGGCAGCGGCGGAGAAGCCTTCCGCCTCCACCACGTCGATGAAGGCGCGCATGCGCGTCAGCGTGTCCATCGGCTCAGCGTTCCGCCCGCATAAGGACGCGCGCCGCATCGATCAGCGCCCGGTCGCTGAAGCGCGGGCCGACGAGCGAGATCGCGAAGGGCGCGCCCTCGTCGTCCCCGAGCGGAATGGTGATCTGCGGCAGGCCGGAGAGACCCGACAGGCACAGCATACGCAATGCGCGTGCCCGATAGGCCTGTTCCGTATCGGCGTCCGCGTCGGCGAAGGGGGCGGCGCTGGGGACGGTCGGGATGACAAGGAGGCCGTCGTCGCCGAGGAGCGATTCGATCTCGGCGGTGAAGTCCCGCCGGCTCTTCCATGCGGCGGCGTAGTCGTCCGTGGAGACGCTGCGGCCGTAGAGGAACCGGTCGGCGACGGCAGGCGATATCCTGCGGCCGGGGCGGGTCACCCAGTCGCCGTGCATCGCCCATGCCTCATAAGCCTGGATCGCGCGGAAGCATTCGTAGCGTTCGTCGGTATCGAGCGTTTTCAATTCGGCCGGCTTGGCCGGGCCGAAGCCCTCCGCAACCTTAGCGGCCATGACGGCGTAGGACTCGGCAGAGTTGACAGCTGTCAACTTTTCGACGTCCGGCAGCCGGAAGCACCGCGCGAAGCGGTTGCCGGCCGTCGGCAGCAATATGTCGCCGACCGTTGCGTAGAGGTCGATGTCGGCGGCGAACCAGCCGAAAGTGTCGAGGCTCGGCGCAAGCGGCACCGTGTGGTCGAGCGGCACGAGGCCGTGGGTGGTGCGCAATCCGACGAGACCGCAGAAGGCGGCCGGCGCCCGCACGGAGCCGCCGGTGTCGGACCCGGTCGCGATATCCGCAAGACCGCCCGCGACCGCCGCGGCGGACCCCGCCGACGAGCCGCCGGTGAAACGCTCCGGCGCCCGCGGGTTGATCGCGCGCGGGTAGAAATTGTTGTTGCCCATCAGCGAGAAGCACATTTCGTCACAGATCGTCTTGCCGACGATTTCGGCGCCTGCGTCGACGAGCCGTGCGATCGCAAGCGTCGTCGTGGCGGCGACCGGCGCCTCGGCGAGCTTTTCCGGCATGCCGAAGCCGGTCTTCATTCCGGCCACGTCGTAGAGATCCTTGACGGCGAGCGTGCGGCCGGAAAGCGGGCCATCGCGCCTGCCTCCCGCAAGCATCGTCAGCGGCGCATGCGCGGTGAAGGCGTGAAAACGATCGTCAGCCATCGTTGGTCCCCAACATCCCTTGGTTCGTTCGCGATTCATTGACAGTGGCGACTGTCCGTTCAACGCACGAAATTTTCAAGCCTGGAACGAAAAAACCACTTGATTGCGAATCCCGAATTCCTTATCTCACCGCTTGCCCAAAGTCGCACGTGCCTGTGGGTGTCCGCCGAGCCCTCGAATGGTGAGGAACTCGGTAAGGTACCTGGAACTAACCCCTCCAGTCGCTCCTCCGGCCAACCGGAACAAGCGAGGACATCTTGAAGCAACGACGGTGCGGGCCTTTCTGGTGTCTGCCGGCTTTCCAACAGCCGGGGTTACTGAAGAGGCACACCTTCATTGCCGAAAGTGCGGTTGGGGAAGAACCCATCCAATCCAAGGCAGACAAAGCGGACTGACGCTCGAGAAGGCGTTCGTCCATTCGTCGCGTCGAGCATCGCATGGTTCCGGGGTCTCCACCGGCTGGCGCCATTCGAGGATTCGCACGCACTTTGTCATCCGGCCAAAGCGTTCCCGCTCGAAGCCGGTCAATGGAAATGGGAGTACCCCCGATGGCCACTGACCGCATCATCGATTTCCTGCGTACCCGACGACCCGACGGGCCGTGCCTCGTCGTCGATCTCGATGTCGTCGCAGACAATTACCGCGCCTTCGAAAAGGCGCTGCCGGACAGCCGCATCTTCTATGCCGTCAAGGCCAATCCCGCTCCGGAAGTGCTCAAGCTTCTGGCCGACATGGGCTCGAACTTCGACACCGCCTCGGTGCGCGAGATCGAAATGGCCCTCGAAGCGGGCGCCACGCCGGATCGCATCTCCTTCGGCAACACGATCAAGAAGGAGCGCGACGTCGCGCGCGCCCACGAACTCGGCATCTCGCTCTTTGCCGTCGACAGCCACGAGGAAGTCGAGAAGATCGCCCGTGCCGCTCCCGGCGCGCGCGTCTTCTGCCGCGTGCTGACGGATGGCGAGGGCGCCGAGTGGCCGCTTTCGCGCAAGTTCGGCTGCGTTCCGCAGATGGCCGTCGACGTGCTCGTCTATGCCCACCAGCTCGGCCTCCTCTCGCATGGCGTGTCCTTCCATGTGGGCTCGCAGATGACGCAGCTCGATGCCTGGGACGCCGCGCTGACCGACGCGAAATACGTGTTCGACAAGCTCGCCCAGCAGGGCATCGTACTCAAGATGGTCAATATGGGCGGCGGCTTCCCGACTAAGTACCTCAAGGACGTGCCGACCGCGCAGGCCTACGGTCAGGCGATCTTCTCGTCGCTGGTCAAGCATTTCGGCAACCAGTTGCCCGAGACGATCATCGAGCCGGGCCGCGGCATGGTCGGCAATGCCGGGGTGATCAAGGCGGAAGTCGTGCTCGTCTCGAAGAAGTCGGACAACGACGCCGTGCGCTGGGTCTTCCTCGACATCGGCAAGTTCGGCGGTCTCGCCGAGACGATGGACGAGGCGATCCGCTACCCGATCCGCACGGCGCGGGACGGCGACGAGATGGAGCCTTGCGTCGTCGCCGGTCCGACCTGCGATTCCGCCGACGTGCTCTACGAGAAGACGCCCTATCCGCTGCCGATCTCGCTGACGATCGGCGACGAGGTGCTGATCGAGGGAACGGGCGCCTATACGACGACCTACGCCTCGGTGGCCTTCAACGGGTTCGAGCCTCTCCGATCCTACGTCATCTGACCGTCCGCCGACCGGGCAGGACAGGTCGATTGCGCCTTCGGCGCGGGTGATTGCCCGCGCCGGGACGGCGGGACTTAACCTCATTTCCCATTTGAAGGATCAGGCCGATGGCCGCTCTTCTGGAAATCGCCGGCAGGATCGATCGGCCTGCCATTCTCATCGAAGCCGAGACGCCAGCCGACATCGCCGCGCGCGAGGCGCTGCTCGACCGCGTCATGGGTCCGGCAAGGCGCACCAAATCGTCGGAAAGCCTGCGTCGCGGCTATCTGCCCGCCGAGGGCCTTGCCTTCGTCGCGCGCGGCGGCGACGGCTCCATCGTCGGAACCGTGCGGCTTTGGGACGTCTCGGCGGGGATCGATGCCACCGGTCGGCCGGTGCCGGCCCTGCTCCTCGGCCCGCTTGCCGTCGATCAGGAGGCGAAGGGCTCGGGCATCGGCTCGGCGCTGATGCGTCATGCGATAGCCGAGGCCCTGCGCCTGGGTCACGGCGCGATCCTGCTCGTCGGCGACGCGCCCTATTACGCTCGCTTCGGGTTCTCGACGGACAGGACCGGCAGCCTGACGATGCCGGGTCCCTTCGAGCGCGGGCGTTTCCTGGCGCTCGAACTCTTCGAGGGAGCGCTTGCCGGCGCCGTCGGCATGTTGACGCCCGCCGGCCGCCGCAGCGCCGATGGTCGGGCGCTTGCCGCCTGACCGTCCGGTTCGCATTCTTGCGATCATTCCGGCTGGGGGGCCGGATCGCGAGACGAAGGGGCCGGCGCCGGCAATGGCTGCCGGCCCTTTTTTGCGCGGTGCATGCGACCGGCCGAATCCGTAGGTGTCACATTTGCGAAGACGCGAGGTAGGGCGGCTTGCCGGTGCGGTGGATGAGTTGCTCCACGAAATAGCGCGCGCCGCTCAGGCTCGGATGGTGGCGATCGAAGAACAGGGCGTGGCCGTCCTCTTCAAGTCGGCATTCGCCCTGATCGCACAAATAATCCGCCGGCCAGACGACGCTTACCCCTTGGCGTTGCAGGCCGGAAAGGAAGGCGATGGTCGGCGCATAGCGGCGCTGGTAGTCCTTGAGCGGGAAGACGGCGTCGGCGCCATGGGCGAGCGCCTTCGGAACGTCGCTGCCGGGCGAGGGA
>Ga0164242_10008698_pt1 | contig 11003 bp, 7 predicted proteins | sample OricomgcompostMG_FD_108783 | JGI IMG/M metagenome (GOLD analysis project Ga0164242, IMG submission 108783) | Miracle-Growth compost microbial communities from Emeryville, California, USA - Original compost - Miracle growth compost (MG) ...
AAGCCCATGTTCCATTTGAAGCCGAAGCCCAGCCCGTCTTCATGGACTGGCCGCGAGACCTTCGGCCAGGACGTCGATTCCTCGGCGATCGTCATGATGCCGGGATGCGCGCCATAGACCGCCTTGTTCATCTCCTGCAGGAAACGGACGGCCTCCCAGTTCTCGCGCCCACCCTTCTCGTTCGGGATCCACTCGCCTTCCTTGCGCGAATAGTCGAGGTAGAGCATCGAGGCGACGGCATCCACGCGCAGTCCGTCCGCATGATATTTCTCGGCCCAGAAGAGCGCGTTGTTGACGAGGTAGGAGAGAACCTCGCGGCGGCCGAAATTGTAGATCGCCGTGTGCCAGTCGGGATGGAAGCCCTTGCGGGGATCGGCGTGTTCGTAAAGCGCGGTGCCGTCGAACCACGAAAGCCCATGCGCATCGGTCGGGAAATGCGCCGGCACCCAGTCGAGGATGACTCCGATTCCCGCCCTATGCGCGCCATCGACGAAGCGGGCGAATCCTTCCGGCGGACCGAAGCGCGCCGTCGGCGCGTAGAGGCCCGTCGTCTGGTAGCCCCAGGACTGATCGAGCGGATGCTCCATGATGGGCAGGAACTCGATATGGGTGAAGCCCATATCGACGACATAGGGAATGAGACGCTCGGCAAGTTCGTCCCATGAGAGAAAGGAACCATCGGCGCGGCGCTGCCACGAGCCCGCATGGACTTCGTAGATCGCGATCGGCGCGCGGCGTGCGTCGGCATTTCTCCAAAAGGCGCGATGTGCCGCATCGCCCCACTCATGCCGCAGCGGCCGATCGGTGAGAGAGGCCGTCGCGGGCCTCAATTCGCTGCGGAAGGCGAAAGGATCGGCCTTGAGCGGCAGGCCCTCGCCGTGCGGACCGACAATCTCGAATTTATAAGGCGCCCCGGCCTCTATCTCCGGGATGAAGATCTCCCAGATTCCGGTATCGATCCGCCGACGCATGACGTGGCGGCGACCGTCCCAATCGTTGAACTGGCCGACCACCGAAACGCGCGTGGCATTTGGCGCCCATACGGCGAAGTGAACGCCCGCCGCGCCCTCATGCTCGATGAGATGGGCGCCCAGCTTGTCGAAAAGCCTGAGATGCGAGCCCTCGGCGATATAGTAGTCGTCCATAGGGCCAAGCACCGGCCCGAAGGAATAGGGATCGGTGATCCACCATTCGCCGCCGGCATTGCTGGCCTTCAACCGCAGAGGCTGGCGCTTGCCGATAGCGAGAACGCCGTCGAAGAAGCCGGCGTCGTCGCGCCGGTCAAGTTCGCCCGCTTGCTCGCCATCGAGCGTGAAGGCGGTCACGGCCTCCGCATGAGGAATGAAGCAGCGGGCGATAAGGCGGCCTTTCGCCTCCTGCAGCCCAAGGACTGCGAACGGATCGCCATGACTGCCGGCGACGATGGCCTTGATATCGCCAGCCGCCGTCAGAGGCGGCGCTTCGTCGGTGGGCTGTTTTCGTGCGCGAGGCATGAAACTCCGATCAATCGTTCCAGCGAGATGGTCATTCTCTCACGGTTTGGCAGGAACCTTCCATATCTCTCCGGCATATTGGCGGATCGTCCGGTCGGAGGAGAACCAGCCAACATTCGCAGTGTTCCTGATCGCCATGTCATTCCATTTCGCCTTGTCGTTCCAGATGTCGTCGACGCGCCGCTGCGCCGCGCTATAGGAGTCGAAATCGGCCGCGACCATGAACCAGTCATTCTCATAAAGATCGGCAACCAGATTGCGGTAACGGTCACGATCATCCGGCGAAAAGACCCCTGAAGCGATCGCGGAAAGCGCCTGCTGCAATTCGGGCGAAGCCTCGATGAGCGAGCGCGGCTGGTACCCGTTCAAGCGGCGTTCGGCCACCTCTTCCGCTGTCAGCCCGAAAATGAGGATATTGTCGTCGCCGACACGGTCCTTGATCTCGATATTCGCCCCGTCCAGCGTGCCGACGGTGATCGCGCCGTTGAGCGCGAATTTCATGTTGCCCGTTCCCGAGGCTTCCATGCCCGCCGTCGAAATCTGCTCGGAAAGATCGGCCGCCGGTATCATCACCTCCGCCGTGCTGACATTGTAGTTCGGCACGAAGACCACCCTCAAGAGTCCCCTCACCGCGGGATCGCGGTTGATGACGCGCGCGACGTCATTGGCCAGTTTGATGATGAGCTTGGCATTCTGATAGCTCGGCGCCGCCTTGCCCCCGAAGAGTTTCACCCTCGGGGTCCAGTCCTTCTCCGGATGGGAGCGGATCTGGTCGTAGAGCGCGACCGTCTCGACGATGTTGAGCAATTGACGCTTGTATTCGTGGATGCGTTTCACCTGCACGTCGAAGATCGCGGCCGGATCGAGCCTGATCGCAAGCCGTTCGGCGACCAGTTTGGCGAGCCGTTCCTTGTTGGCGCGCTTGACGGCGGTGAAGGCTTCCTGAAAGGCCGCGTCGTTGGCATAGGCATTCAAATCCGACAGCGCCTCCGTGTCGTCCATGAAACGGTCGCCGATCGTTTCCCTTATCAGCGAAAACAGGCCCGGATTGCATTCCATCAGCCAGCGCCGCGGCGTGATGCCGTTGGTCTTGTTGTTGATGCGGTCGGGATAAAGCTGATGAAGATCGGAGAATACCGTCTGCTTCATCAATTCCGTATGGAGGGCGGAGACGCCGTTGATCGAGTGCGACCCGACAAAGGCAAGGTTGCCCATGCGCACCCGGCGCTCGCCGCCTTCCTCGATCAGGGAGATGTTGCGGATCTTCTGGTCGTCGAATCCGCCATTGCGGGCTTCCTTCAGCACCGCCGCGTTGATGGCGTAGATGATCTGCATGTGCCGCGGCAAAAGATGCTCGAACATGGAAAGCTGCCAACTTTCCAGCGCTTCGGGCAGGAGCGTGTGGTTCGTGTAGGCGATCGTTCCCCTGGTGAGCCGCCATGCCGTCCCGAAATCGAGGCCGTGGATGTCCATCAAAAGCCGCATCAATTCCGCGACGGCGATCGAGGGGTGCGTGTCGTTCAGGTGAATGGCCGCCTTGTCCGGCAGCGAGGTCAGGTCGCCATACTGGTAGATATGACGCTGGATGATGTCCTGCAGCGAGGCGCTGGTGAAGAAGTATTCCTGTCTCAACCTGAGTTCCTGTCCGGCCACATTTGAATCGGCGGGATAGAGCACCAGGGACAGGCTTTCGGCCTTATTGCTCTCTCTAAGCGCGCCGATATGGTCGCCATCGTTGAACTTGTCGAGCAGGATCGGGTCGACGGGCATCGCCGACCAGAGCCTCAGCGTGTTGACGCGCCGGCCCCGCCAGCCGACCACGGGCGTGTCATAGGCAACCGCGAGGACGCGTTCCTCCGGCTTCCAGACGTGGCGCTCCTCCATCCCGTCCGCCGACGTGACCAGTTCCACCGTGCCGCCATAGCCGATCTCGAAGGAGCGTTCGCGCCGTTCGAATTCCCAGGGATCGCCATGGCTAAGCCAGGTCTCCGGAAGCTCGACTTGCCAGCCGTCGGAGATTTCCTGTCTGAACATGCCGTTGGTGTAGCGGATGCCGTAGCCATGAGCGGGGATATCGACTGTCGCCATCGATTCCATGAAACAGGCGGCAAGCCGGCCAAGGCCGCCATTGCCGAGCGCAGCATCGGGCTCCAGCGCGGCGATCTCGTCGAGATCGACGTCGAGCGAGGCGAGAGCTTCCCGGAATTTTTCCGTCAATCCGAGGTTGGAAATGGAATCCATCAGCAGCCGGCCGATCAGGAACTCCAGCGAAAGGTAGAAAACGCGCTTGTCGCTTTGCTGGTATGCTCTTTTGGTGGAGGCGACCCAACGTTCGACCATGCGGTCCCGCACGACGCGGCTGGCTGCCGAAAGCCAATCATACTGCGTCGCCACCGCCGGGTCCTTGCCGACCCGGTAAGTCAAGGCTGAAAGGATTTCGCGGGCGAGCGACTTTGCATCTGTCGGCCGATCCGAGGCGGGCGCAAGATCGGGTTTTGCCTCGATGTTCATAATACTCTCCATGTCACGCATCCCGGCGGCGTGCGCGCCGGGCGACTGCTTTTCCTCCCTTTTGTCTGGATGCCCTCCACCCGCAGGGGATTTGCTTCACACTTATCTCATTCCAGCAACACTTCAACACCCAGGATCAGGTCCTGGGCCTAGGCGGCGTTCGCCAGTTCCGGCGGCGTCCTGGCGCCGGTCATGAAGGCGACCGCGTCGGACATGGAATGCTCGTGCGGATCGATGACGCAAAGGCGGCGGCCGAGCCGGTGGATGTGAATGCGATCAGCCACCTCGAAGACGTGCGGCATGTTGTGCGAAATGAGGACGATCGGGAGGCCGCGGCGCTTGACGTCCAGGATCAGTTCGAGGACGCGGCGGGACTCCTTCACGCCCAATGCCGCTGTCGGCTCGTCCATGATGATAACCTTCGAGCCAAAGGCGGCAGCGCGGGCTACCGCCACGCCCTGCCTCTGGCCGCCGGAAAGGGTTTCGACCGATTGGTTGATGTTCTGAATGGTCATCAGCCCGAGCTCCGACAGCTTCTGGCGCGCGACGCGCTGCATCTCGGTGCGATCGAGCCGGCGCAGGACCGATCCCAAGAAGCCCGATTTGCGGATTTCCCGCCCGAGGAACATATTGTCGGCGATGGAAAGCGCCGGCGAGAGCGCCAGGTTCTGGTAGACGGTCTCGATGCCCGCGTGCCGCGCCTCGATGGGAGAGCGGAAATGCACCTCGCGGCCGTCCAGTTCGATCGTGCCGCCGTCGGGCTGGACAGCGCCGCAGAGCGCCTTGATGAGGGTCGACTTGCCGGCGCCGTTGTCGCCGATTACCGCAAGTATCTCGTTCGGCATGAGATCGAAATCGGCGTTGTCGAGCGCCACGACCCGGCCGTAGCGCTTGGTGAGGCCCTTCGCCCGCAATACAGGTCCAGTGTTCATGCCGCGATCTTCCTGATCCATTGGTCGATGGTAACGGCGAGAATGATCAGAATGCCGACGGTGAATTCCTGCCACAGCACTTCGACGCCGGAGAGCGCCAGCCCGTTTCGGAACACGCCGACGATCAGCGCTCCGACGAGCGTGCCTATGATGGACCCGCGCCCGCCGAACAGGGAGGTGCCGCCAATGACAACGGCGGTTATTGCATCGAGATTGGCGGTCTGGTTGCCGAGCGGACTGGCGGCGCCGATGCGGCCGATCAATATCCAGCTGGCAACGGCGCAGATGAAACCTGCTATCGTATAGACGCCGATCAGGGTGGCGCCCGTGTTGATGCCGCTCAGGCGCGCCGCTTCCGGATCGTCGCCGGTCGCATAGATATGACGGCCGAAAGCGGTCCTGTTCAGGATATACCAGACGATGTAGGCCATCACGAGCATCAGAATGGAGCCGTAGGTGATGAGCGCGCCATGGCCGAGCAGGATGCGGTCGCCCGTCCAATGCAGGATCGGCGCAACCTGATCGATGTCCTGGGCGCGGATCGTCTCGGAATGAGAGACGAAGATGATCATCGCCCCGTAGATGCTCCAGGTTCCGAGCGTGACGATGAAGGGCGGCAGCTTGATCATCGCGACAAGAACGCCGTTGATCAGGCCGCAGACGATGCCGGTTACAAACCCGAGCACGAAGCTTATCTCCGGCGGCCAGCCCCAGGTGACGGCGAGCCTTCCCATAACGACCGAGGACAGCACCATCATGACGCCGACGGACAGGTCGATGCCGGCGGTCAGGATCACGAGTGTCTCGGCGATGCCGAGCGTTCCGATGATCGTGACCTGCTGCAGGACCAGCGAAAGGTTGAAGGGGGCAAAGAAGCGGCTGCCGGCCGTAATGGAAAAGATGATGATGCCGATGATCAGCACGATGAACGGGATCGCCGTCGGGAATTCGTGCAGGAAGCGCTGCAGGCGCCGGACGAGCGTCGGCAGTTCTTCCTCGAAGCTCGCAACCGCCTGGCTTGCTCCCACCAGGCCGCTTTCGGCAAGCGCCGAGCCGCGTGCGTCCTCGTTCATTGGCTTCTCCCCAAGGTTCGCGCGTGTCTCCGCATGGAGGGGCAGTTCGGTCGACGCCCCTCCTTCCTCGGCATCAGTCTACACCCAAACGGGAGGGGTGACGACAATCACCCCCAGCAGAGCTTCAGCCCTTCCTTGGTGTCGATCGACGGAACGCCCTTGACCGGCTTGTCGGTCACCAGCTGCGCGCCCGTGTCGGTGAACTGCTGGCCCGGGGTCGGCTTCGGCTTCTCGCCGGTCTTGGCGAACTTTTCGATCGCCTCCATCGCCATCGCCGCCATTTTCAGCGGATATTGCTGCGAGGTCGCGCCGATGATGCCCGCCTGGACGTTTTTGACGCCGGGGCAGCCGCCGTCGATGGAAACGATGAGAACGGAGCCGTCGTCCTTGCCGGCCGCCTTGAGCGCCTGGTAGCCGCCGGCCGCCGCCGGTTCGTTGATCGTGTACATGACGTTCACGTCGGGACATTTCTGCAGCAGCGTCTCCATTGCCGTGCGGCCGCCATCTTCCGCGCCGCCGGTCATCTGATGACCGCAGATGCGCTTGTCCGTCTCGTCGCCATAGTGCTTGGGATCCTTGATGTCGATGCCGAAGCCCTTCATGAAACCCTGGTCGCGCAGATAGTCGACGGTCGGCTGATTGGCAGCGAGGTCCAGGAACGCAATCTTGGCGTCCTTCGCCTTGTCGCCCAGCGTGCCCTTCGCCCATTCGCCGATCAATTGGCCGGCCTTGAAATTGTCGGTCGCGAAAGTCGCGTCAGCCGCGGTGATCGGATCGGTCGGCGTGTCGAGGTCGATGACGAGGAGGCCTGCCTTGCGCGCCTTCTCCAGCGTCGGCACGATCGCCGTCGAATCGGACGGGACGATCGCGAAACCCTTCGCTCCCGCCGCGATCAGATCCTCGACCGCCGCCACCTGGCTGTCATTGTCGCCGTCATACTTGCCGGCATAGGTGCGCAAATTCAGGCCCAGTTCCTTCGCCTTGGCCTGGGCGCCCTCACGCATCTTCACGAAAAAGGGATTGCCTTCGGTCTTGGTGATCAGGCCGACAATGTCGGCGGCATAGGCCGATGTTCCCGCCGAAAAGCCGAACATCACGGCGCTCGCCAGCACCGCTTTCCATAGAGTCCCTGTCTTCATCTTTTCCTCCGCTTGGTCACGACGCCTTTCGCGGCGCGATGGTGAAAAGGCCCCTTAGCCTGGTCTCTCCCGAGGCCTTTCCCACCTTCAGAAGACAGGAAGGAGAAATCCTTGTCAATAATTAAATCACTCTGATTTATTATTGACAGCCCTTCCTGCATCGACCATCTTTTTTTCCGCGTCCCGTTCCGGGACAGGGAGGATACCGTGGAAAGCGCGGCCGACAAGCAGCCATTGGCCGATGCCGCCGATCATCAACGCCATCGCGGCACGAACCAGAGCGGCATGCGCGATTTCAACCAGCGCCTCGTGCTTTCCCTCGTCCGGCGGCGGGGAAGTCTCTCGAAGACCGACATTGCGCGGATCACCGGCCTTTCCGCGCAGACGATCTCGGTGATCATGCGCGAACTCGAACTGGACGGCCTCTTGCGGCGCGAGGCGCCGGTACGCGGAAAAGTCGGGCAGCCGTCCATCCCGATGTCGCTCGATCCCAACGGCGCCTATTTCTTCGGCCTCAAGATCGGCCGGCGCAGCGCGACACTGGTGCTCATCGATTTCGTCGGCACGGTGCTGGCGATGCACAATCTGCTCTACCCGTTCCCAACGCCGGAAAAAACGATCGGCTTCGTGCGCAAGGGGATCGCCGAAATACGCGCGTCGCTCGAGGCGGAACAGGACCGGCGGATCGCCGGGCTCGGCATCGCGATGCCGTTCGAACTGTGGAACTGGGCCGATTTCGTCGGCGCCGATCCCGGCGCGATGGATGTCTGGCGCGACATCGACATTCGCGCGCAAATCGCGGCTGATCTCCCCTTCCCGATCTATCTGCAGAACGACGCCACCTCCGCCTGTTGCGCGGAACTGGTCTTCGGTCAGACCGGCGGCATAAGCGACTTCATCTATTATTATATTGGCGCCTTTGCCGGGGGCGGCGTGGTGCTGAACCAGAGCCTCTATGGCGGCCGCACCGGCAATGCCGGCGCGCTCGGCTCGATGCCGGTGCCGGGTCCTGACGGCGCACCGGCGCAATTGATCGACCTCGCGTCGATCGCCCGACTGGAGAAGATGCTCTCCCGTTCGGACCGGCGCGTGGATCTGTGGACTTCGCCCTCGGAATGGGGCGATCTCGGCGATGCCCTCGAAAGCTGGATCGGGGTTTCCGGCAGGGCGCTTGCCTATGCCACGCTCGCGGCATCGACGGTGATCGATTTCGAAGCCGCCGTCATAGACGGCTGGATGCCGGCGGATGTTCGCCGCCGCCTCGTCGAAGCCGTCAGAACCGAAATAATCAAGCTCGATAGTGAAGGGATTCTTCTTCCTGAGATAAGGGAAGGAACCGTCGGACACCACGCCCGCGCTCTGGGAGGCGCCAGCCTGCCGCTTTCCGACCGCTTCCTGACAGCCCCGGCCGTTCCCTCGAAGCCAGCCTGACGGCAAGGCGACGCGGATGCTCTTTTGGAGGGCTGTTGCAAGCGGCGGAGAGAAGCCTTACGGCAAAGCGCCTTCATTGCTCAATATCGGTACGGGAAAGGCCGTTTATCCATGATCCTTTGCTGCGGCGATACACTCATCGACATGCTGCCGCGTCTCTCCGCAGCCGGCGAATCCACCTTCGCCCCCTATGTCGGGGGAGCGCTGTTCAACAGCGCGATCGCGCTTGGCCGCCTTGGCGCGCCGGCGGGGCTCTTTACCGGGCTTTCCAGCGATTTTTTCGGACAGATGCTCGGCACAGCCCTCGCAGAGAGCCATGTCGATACCCGCTTCACCCATATTTCCGACCGCCACACCACCCTGGCCTTCGTCCGGCTCACGGACGGTCAGGCGAGCTACATCTTCTTCGATGAGAACAGCGCCGGGCGCATGCTTTACGAAAGCGATCTTCCGCAACTGGACGAGAGCGTGGAGGCCATGCTCTTCGGCTGCATGACCCTCATCGCGGAGCCCTGCGGGTCGACCTACGAAGCCTTGATGCGGCGCGAACACGAAAGGCGCGTCATGATGCTCGATCCGAACATCCGCAAGGATTTCGTTCCTGACAAAGCTGCCCATATGGCGCGGATGCGGCGGATGATCGCGCTCGCCGACATCGTCAAGCTTTCCGACGAGGACCTCGCCTGGTTCGGCGAAACGGGAAGCGACGCCGAAATCGCGGCGCGCTGGCTGGCCGCAGGTCCGAAGCTTGTTGCCATTACGCACGGGGCGAAAGGGGCAAAGGGTTATACGGAACGTTTCGAGGTGAGCGTCCCGGCGCCAATGGTCACGGTGGCGGATACGGTCGGCGCTGGCGACACCTTCAATGCGGGCATTCTCGCTTCGCTGTCCAGAATGGGCCTTCTCACCAAGGAGGGCGTGGCGCGGCTCAGCGAGAGCGATGCCGCTGAGGCGCTGGCATTCGCGGCGCGCATCGCTTCCTTCACCGTCTCGCGCGCCGGCGCCAATCCGCCATGGGCGCATGAATTGGCATGACGGTCAGATGTTTCGGTGCGTCCTTCAGGCTCGCTCCGCTCGCACCTCAGGATGAGGGAGTCTGGCGCAAACCTCCTTCATCCTGAGGTGCTCGCCCGAAGGGCGAGCCTCGAAGGACGCACCTAAAACGGGCTCAGCTATTCGCTTCGACCACGCCCCTGATAACGTCGATGATGCGCTCCTGATCGTCCCTTTTCAGGTAGGGGTGCATGGGGAGGCACAGAATGCGGTCCGGCAAGGTCTCGGAGACCGGAAGCCCGCCGGGAGCGCATTTGTAGCGGCTGTAGGCTTTCTGCTGGTGCAGCGGCTTCTCGTAATAGACCATCGTGGGGATGGCATTGTCCTTCAAAGCCTGCCGCACAGCATCGCGATGCTTGGTCTCGATGGCGTATTGCGCCCAGGCCGAGCGATTGCCCTCCGGGATGACGGGCACCTTGACCAGATTGCCGAGCCCCTCGCTGTAACGGCGCGCGACGTCCTGGCGCATCTCCATTTCCTCTTCGAGAATGGTGAGCTTCTCCAGAAGGACCGCCGCCTGGATCGTATCGAGGCGGGAATTGAGGCCGATGCGGACATTGTCATACTGGCTGGCGCCCTTGCCATGGAAGGCCACCGAACGCAGGATTTCGGCCAAATCCCCGTCATTGGTGAACATCGCGCCGCCATCGCCATAGCAGCCGAGCGGCTTGGCGGGATAGAAGCTGGTCGAACCGACATTCCCGAAGGCGCCGCATTTGACCCGGCCCTGCATAGCGCCGATCGCCTGAGCCGCGTCCTCGACGACGATCAGCTTTTCTCGTTCGGCGATTTCGCCGATCGCGGCATAATCGGCCGCCAGACCGAAAAGATCGACCGGGATGATCGCCTTTGCGTTGAGCCGCCCTTCCCGCTTCACCTCGGCAATGGCCGCTTCCAGCTGCGCCGGGACAATGTTGTAAGTATCGGGATCGACATCGACGAACACCGGTTCAGCCCCCGCCAGGGCGACGACTTCCCCCGTCGCGGCAAAGGTGAAGCTCGGGCAGAACACGGCGTCGCCGGGTCCGATTCCATAGGCCATCAGCGGGATGAGCAGTGCGTCGGTGCCGTTGGCGCAGGCGACGACATGATTCACGCCGATATAGTCGGCCATCTTTTTCTCGAACTCGGTCACTTCCGGTCCGAGGATGTAGCGGCCCTCGGCGATGACTTTCTCCACCGCCGCCGAAATCCGGCCGCCGAGCCGTTCGCGTTGCGCGCCAAGATCGATGAATTGCATGCTATCTCCAATCAACGCCCCCAAGTCCGCGAGGACAGGCGTCGCCTGCTGATATAATCTTCGATGGATTTGGCCATACCGCTTTCCATCGATCTCTTTCAAGAAATGTTTCAGTTCACGCAAATCCGAAG
>Ga0164242_10008699_pt1 | contig 11001 bp, 8 predicted proteins | sample OricomgcompostMG_FD_108783 | JGI IMG/M metagenome (GOLD analysis project Ga0164242, IMG submission 108783) | Miracle-Growth compost microbial communities from Emeryville, California, USA - Original compost - Miracle growth compost (MG) ...
ATGATCGAATCCGTTAGTTGTCCTCTCTCCCCCTTACACGCGTTCAACATCGTCTAAGGCATTTTGGTTTCCTTGTCTGGCTAGACAACCCCGCTAGAAACTACAGCCAGGAACCAGTAGCCAGGACCACAGTAATACCCATCCCCTAGATAAGCGGCCCGTTTCCTTGCTCGAGTCGTCTCGGAATCCAACGAAAGGTCCAGAGAGAGACCTTCAAACCTCATCTATGAGGTCCGCGACAGCTTATTCATGCCGCTGCCGGCGCTGTTCGCCTTGGCCTTGTCGCCGTCGAAGATGGCCAGGAGGCTCTTCCACACCTGGCCCGGCTCCTGCGACGCGTCGATGGCCTTCCAGATGCCGGTGTTCTGGTAGTAGTGGACGACAGGGGTGGTCTGCTTGTGGTAGGTGTCGAGGCGCTTCTTGAGGGCGTCGGCGTTGTCGTCGGAGCGCTGGATGAGCGGCTCGCCCGTCACGTCGTCGGTCATGGCCTTCTTGGGCGGGTTGAAGGTCGAGTGGTAGGAGCGGCCCGAGGCCGGGTGGATCAGCCGGCCGGTGATGCGCGCGACGAGCAGGGCGTCGTCGATCTGCAGCTCGACGGCGTGCTGGAGCTTCTGTTTGCGCTCCCGGAGCATGGCGTCGAGACCCTCGGCCTGGGGAACTGTGCGGGGGAAGCCATCGAGGATGAAGCTAAGTGGCGAGGCGTGGTGTCAGTAGACGTGTCCCAAAACAGGAGGGCGCTTCGGGCTGGACAGTGGTAGACAGATGGGTGCGGGCTTTCTTCAACGTACCCTCCCTTGCACTCCTTGTTGTTCTCCAGCTCCTCCTTGATCATCCCAATGACGATGTCATCGCTGACAAGACCGCCCTGGTCCATGATCTTCTTGGCTTCCCGGCCGAGCGGCGTCTTCTTAGCAACCTGGGATCGGAGCATATCACCGGTAGCCTGCGGCACGGGGGGTAAGGGCAAGGCGTTAGCGGCGGCTAGAAGCGCATGGGCAAGCTTCATTCGGGTCCAATTGGCCTTACCAGGTGGCAGCAGGAGAACTTCTCCTTGATCTTAGGTGCTTGGGTTCCCTTGCCTGCATCGCATCGGTAAGCTTTTAGCCTCGGCCAATTCAGAGTAGCGAGGCCAAAAGAGGCACTGGCGACCACATACCTGCGCCGGGAGGGCCAATGAGGATCATGCGAACTGTCTCGGCCGTCGTGGAACCGCCGCCAAATTGTCTGTCTTCGAGACGTTTTAACCGGCCTTCAACGCTGTCTAGGACGCTCTGCAGGCGCTGGACTTCTTCTTCGAGGTAACCCATGTTGAGCTGTGTGTTGTGCGGGGAGGGGGAGAGCTCGGGAGAGTCCGGGAGGGGATACGGGGAAGAAGCGTATAGGAGAAGAGGAAAATCCGACAGGTGAGGAAGGGTTGGGGAGAGGAATTGACGACGGGAAAACCACGAAGTGCGAGATGTTGCGGGTGTGATCGCGGGTTGGAGGATCCGAAATTTTGGCCGGGAGATTTTTTGGCGCAGAGCATCGGCAGGGGAACAAACAGGTTGCGACAACCTCTCCGCCAATATTTAGACGCGGTGGACCGCTTATGCAGACAAGGTATATGAATTCAGCCACACAGGTGCAATACAATCCGCGGTTGCGGGGCTTCCATTCTGTAGCCGAACCACTCTGATTAGTCTGTGTAAGGGATCTAGTACGTCTGATTATGGCATCTATCTCTGCACTATACGTGCTTTGCCGTGCCAGTTACATAGTACAGCCGGCTGCAACACTTTGCCTGCTGATGCTAGTTGATCGGCTCGGCTTCTCCAGGCGCTGCTCCACCGTAACACTTCGCTACCTGGTGTATTTCGGTTCTCCATTACCGCCAAAACAGCACTCTGAAGCTCCACCACATGATATGAGTTGGAATACCTCGGTGGTACGCAACGCCTTTGCCAGCAGCTTAACAGGAACCCGGTGGACTCGAGCAAAATCACGCCGAGGCTTCCCTAAGGTCGTATTCCTTAAAAATATAATTACTGCTACATTACCTAGATAGTCGGTGCAGAAGTCTAGCTGGGTTAATTGCAAGTTCCCGTCATCTAGAACGCGGGATAGACCGAGGATTTTGTCTCCTTGTCTTGTCCATTTGTCCGAAGCTTCAACCTGTCAACCGCTGCGAGCTCGGAGTGCACGAGCCATAATATTGTCTGACATGCTGCGCGCTAGCAAGAGGCATAATATGGTCCGAGCGCCCAGCTTTTTACGCAACGCCTCCCAAGTTGATCCGATTGCGTAAATTTGCTGCCGCCTGGCGCCGCCTGGCCTTCGTTTTAGCACCAAAGCCAGCCTTGCCGCCAGCTCCCATAGCTAGCCCAATACGGCAGGGAACTTGACGTGAATGCAGCCTCATCACGAACAGAGCGACGTCCTCCAAATCCTAACCAACCAACCCATAAACTGCAGAACCTGTTCGTTGAACACCCCCGATTTGATACCCGAAATCCGACTTTCATCATCACTTCCATCATGCCTGCCACTACAGCAGAAACCCTTTCTCTCGTTACGCGGAGCGTCTCCGTCGCCCCCCTCGTCCTCCTCTCCGCCGTCGATCATTACAACCGAGCAGACATCAAGCGCTCCAAGAGCAAGCGGGTGGTCGGCGTATTGTTGGGACAGAACGACGGCAAGAATGTGCGCGTGTCGAACAGCTTCGCGGGTATGTCCTTGCTAGCAACCACCAATGCCTCCTTCGATCTACTCTAGGAAAGGAAAAAGCCCCCCCCCCAGCTGACAAAGCTTGCTTGTTCATAGTGCCCTTTGAGGAGGACGAGAAAGATCCGTCGGTATGGTTCCTAGACCATAACTACGTCGAGTCCATGAACGACATGTTCAAGAAGGTCAATGCGCGGGAGAAGTTAATAGGCTGGTACCACTCGGGGCCGAAGCTGCGTGCCTCTGATCTCGAGATCAACGAGCTCTTCAAACGGTACACACCAAACCCCCTGCTGGTAATTATCGACGTACAACCGAAGGAGGCCGGCGTGCCCACGGATGCGTACTTTGCCGTGGAGGAAATCAAAGACGTAAGCCCACCACCACCACCACCACCACCACAGATCTCGTCTGGCCGAGGGTTAGCGATTTGGAGGAGGACCCTGTTTTGAGTCTAACATGAATTTACTGTAGGACGGAACAACCACCTCCAAAACATTCGTCCACACCCCCTCTATTATCGAGGCCGAAGAGGCCGAGCAAATCGGCGTCGAGCATCTTCTACGGGATATCCGTGACGTCGCCGTCGGCACGCTCTCGACACGGCTTACAAACCAACTTCAGTCTCTCCAAGGCTTGCACCTGCGTCTGCGAGACATTCAGGCCTACCTCCAGAAGGTCCTCGACGGCCAGCTCCCCGTAAACCACGCCATCCTTGGCAACCTCCAAGACGTGTTCAACCTCCTACCGAACCTCTCAACGCCCAAGTCGAACCCGGGGGCCGCCGGCAGCAAGGCCGACACGGAACTCAGCTATGCCATGAGCATCAAGTCGAACGACCAGCTGATGGCCATCTATCTTAGTAGTCTAATCCGTGCCATCACCGCGTTCCACGACCTGATCGAGAACAAGATCCAGAACCGCCAGCAGCAGGAGGAGAAGGAGGCCGCCAAGAAGGAGGGCGAGAACGGCGCCAAGGAGGGCGAGAAGAAGGAGGGCGGCGCCGGGGCCGTCAACGGCGTGGCCGGCGACTCGAAGGAAGGTAGCAGCGGCGAGAAGGATAAGGAGGGTTCGAAGGAGAAGAAGAAATGAGCCGACGCCCGAGGAGCGGGTCGATGTACGAGGGGGGCTCACGATAGATTGGCTGGCTGGCCCAAGGGTAGAAAATGACTTGGGCGTGTTAATATTACTTCCGACACATGGAGTTACGGTATTCACAAAATAGCCTGTCCCTGATGATATTCATTCGTAAACTCGGAGCACGAAATTGGGGTATGTGAGAGGGAAGGCGGGGGAGGGGCTGAATGTACAATTATTGCAATTATTGCAGTTATGCTATCTCTCACAATGATGCCCCAGATGCCGCAGTGTCATGCGTGGTTCAGTTGTCAATATGGCCATCACGATGAGGCCGTTCTAGCGGCTCATCCCGTCCAGATTAGCCCCTTCCCAGCTAATCCATTGCCTCGAAGCGAGTCACACATCTGCAATGATACCAGCCATCTCTTCCCTTCCCACCCTCCTCTCTACAACGTAGCCCCCAAGCGCAGCGTGCCAGCGTTCCGCAAGTAGGCAGGCCAACAAGTGCTTGCAACAGGGCACGCCATCGTTCCCCCGATTTTGCGTACCGTCACAGCTTGTGCCTCCAAAGGACCAATTCGGCCTGTCGCTCGCCTGCAACCCATCCCTTCCGTCGTCGTCGTCCTCCTCCTCCTCATTCTCCTCCTCCTCCTCTCCATGATCAATACTTTGAGGACTCTCAGGCTCCTTCAGTTCTTCACGACCTCCTGTTCCTGCCGTTGGGAATGCAGCAAAGGCGAACGCGGCGCAGGAGCAATTCCAGGCCCCGAGGCGCACGGCGTACGTGTTTCCAGTTGGTGGGTGGGCTTGATGCCGCCGCGGGTGATTGGACGTAGGCCGCGCCGAGCGGACGAGGTACAGTGCGGCGTGAGGTAACAACTGCTCCGACGGGTCCCCTCCGCTAGGTATGCCGTCTACGACGAGACGGGTGACGAGGCTGCGGTCGAGTAGGTCCAGGGCGGGCAGGAGGAGAGTGGGGAAAAGAACGTGTAGCGTGGTGAGGAGGTGGCGATAGGAGACTGGGACAGCTTTGAGAGGGTGGAACGAGCTCTCTCTACTGCCCGGTAGACCGTGGACCGACACGGGTTGCGCGAGCGGGATGTTGCTGATCGCGTTTACGAGCGATGTGAGCAGCTCCCGTGGCTGAGGGAGCGTGGTCATGTTCGCCAGACATTGGTTGCGCTCGGGTAAGTCATCTTAGGTTCATTTGAAATATTGAAATATTATTGCCGTTGGCAGAAGTTATACGCACTTTGGATGCATAATGTCCCAATTTTTCTATCGAGAGTTTGACAGAAGCGGTTGTTGTGTGGTTGGAGCCTTAGGAGGTGGTTTTGTCTGGTGTAAGAGGTGACGTGAGGGTTGGAGAGAACTGGTCTGGACAAACCCAACGTCAGCTAAAAACTAGACAATACAATGCAGTTTTCACCTACCACTACAGTAAAGCGCACTTCTAATACCGTAAATGTACATATATGCGCGACTAGCTACGCGCGGCTAGCACATTGGGGCATCGCAAGTCCACACCTGAGCACATTTGTCGTCTCGATCACCAAGGGTTGTTTGTAGTAGGATGGCTATAAGTTACATATGCCCTCTAGGCTCTTAGTTTTACAACAGGAACTGTCGCTCCACATCCACCAGCCACCAAGCTCATACCCACTCCTTCGGGGTCTTGAGAACGTCTACGAGACGCTGCTCTCTACTATCCGGCTCCGGTTCGTACATATACTTCCAGCTTGCGGTCAGAGGCAGGCTCATCAGGATGCTCTCGACCCTGGCTCCAGGGGTAGTCAACCCGAACGCCGTGCCTCGGTCGTGGACTAAATTGAACTCGACATACTTCCCTCTCCGCAGCTGCTGCCACTCCTTCTCTTCCGGGGTAAAAGGCATGCCCTTTCGCTTCTCCACAATCGGGAGGTATGACGGCAGGAAGGACTTGAGGGCGTCCTGGATGAAGGCGAAGGTGTGCTCCTTGTCGGCGACGGTCTCGTCGAGGTCGTCGAAGAAGATGCCGCCGACTCCTCTACACTCGCCCCGGTGCTTGTTGAAGAAATACTCATCACACCACTTCTTAAATCTGGGATAGTATGCCTTGTCGTGTGAGTCACAGGCGTCCTTCAGGGACTTGTGGAAGCTAACGGCATCCTCGTCGAAGAGGTAGCTTGGTGTTAGGTCGGAGCCACCACCAAACCACCACGCCGAAGGTGACCCGTCGGGCCGCGCCGTCTCAAAATATCGGTAGTTCAGATGCACAGTAGGCGCCATGGGGTTGCGGGGGTGCACGATGAGGCTCAGCCCGGCGGCGAAGAACTCGAGGCTGTCGGGGATATCATTGTCCTGGACAATGTTCTTGTGGTTCGTGCGCATCTTCATGATGGCCGGCTTCGGGAGGGTTCCGTAGACGACGCTGACGCCCACTCCGGCTTTCTCGAACACCTTGCCGTCCTGCAGCACGCATGTGATGCCGCCGCCGCCCTGCGGTCGCTGCCACTCATCCTGCCGGAACTCGGTCCCGTCGGCTTCCTCGAGGGCCCGTACGATGATCTGTTGCTGCTCCTTGACGAACTTTTCCATGCGCAGGCGCATTGGCGAGTCGACAGTCACGCCCTGCTCGCGCTTCAGCTGGACGTCGCGCTCCGCGAGCGTGGGGGAGTCGAGCTGGAGGGGTTTCTCGGCAACCTATAGAAACAACAAGGCAATAATGAGTAAGATTGGGTCCCTAGTTGCGAGCGATCTTGTCTGGCTCGGAGTCATACCATCATGTACAGTAAGGGAGAAGAGACGGCGAGGGCACCCGCTGCCCAGCGCCAGGATCCAGCTGTCGCACGGCTGCTCTGGGACGAGGATCCGGAGCCTGTAGCAGTGCTGAGCGATCGGCGAACTACAGTAGAGAGATTCGAAGCTCTAGAGCCGGTACATTGGGGTTGCGACTTGCAGTGGCCAAGAAGCCGGGCAACCGAACGTTTCGGGGCCATTTTCGAGGTATAGTATGGAAGGTTGGTTTGCAGGACTTTAAGTCGTAGCAAACGAAACAATTAAAAAGGAAGGACAGAATCAGACGATATTATCTCGTTATCATGCACACATGAGGCCACTTCTTAGGAGCCACCATGAAGAAAGAAGTTCGGCATTCCGGCTGTCAGAATCGAATGTTGCCAAATTCTAAAAGCTTTAAAACGGCGACGTAGTACGGATCCCATAGAGCTTAACGCATAAATGCCCCGAGCTACTCGCTCAACCAAAGTAAAGCCAGCCAGGGGCGGGGCAGCAGCACAACGAGAGCAATACGACCGACTCATTGCCACCCAAGAAACTCAGCAAAATAGACGGGGCATAATTACAGCCTTGTCCTAGAGCTTCTCATCAAGGATGTTACCTTGCGATGTCGGCTTGTCATTGTAGCACCAGTTTACGTACCTATATTCCGAAGACCCAGACTGCCAGAGTGGTATCCGCCCTCGTGCTGTGCAAGTGGCCCGTGCAGCCCATGTAGAGAGAGGTACGTACCAGAATGATGACCCCTCCAAAGACTCACCTGTCGAGACGCCGTCTTCGTTGCTGAGTCATTCCCATCCAGAAGACCATGGGAGGTTCCATGTCACTTGGGAAGTACAGTGAATGCAGGGAATAGCAATAGTAGAGGCGTAATCTGTACGGTAATGCACTTCCAACAGTATGTGATTGTACCATTTCATTTTACGAATCGGGTTATCGGTCAGGCAGAGGCGGCAAAGCCTCATTCACCAGTTGACCAGGTACCTGATGGAGGCACTGTACCAGATGACGCAGCCACGTGAAATGCATCCGTGACGGCAAGTTGGGTCACTACCTTTGAGTGCGCTATACCTAGAACAGCTCGCCTCCTTCTATTAGTCATCGGCCTGAGGGTGACCGAGAGGCAGCCCCGCCTCCTCACCCAAAGCTTATGCGTTCATCAATCACAAGGCGGCAGCTCCCCCAGGCAACTTCAGCCTTCGTTCAACTTCCTCCCATTTGTCGTCACCTTCGGATTACAAGACCTGTTGCCTCTCCTGATCGCAATCAACCACTTTTTCCAACCTCCACAAACCTATCCATCCACATAAACCCCTTCCCACCTTCGCCATCCGCCTCGTCAGCACCGTTCATCTCTCATCCTCGCGACCGTCGTCGTCATCACCGCCACGATGCGAAGCAAGTTCAAGGACGAGCACCCCTTCGAGAAGCGCAAGGCCGAGGCCGAGCGCATCCGACAGAAGTATTCCGACCGTATCCCGGTAGGTGACTCTCTACGCATCACCATGCGTTGCATCTCCTCCCATGCCCCCTTCCTCCGAGCGGCCCTTGACCGCCTAACCGTCCACCTTTGACCCTCACATTTGGCCACACCCAACAACGCCTACAGAACTTGTCCTAACAGCCACTGTCACAGGTCATTTGCGAGAAGGTCGAGAAGAGCGATATTGCCACTATCGACAAGAAGAAGTACCTAGTACCGGCAGACCTGACCGTAGGCCAGTTTGTCTACGTCATCCGGAAGAGGATCAAGCTGTCGCCTGAGAAGGCCATCTTCATCTTCGTCGATGAGGTCCTGCCACCCACTGCCGCCCTGATGAGTAGCATCTATGAGGAGCACAAGGACGAGGATGGGTAAGCCTTTTCAACTATTGCCTGCCTTTCCAAATACTCCGACATCCCCCGGCGAACCCGGCCCAAGTCCCCACTGCTAACACACTTTCCAGCTTCCTTTACATCACGTACTCCGGCGAGAACACATTCGGTGACTTCGAGTCAGCCTAAATAACCACAGCTCGATGGCACGACATTCTTCCTTCGTACAGACTGCTTGGGGGCGTTGGGGGTCTTTCTCATTGATTACGGATGCAGGGATGGACGCTGTCTGGAACCTTCGTCTTTCTTACTTGGCTTCACTGGTTTGGCGATGAACGACGTGCGAGGAGGGATACATGTTTGCTAGGCTTGCCTCGAGGCCCAACAGACTCGGAGGGCCTAACAAACTCTAGATCCAGTCCGTGTCTGGTTCTTCTCGTACGGATTTCTAGGAGCATTTTTGAGAGCTAGTACGAATCCACATTTCCTTGCCAGGTCTGTTACCGCTCTCTACTTAATGTGAACTGTCCAGGGGTCATTATTTCCAGCTCGGCAGATAGCTGCACTGGCTGGTAGATAGACGGAACTGACGAACGCTTGCCTCTTGCATCCCGTTAACCTAGCTTTCCCGTGTTGCGACTGTTAGCGTGGCGACATTTTCTGCATTTTGGGCCCCCGAATGGTCGCGTGAGCAGCCCAACAAATAGGTGCTTTACAAGTTTACAGGACATTGCCATTTTCTAAACCAATAAGTGCCCGGAGGCCTGGAGCCGAGTCAGGGACCAAGCAGAGCAACGAGAGTAAATGGAGGGGATCTACCCGGCACAGTGGTTCATTTGCTACCTGTAAGGTGTAACATCAGTGTACCAACGCCTGGAGGCAAGACCAGTTCACCCAGGCCGACCTCCGACTTCCACGGCTGCAACGAGCTTCTTCACATAATGTGGACAGCCTAGCTCAGATTACATCTTCCTCTAAGGTAGGACCCAACCGCACCTGTTGCCAAATCTACTCTTCCTCCTCCGCTTCATCTTGAGCCGGCTGATAGCGCCGATTCCGAACCCGAGACATCAACCTCTTTCCAAACACAGGGAAACCTCTCCGTGGCGTCCTTCTATGGGATCCATCTCCCCGGGCCACGTGAGCTCGCTGCCTATAATACGCCTGGAGCTCGCCCATCCACCGCTCGTAGGTGACCAACCCCGGGAAGATAAGGTCGATTTCGTACCCTGGTGCCGACGCCTGGATGGGAATGTGCGACGTGTGGGGCTCGGCGTCGAAGACCGGTTTCTTCAGGGTGATAATACCGTAGATATAACGCTCTTCGGAGTCGTCAAGCTGCTGCTTGATGTCTCCAGCGAGATCGGAGAGCTTGGTGTTAAGGTTGTGACCGGCCATGGCTTCTCTGCTAATTAGCTCCGAGCCATTACTCGACTTTGTCATTATGACGAGCTTGATGCCTTTAATAGACTGCCCGTGAATCAACGTCCATATCTCTTTTCCCACACGTCCGCTTGCCCATATGGGAATTTTCTTGGTAAAAGTCCGAATAAGGTCGCCGACAGTTGTGGCTTCGCCGATTCTAAAGCTAATGGAAAAGAAGCCCAGCTCGGGAATATCCTCGATCGGATCGACTGGTAGCTCTCGCCCCAACCTGCTAGATGCTAGCTGGGTTGAGGGTAAAGGGGCTCCATCGTCATTGATGGTACTTTGAAGCTCATGACTAGTCTGCTTGCCGTTCTCTTGATCGAAATCCGGAGCCTCGATCAATGCTCTATGCGTCTGGTTCTGCTCAGTGACTGCTATTTTGTCGTCGTATGTGATAGCCTCCTCGCATGAGCTAGACTCGAGGGAGTTGACTATGGGTGTGGCATCCGCAGACGGAGATATTCCCATCAAGTGGAAGGCTATGTCGATGAGTATGATGACTGCGGTGCCCAAGCCGATCACCAGGACAATGAAGTGCAAGAACCCAGTCATGTTTTCGCTGATGATGTTGAGATGGTGTTTGATGTTCTTTTGCGCGGACTGAAGCTGGACAGGGCTTCTTGGGTGCTCAAACAAGAGATGATAACGGCACATCGAAGTTGGAAACTTCATTATATATGAACGACTGCCCAGCCCCTTAGGAAAAGAACCAGACGAGAAAAGCCATGTTTCAAAGAAGCACTACCTTCCGTCAGATCTCAAGTTTTCATGTCTTTTTTTCCACGTCGATCGAGAGGCTTAGCCATTAATACACCCTCTTCTCCGCTCAAAGATCCGTTAAGAATATTGTGGACGTTGTTTGAGCCACTGACAAGATATCCCCTATGTTTAAGCTACTAAGAAGATATCCCAGTCATGTTACGTATCTATCTTTTAGAAAGATGAATGAACGCCTTCAAAAGGTTTCGGGTCTAGATCGGGGTGACAAAGACAGTATCTCTAGGCACATAAACAACTGACCCCAAGTGCATGCGGTCTGGGTACGGCTGGGCTGGCAAATATTTAATAGAGGGTAAACAGACTTGGATAGCGACAGCAGTTCCACCAGGGTAATAACTTAATTTAGGGCAACAGTCTGATCTACGGTGACTTTCATTGATTGAGCTATGAGAGCTCGCAAGCCCTCAGGGTTAGCTTAAC